>OLSB01002247.1_pt1 | contig 16459 bp, 8 predicted proteins | sample 1672071 | NCBI WGS metagenome assembly OLSB01 (sample SAMEA3136642, study PRJEB25190) | human gut metagenome | biome: human gut; feature: human-associated habitat; material: faeces | place: Austria | collected 2013 | reverse complement strand
CGGAAAAATATATGGATTTCCGACCATACGTGATATGGCAAGTGCATACGGACTGATTCTTCGCAATGATATTATCGAGAAATATGGAATTGATGCTGATGCAGGATTAACAGTAGAACAATTAGATGACCTTTTTGCCAGAATTAAAGAGGGAGAACCGGACAAGTATGTAACGCAGCCGCAAAGCCAGGGAACCAGCATTCTGGAAAGCCTTTTTAAAACATATGATGGGCTGGGTGATACCATGGGAGTCCTGATGGATTGGGGACAGGGCGATCTGACCGTGCAAAATCTCTTTGATACAGAATATTACGAGGAGTGTGTGAGGAAAGCCAGAGAGTGGAATGAGAAGGGCTATATTCTTCCAGATGCTTCAACGAATCCTGATACAGGAGTAGCTTATTTCAAAACAGGAAAAGTGGCATCCACAATGTCCCTGATTCATCCGGGTGTGCCTACAGACAGCACCAATATGACAGGTATTCCATGCAGTACAGCAATTGTAAATCCGGCTTTTGGAAATACATAACAGCTCAGTTTGGGTATCGAGATGAAACGAGCACGCTTCGTAATGTTCTATGTGATTGTGTGTTTGAGGCCATGGCGAAAAGTAAGCGATGGTATGTTTTGAGTGCCAGTGGGTATCAATATAAATCAACAATAGTTGCACATGCGCTTACAACGAAGCGTTCATGGATGCTCCTTTATGATTTCCTATTTGATTTTTATAAGACGAACATGGAATGGACTTATATTGAAGAAGATCCGATTGTCCCCAGAATGGTAACAGCTTTGAGAAGCAAATTGATTGCGGGAGACGAGGCTGACAATGACAATCTTGAGATTAGCACAAAGGTCTATTATTTCCAAGAAGGAATTCGAAAACTGATAATATATCGAACAGGCTACGCTATCACTTTGATAGATCATATGCTTCGCAGAATTGATGGTATTATAAATCATTCGGAGCAACCCACAGAACTATATGTGGACGTTTTATGTGATCAGTGGATAGAGGGAAAACTAAAAAATGCGAGAGAAACAAGAACGCGTGGAAGTGTTGCTGCCAGAAGCGTTGCTATAGACTATTCACGTATACGCCCTAGGTATGTTCTTCGAAATGAAAAGGATGTATTTATATCATTCCCAGATATTCGTCTAAAAAAGATGGAATTTAGGCGTGTAGAGCTTATTGTTTATGTCGGAGATGTTCAGGTCGAGGATAAAACACTAAGTTTTTATGGAAATGAACTTGGAAAAACACTGAGTAGTTTTGATGTTGATTTGAATAACTGCTTAAGGCGCGGCGATGGGTCATTGAAGATTCGCATCATTATAAAATGCGATGATGAAGAAATCTATGACTCGGGAGAATCGCTGTATAGGGATTTACTTTGCTTTGAACGAGAGACTGAGACAAGTGCACAGGACTGTAAAAAAGGTTCTTATTCGTTCTTTACTACAATGCCCCAATCTTTTGAGTTTATAGGTTCGGAAGTATCCGAAATAGATGCAGAAACCGTGTGGAAAGCTTACTACGTGGTATTGGGACAAGGCTTTCTTGTTAAACATGGTGGTAAGATTCTTGCGTTTGATAACTCAGAAGGTGAGTTAGTTTCTAGTGGAGTAAGGGTTGTAGCCCCTTCGACAGATACTGGGATAGCGTTTTTAAAGAATGGTAGAAAATATGCTTTGACTGGGAAAGAGTCGAGTATATTGGTTATAGCGCCTAATCGTGAGGCTTTGCGTAAATGCGCTATAAGTTTAAACTCGAAGAAACTAGAATTGGGTTCATTAACAGCCGAAGAGACGGCAAACGGCCTAGCGTATTCGGTTCCGCTTCAGCCGAATGGGGAAGGTATATGTGAGTTCCAAGTGGTGGATCTGGAAAAAAACAGAATTATATCTAGATCTGCGATTAAATACTTACCAAAATACTCAGTGAAATTTGATCGAGATTATTACTATTCCGAAAAGGATTACGAGAACGCTACTGCAACAATCCTCACTAGTGATGGGATTAAGAAAATACGAATTAATGCCAATGATGAGATAATTACGGCACCAATAGAAGATGGCTCATTGGAAATTAGATTGCCTAAGATTGTATTGAGGGATCATGAGGGACAGAAATGGAAGAATGGATATACTGCCTGGGTAAAGGATATTGAACAAGGCGAAAAAGTATTCATTTCTGCGCCAACTGGGTGCACATATGAATTGCTGTTGGGAGATTTAGCTGTAACAGAAGATATTAGGGGACCTTTTGATTTTGGAAATGCAGTTTTCTCCTGCCAAGAAAGCGATACTTCAGATTGGATAGACCTTAAACTGTGCGTGGCAGGAGGGCGGACTTCCGATGAGTATTTGATAGGTCGAATTACAAAACGAGAACAATTTAAGTCATCTGTACAGTTCGATTATCATGACAACACCTTATTCTGGAATCGCGGATTAGGCTTTGTGGGTAATTCTCGTGGTAGTTTCATGCTCAGATTGGAAACAAAGGAAGGAAAGTGTGAATATCCTCTGGATTTAGACGACGAGGTCATCAAGGAAAATCCACAATTACCCACTGCAGAATACAAATACCAAATAGTTAAAGAATCAGAAAATATATTTCTGGGTGATGAGACGGTTCTTGCGAGTGGAACATTATTGATAGGTGACAAGAATGAACTACGTTTTGCTGACAGTATTATTTCACTAAGCAATATCACGTATGAGGAAAATGAGGACATCCGTAGCGTGGAGATCAAGAATACCTATGTAGATCAAATCGAGTATCAGGGCATCCAGTTTGTGGACAGTGAGGATCGCGAGTGCCCTGTATATAAAGGAATTATGTTCTTTATGGGACAAAGGGGTAAGCATCATGAGTTCTCATATGATGATTGTGTATCGGAAAAAGGATTCCAACTATATAAAATCAACCCGGTTAAGATTGTGTATATTAATGAACATACATTAAGCATAACGACAGAAGATGATGATGGTATCTATTACTATAGATATCTTGATAAGACAGCAATGGCTAATCGCTACGCAATTACAGATCGGGAGCCTACCAAGCAAACAGAAAGAAACTATTATTTGGCGGATCTATATACATACAAAAAAGAGAGGATGAAGTAAATGCTCAATCCTATAGAAGCATCGGAAAGCATAAAGGACGAGTTTATCAGTTATGTTTATACAAGTTTTCATATAGCTGATCGGGATTATGCAGAACAGTTTGTTAACGAACTTAACAAAAAAGGTACAGTGGCTAAAGGTCCATATCTGGACATAAGTGATTCATTCGAACCAGGTGAGACTATAGAAACTCTTATTGAAGAGGGGGAAATGTCTCCTCTCTTTCATCAACTTGAAAAAGATGTTCCTGAGGGAGAGAAAGAGATTAAACTTCAAAGGAAACTATATCTTCATCAGGAAAAGGCAATTAGGAAAATCAATCAGGAGCATAATCTAGTAGTGACTACTGGTACCGGTTCTGGTAAAACAGAGTGCTTTATTCTGCCCATAATAAATCATTTGCTTAAGGAAAAAGAGGCAGGGACGCTCGGGAGTGGAGTTCGGGCTATTCTGATCTATCCGATGAACGCTCTGGCCAATGACCAAATGAAACGCCTCCGGATGATTCTCAAGAATTATCCGGACATTACGTTTGGTGTATATAATAGCAGCACAAAACAGGAAGACGATGCTGGTATCGCAGAATATGGCCGTATATTTAAAGATGCGAATGGTCAGTCATTAAAACCGTTGCCAAACGAGGCAATATCTAGGAAAACAATGCAAAAAACTCCGCCGCATATTTTGGTAACAAACTATGCGATGTTAGAGTATATGATGCTCCGACCCAATGATGATCGCGTATTTTCGGGTGCACAGCTCAAATTTTTGGTTCTGGATGAGGCTCATATCTATAGAGGAGCAACTGGAATGGAGACCTCCCTTTTGCTTCGTAGATTGAAGGCCAGAATCAGCAATTCTCCCGTGGTAAGGCACATATTAACTAGTGCTACATTGGGCGGGAAGGAAGCAGACAAAGACATCGTTAATTTTGCAAGTACGTTATGTGAAGCAGATTTCCATGAAGAAGACATTATTAGATCCAAAACAGTGATGTCTGAATTCCCTGCTGAAATGAAGGAATATCCAACGCAATTATTTGCAGAATTGGCTAATCCGAGTGCTTCACTAAATGAAATATTAGACAAATACAATGTAGAATATAGTTCCATCAGCACGGATGCTGAGATAATTTATGATTTATGTCTGTCTACAAAGTTGTATCGTACGCTTAGAGAATGTGTAACAAGTCCCCTGACTATTAGAGAAATTACTTCACTAGTTAACAATCATATTCCTGTGACGGAGGAGGATATTGTTAATCTTATTAATGTGGCCTCTCGTGCTGAAAAGAATAAAACAGCTTTAATAAAGGCTCGATATCATATGTTTGTGCGTGCTTTGGAAGGCGCATATATTTCGATTGGAGCGCATAAGCAAATGTTCCTCAATCGTTCTAGATATACACCAAATGGAGAATATAGGGTGTATGAAGCAGCAGTTTGTGATGATTGCGGAAGAATTGGAATCGTTGGAAAAGATGCCCATAGCTTTTTTGAGTTTGCCAATAATGCATGGGATAAGGAAAAAGAAGTATATCTTCTTCGAGAACAAAATGAGCGCTGGGACGAGCAGGAAGATGATGACGAGGAAGGTGAAGAAGATGGATCATTAGGGAAAAATGATTATCTGATTTGTGCCAAGTGTGGAAAAATCCTTCATGAAAGTCAAAGAGCTGAATTTGACTGTGAATGTGGTCCAGTTAATCTTATTCGAATTCGAAGAGCTGAAATAAAGGGAACGAGAAATGAGCATAGATGTCCTTGCTGTGAGACAGGACATATGAAAATGTTCTATCTTGGCTATGATGCTGCAACTGCAGTTCTTGGCACGGAATTATTTGAACAGTTACCTGAAACTGAGACAGTTCTTAAGAGCAAAACGGAGGAGAAGGCTTCCGGTGGGCTATTTTCTATGGCTATAGCAGCAAAACCGGTGGTTGAAACTGTTAAGAAAAAGCGCCAATTTCTATCATTTTCAGATAGCCGAAGTGAAGCTGCGTTCTTTGCTTGCTATATGACCTCTTTCTACGAAGAATTCCTTAGACGTAGAGGAATCTGGCATGTAATAGAGAAAAACAGAGACAATATTAATCAAACTCCGTGGGAGATCTCAACGCTCGTTGATGAACTCACATCATATTTTGATACCAATAGGACATTTGCTGAACCTGGCGATACTGGAGCCGAAAACTTAACAGCTACCAGTAGACGACAGGCATGGATTGCTGTGCTAAACGAGATGGTGGGCGCAAGACGTTCAACTAGTTTAGTGTCCCTTGGGGTACTAGATTTTGCGTACAAAGGGAATAGCCCGCAGTTAATGGAGGCTGTAGCCAATAGATATGGCAAAAAGATAGAAGATGTTACTGCATTATTCAATTTGCTGGTTATGGACCTGGTATATAATGGCGCAATTGAGGGAGAGGGCGCAAACTTGACAAGTGATGAGCGGGAATACATTTATTATGCGGCTTTCCCGAGAAGATTTGTTAAGTGTAAGCAGTCTGATTCTGAAAGGAAAAAGGCATATTTAAGTGGATGGATTCCGAGAAAAAGATCAAACGGATCATCATTTCAAAATGGACGCGTCACAAGAACCATGCAGGTTCTGGGAGTAGATGAGGCTGAAGCTATTAGCCTCTTGTCGGATTTTTGGGATGCGGTTCTTGTAAAGAGTGAATACTCCATGATTCCGGATAATGGAGCAGAGTATTATATTTCAACAAAAAGGTTTGTTATCAGAGCAGGTTCTGAGAATCATCCTATCTACATATGTGAAAAATGCGGAAAAACCACCATGACTAATTGTCAGGACAAGTGCGTATCCCTTAAATGTGGTGGAAAACTTAAGCTGATTTCTCATGAGGAATTATTGAGAGATAATCATTTTGCCAGATTATATTCATCTGATCAGATGCATCCGCTACATATCAAAGAGCATACAGCTCAGTTGGGAAGAGCTGAACAACAAAAGTATCAGGAAATGTTTGTAAATAAGGAACTAAATGCTCTTAGTTGTTCAACTACATTCGAGATGGGTGTCGATGTCGGGGATTTGGAGACAGTTTATCTTAGGGACATGCCTCCTTCACCAGCAAATTATGTTCAGAGAGCGGGACGAGCAGGTAGAAGTCTCCATTCGGCGGCATATGCGTTAACATATGCAAAACTTGGTTCACATGATTTTACGTATTTTGATAAGCCTGAACGAATGATATCAGGAAAGATTGGAGTGCCGCTTTTTTCTATCTCAAATGAAAAGGTTGTTTTGCGTCACATTTTTGCGGTGGCGCTGAGTGCCTTTTTTGGAGCATATCAGGAGGTATACAATCAAAATGATGCGCATGAACTGCTGAGTAATGGAGGGTATGAGAAATTAGTTGATTATCTCGATGGGAAACCGGGGGACTTGTTAGATATATTAGAAAAGTCTATTCCGGATAATCTTCATAATGTAATGGGAATAACCGATTGGTCTTGGTCTGAAAAACTGGTTGGAGAAGACGGTGTTCTTAAGGTTGCGGTGTTAGATTTTAGAGATACTGTAGATTGGTATGAAAAAGAGTTCGCACGCTTAAAACGAAAAGGTGATATTCAAGCTGCAGCTCGTTGTGAAAGGCAACTTAAAGAATATCGGAGAAGCCCAGAGGACAAATATGGTCGTAATGAATTGATAGAATTTCTGGTTAGAAGCAACGTTTTGCCTAAATATGGATTCCCTGTAGATACTGTAGAACTTCATCAGGGAATGACTTCTACAGCTGAAAAGAAGTTGCAAATGGTTAGAGATCTGCAACTAGCGATAGCTGAGTATGCACCAGACGCACAGGTTGTTGCTGATGGGAAATTATATACAAGTAGGTACATTAGAAAACTTCCGCAGGCCACTGGTCAAGATTGGGAGGAAGTATATATTGCTGAGTGTAAAAACAAGTCATGTATGACATGGAACTACAGGAGAACAGAACCATCAAAGGATGGGGAGAAGTGTATTTCCTGTCAATCAATCATTGAAAAGGCTAGGTGGAAAAAAGCTATCGAACCTAGAAAGGGCTTTATTGCAGAATCAAAGCCCACTGCAGTACCACTGAGGAAACCCGAAAGGTCATTTAGAAGCGAAGACTACTATATTGGTGATCCACAACGTCAGATAATGACTAAAAAAACATTTCTCATTGATGGATTGCGAAAGATACAAATGGAAACATCTACAAACGATTCGTTGATGGTCGTATGTAAAGATGATTTCTTTGTCTGCGAGAGATGTGGGTATTCTATTAGTTCGGTTTCGGGAAAGGAAGAGAAGGATTTTAATTCATTTGCCAAAAGTTTTGAAAAGAAACACAGCTCAGCTTGGGGCAAATCTTGTGAAGGGAAACTGCTTAAAAGGGAATTGTGCCATGCGTTTAAAACAGACGTCGTTCAGATTGTCTTTGGTACATCGAGGGCTAAGAACCAGGCCACAATGCTGTCAGTAATGTATGCGTTGCTTGAAGCCATGTCTGACGAACTAGATATCGAAAGAACTGATATTAAGGGATGCTTACATAAAGTCAGATATGAAAATAGCATGGTTTATGCAGTTATTTTGTATGATGGTGTGGCTGGAGGCGCAGGTCATGTTCGTAGGCTAGTCACCGATGATTGTGAAGTATTTCAAAGGATTGTAAGAAAGGCTATTTCACTTACAAAAAACTGTAATTGTAATCCTTCTTGTTATAACTGTCTGAGAAACTATTACAATCAGGCAGTGCATGATATTCTGGATCGCCGTGAAGCCTTTGGCTTTTTGGAAGCGTTTAGTGGAAGTGCTATTGTCATTCCAGACGAGAATTTTGAAGATACATATAAAGAAAGGCCATCCCAGGAATTGACTGAGAAGTCCCTTAAATTCTTAGAATCTTGGCCTTGTAGCTACAATAACTGGAGTGAATTCGCTGTGATGATTCCAGATAATGCTCAGGATTGTTTTGCTGATTTTGATTATTTTCATATTCCCCTGCCTTCCGATGCATATTGCAAATGTAAAATCCAAGGAATGGACTATGAGTCTGAGATTTTACTCCTTTGGAAGGACAAAAAGATTATGGTTTTTGAGGATGATAAGCAGAAGTTGGAGGTTCCTGGATGGGTTTCGTTCAACGTTAATGAGATTCGTGTAAGAGAATTTGCTGAATTGTTTTGATGGAGGTTGTTCCAATGGCACAGATGATACCGAATACTCTTGGCGATGATCATGGAAGTTTTGGAGAGCGTCAAGTATTTGAAGCATTGAAAAATAAATTAGATTCTGACTTTACAGTTTTTCATTCGGTTAGGTGGAATGCGCGGAATGAGAAAAAAACAATTATATGGGGAGAATGCGACTTTACCATTTTTCATCCTGAGTACGGTATCATAGCCTTGGAGGTAAAATCTGGCGGAATCGAATGTGTTAACAATAGTTGGACTTATATTCGAACAGACAATGGTGAAAGACACACTATGACACGCGGACCATTGGAGCAAGGGGATAGAGAGATTCGGTATAAGTTTAAAGATTTGGTATGTGAACTGTTGGATGGAGCGCCCCAAAATGATCCGCAGTACTGTCTTGTTGAGCCTGCTGCGTGGTTTCCCTCTATAAGTAAGAGAGATATTGTAGGCGAACTTCCTATGGAGTATAAGGATGAGATTGTACTTTACGAGAATGCGCTTGATAATCCTCAAAAGTTTATCATGGGTATATATGAATACTATGGTGGACAGAGACATACTCGATTAAATCCAGATTCTTGTAAAAAAATCATAGATAGTTTCGCTCCGTATTTTTGTGCAATACCAAGTTTGAAGTCTAAAAAAGCTGAGCAGAATGAACTGTTTGTTAGGTTAACAGATGAACAAAAGTATCTCTTAGATTATCTAGAGGAGCAACGTGTAGCAGCAATACAGGGAGCTGCAGGAACTGGCAAGACAATGTTGGCTGTTGACAAGGCTAAGTCACTTTCTAAAAGCGGGAAAGTATTGTTTTTGTGCTTTAATAAGTACCTTAAAGAGTATCTGCAGGGGCTAAAGGAGGAGTCACCAAAGGAATATAACAATATAGAATTTTACAATTTGCAGCAGTTGGTTTGCAATGCTATGGCTGTTCCAACAGTGGAAAATGAGGATATTCTTTATTTTCTCAGCCATTATGAAAACTATAACTGGGATTATCAGCATATTGTTATAGATGAAGGACAGGATTTTGCAGACGAGACAATTTGTGGATTGTATGATATTGCTCTGCTTCAAGAAGGGGCATTTTATGTGTTTTATGATAAGAAGCAGTTTGTACAGGGGCAGGAATTTCCTCGATGGCTGGCTAATGCAGAATGCAGACTTGTTTTGAATATTAATTGCAGAAATACGTATCAAATCGCTGATACGGCAGGAAAACCAGTAGAGATTCAACCGAGGGTGAAGGAACGATCCGTGAATGGTGATATGCCGAGCTTTTATCTTTGTAATGACACCAAGGAAGCCTTGAAGATAATAAGTAAGACCATAGATAAATATCGTTCGGCGAATTATCCATATGAACAGATTTGTATTTTGACTTTAAAAACCGAAAATAATTCTATCCTGTACGGAATTGATAAAGTTGGTAATCATAGGATATCTTCAGTTCGTGATGGTAAAGGAGTGTTATTCACATCCGCACGAAAGTTTAAAGGGCTTGAAGCTGACGCAATAATAATTGTCGATGTAGATGGTGAGGCGTTTGCAGATGACGAGGACAAGCGACTGTTTTACGTCGGTTGTTCAAGAGCGAAACATCAGTTAGATATTGTTTTTATAGGTAACGAGGATGAATTAGTAGAAGCGGGAAAAGGCCTTTCAGATGCTACATTTCCTAACCCTCGGATTGGAATTGCTAGATGTTTGAATGTCAAGCCAGTTCTGGCAAAAGAGTAGATAAGAAGGTGGATTAATGAGCAATTTAAGCGGGTTTCCGCTTAACGTTAATGCGGCAACAAAAGAAATAAACAGCATGCTCCATGAAATGATGGGGTCCACCGGTGAAATGGTGAATATGCTCATGAAGCTGAAGGCAAAGGGGATGATGATTCCAGATGATGAGAGATTATCCCCGGATCCTTATGGCTGCGATAAGCTGTTTATTGATTTCTTTATAACAGACAAGATGCGAGATGACTTCCCGCTTGTCGTGAGAGACTTCCTGTATAAAGAGTTCTCAAAAATCGATGAGTATGAGGATATGGCATACTTCGATATGGATGCGGGCGATGATGCCCCAGAGACGCTTTTTAACAGATTTGTACTGAACCTTATGGTTGATGCCGTAAAGGGCGGAAGTGAATATTCAAAAGCACTGATTCTTCAGCTATATAAGACATACTACAAGAAGGAGTATCAGTCTCTTAAGCGGTTCAGCTCAATTTCAGCAGATGAGATTCTTTCACTCTCGGAGCCGGAAGGAGGGACCACATTTTATCTCGCCAATATAGCGCGAATCCTTTTCGTCGCAAAATTATCTGGCATCAGCTTCCGAGACGACTGTAGTTATATATATGCTTTTTTGAATGAATACGCGGATCGTATAGATTCATGTCCTCGATATACTTATGCAGATGAGGTTATGGATGTTTATGATGATTGCGTTAAGGAGATTGAGTCCAGATTCGACATCGATAAGCTTTACAAAATAGAAGGCCGTTTGAGTAAATACCTGGGTAACGTACTGAAATGGCTCGGTTTTTGGCCGGAATATGTTGAACTGTGCGATATATCATACAACGGCATAGTAGACCATCTTGCTACTACACTAGCCATATTAAAGAAGACTTATCCGGGAAAGAATAAGGAATATTCGGCAGAGGAACTTGTTCTCTATTCGATGGTTTTGCACAGTGTAGGAGCGGCCACAAGCAATCATGAGTGGATGACTGACGAACTGAGGAAAGTATTCTATGGGCCTGATGTAGACGGTTTTTACGAGGACTTCCCACCATTGTTCCATTCGGAAGATGTTCAGCATAAAGCGGCCGCTAAGAAGACAGAGACTCCGAAAATGGCGCAACCAGCTGCAAAAATCGAAGAACCGGTATATAACGAGAAAAAGCTTCTTGAAGAATTGGAAGTTATGCGAAGAAAGGTTCATAAACTGGAGGCAGACAACTGTAATCTAAGGATCGATCTTTCAGAGAAGCGGAAGGTCGATGAAGAGAATCGGAGCATCAAGGCGCAGATGGAGAGTTCCAATCGGGAACTTGCAGCGCTCAGAAGCTATGTATACGGCTTGACAGAGAGTGACGAGCCTGTGCAGTCGGAGCCCGTTGAGAAGATGAAGAAGGAGATCTCCGCGCTTCGGATCATTATTATCGGCGGGCATACCAATTGGGTTTCAAAGCTGAAGAAGGAGTTCCCAAACTGGGATTTCGTGAACCCAGAGGCTAGCGGAACCACTGCAGTATCTATTATAAACAATGCTGACAGAGTTTATTTCTTTACCGATACCATTAGCCATTCAAAGTACTATCAGTTTATGAACGCCATCCGTGAGAACAAGGTCGGGTTTGGCTATATCCACGGTGTGAATATCGAGAAAAACATTCGTGATATTTACAGGGATATCAGCGAAGAAGCATAATGTACGGCTTTTCTGAGTTGGCATTTTTAACGGACACCTCATCGTGTAATGTATAATTACAAGATTCTTGATCATCTAGGAGGGCAACGTGCTATATAGAGACGTCGTAGAGAAGGCAAAAAAGCAGAAAAGAATTGGATTCGGGAACGTCATATTTGAAGACTGCAAAACATGGCTTCGTGGAGATCAGATAAATCTTTGGACGTACTGGCAGGGCTATCAGCTCACTGATATAGATAAGAAGGGTGTAGATATTCTTCTTGTGGGGCAGGACTGGGGGTGCCCCAAGAGAAATCCGGAAGTGTGCGAGCGAATCAATAAAATCCAAAATGGAGTTCCCGACGTTTCTTATATGACAAATGCGAGCCCTACTGATAAGAGGCTTGCGGAAATGTTCAAGGCATTTGGGAAAGAAATAGATATTACTTCAAACACTCCGGGAATGCGTCTTTTCTTCACTAATTATTCGCTAGGCTATAGGAAAGGTTCAGAAACCGGTGGAATGACGAAAAAGATTATGAGTCAGGATTCGGAATTGTTTACAGATCTAGTGGAGGCTATTCACCCCAGGATTATTATTTGTTTAGGGAAAATCACATATGAGATGGTGATAGGACATCCGATAAAGCGATTTTGTGAGAAATTGAAAGGCGGAATCCCTTTTAGAGAAGCTTATCCGGCAAATGCAGAGATTATCGTGTACGGTGTAGCACATCCCGGAGCTAGAGGCCTGTATAATATTGGCGGAAGTGAAGAGGTGATGAAACAATCCTGGATTAAGATTGCTGAAGATATGTATTAGAGTGTTGAGACAACACAAAGGAGGATGAAGTGGCAGAATCATTATTAGCGCATTTGTATTCCAGAATCAAAGGATCGCAGGAGGATGTAGCAACACTCTCGTTGCAGTACATTATTTCTTCCAACTCCAATCTAAATGAGGCTTTTAATCGCCTGATCTGTAATGCTCTCAATGAGGATATTGGGACAGATATTACCTATTCTTGTCAATCCGTCGGCGAAAACAGTGAGCGCCCGGATATGTCTGGTGTGGATAAGCATGGTGCAGAAGTGATTTTATGTGAGATGAAGTTTTATGCCGGTCTCACATCGAATCAACCGAACGGTTATCTGGACAGACTGATCAAAGAGAATGGTAAAGCTCTGGTCTTTGTATGCCCGGAGCAGAGGAAGGCTTCGCTGTGGACTAAGGTAAAGGACCTATGCAAAGGGGATGACAAAGAGATCTCTGACGAGGTAGACTATCGGGTTCGAGTGAATGGTATTGCGATGACTGTTCTGTCCTGGGCAGAGGTGATTGAAACATTAAGGAAAACAGCTGCAGCCGTTTCTGTTGAGATGCTGGCAGATATAGAGCAGCTTGCCGGATTTTGCCAGATGATGGACAGCTCCGCATTTATTCCGTTTTCTTCCGAGGATCTTGGACCTGATAATGCCCGCCGGGAGGAAAGAAATTATCAGGTTATCGATCGTTTGCTGGATGTTATTGTTGCAAATAAAGATTTACATGCATCTATAAAGGGACTGAAAGCAAGCCCTAACAGAGTGGGGTATACCAGATATTTAAGAATTGGAGATTATCAGGTTGGTTTACTGTATAACAGGACTGCCTGGATGGACAAGACTTCCGTTGAAACACCGTTTTGGTTTTATTTCAACGATGATGAGTGGAAACAATCGGAGTTTTTGCAGAAGAGATTAAGAGCCATTCCTGAATTTGAGCGTCAGGAAATTGACGGGAAAATCAGTGTAGCGTTGCATACACCTACGGATGTTCTTCTGGATGAAGTGGCTAACAATATGATGCAGCAGATCATCTGCTTTATGGAGTTTATCCAGAGATAGTTTGGTATGAAGAACATTGTTGTTAAGTCGTTTGAGGACAAGGGTGTAATCAGGTGGGGCTTGGTCTATAGTGATGATCGAGATAGAGAACGTCTTTATGAAGAGGACTGGAAACAGGCTATTTTTGATTCAGAAGAAGCGGCCAAAGCGAAGTTAGAATCTATCGAGACTGAGCGCCAGAATGAAAAGCAGGCAATACCAATGAGTTATGATGATGCAAAGGCGTTTGCTGATAGTCATAAATGGAAGTTCGCAACCACTTATGCGAAGACTGCTCCGCATGAATACCTGGTCAAGCGTTGGCTCTCGGAAGACGACAAAAGGCAGTTTGAGAGACTCGTTCAAACTATCAATAAAGATTCTGTTGTTGGATACTTTTACGGTCATAAGAATCAGTATTTGATTCTGGGAGACTATTACTACTGGTATATGCCGTGCTATCCGGATAATATGCCGGTAGATCTCATTAATAGGACGACAATAGACAACCTGGAATATCGAGACGGAGCATATTATTATATAGGAAAATAAGAAAAATAATTCAGGCATTTTTAACGGACACCTTATCGTGTAATGTATAATCACAAGATTCCTAAAATGAAAAATTAAACCTGTACTTTGACAACTGAAAATGGCTATAAAAGGTCTAGTTTACTTTTTCTACAGCCCTTTCCAAGGCATGATATATTGGTTATATCGATTACTATCTGCTGGGAAAGGAGCAGATATGAATTATTACAATGCTAGCGGACAAATGGACCTGTCAGATCGAATAGCAATAGAAACTGGGATATGCATCGGGGAGTCATTCAAAAAAATAGCAAAAAGACTTCGCAGACATCCATCTACTATTGCACATGAAGTTAAAGAAAACAGAACCTTCATTAAAGGTAATTACCCGAATGGAAAAGATTGCCGCATGGCAAGACAATGCACAGTAAGGAATTTGTGCGGCTGTGATGAAGAAGCCTGTAATACAAAGTGTAGACTTTGCAGAGGAGTGGATTGTACCAAGGTATGCGATAGATATGTATCAGTTGCTTGCCATAAGTTTGATTCGCCTCCGTATGTTTGTAATAACTGTAAGGATAAAAAGCTTTGCAACAAAGATAAGTATATTTACAGTGCGAAATTCGCTGATGCAGCTGTAACTCGTCGTAGATCGGAGAGTCGACAAGGAGTTAGGCTTTCTGATGAAAAGAAGGAAGAATTGGATGAACTTGTGACTCGACTTGTTAAGAAAGGCCAGCCTTTAACACACATATATGCAGAACATGAAAATGAAATGCCAGTGTGTTTGAGAACACTTTATAACTATATCGATGAAGGTGCCTTATCTATTAAAAACATAGATTTAAGAAGAAAGACAGGCTACAAACCACGAAAGAAAAAGTACAACGATATCAATGGATTTCACTCAATGGAGTATAGACAGTGTAGGACATATGAGGATTTTGAGTATGCGATGAAATTCAAATATTCAGAAGATGAAGTAACAGAAATGGATACTGTAAAAGGCGTTAGAGAATCTGGAAAGCGTTTGCTTACAATGATCTTTAGAAAGAACAACGTAATGCTACTATTCCTGATGCCAGATGGAAAAGCAGAATCCGTAAAAAGGGTTCTGGACTATCTCGAGACAGGATTGGGAATAGATGTTTTTAGACGGTTGTTTCCGGTTATATTGACTGACATCGGCAGCGAATTCAAGAAGGTAGATGAGTTAGAACTTACGCTGGATGAGGATGGCTTCCTAGTTTATAGAACAAGCCTTTATTACTGTGATCCAATGGCTTCATGGCAAAAAGGGTGTATCGAGAAGAATCATGAATTTATTCGTTATGCCGTGCCAAAAGGAAAAAGCTTAAACCCATACACGCAAGAAGATATGACTTTATTAATGAATCATATCAATAGTGTAAAACGTCCTGGACTTGGAAATAAAAGTCCATACGAGCTCGTAGAAGAGGATGATGAAGATTTCAAAGCATTAATGTCATTATTAAAAATGCACCTCATCCCGCCAGATGAAGTGCATTTAATGCCAGATTTATTCGTTAAAAAGTAATTAGACCGAAGCTGCAGATAGTAATCGATTTGTCAATAGGTATTAAATAGACGGGTCGCATTTACTTTTGCATAACAAGTAGCCGGCCGTCTGTTAATCATGCAAACAAATATATACCTGCTATCTGGAATGCCTTAATTATAGCATGATATTTGAATTTGAACATCCATTATTAGGGCTTTATTTGACCTCAGAACAGAATTTTGATTATTAGACGTATTTTCAGTTGGGTTTTAGTTTTTCATTCAAGGTAATCATAGAATCATAGAATCAAAAGGACTATACCACTAAGTGGTAGTGGTGACTATCATAAAGGAAGGATACTGGTTATGAGCACAATTGATACTTTGAACTCACAGTATGAAAGAGTTAAAAAGAACATTAGCGTATTGGAAACTTACGATAGGAAGGTGTCTGGTGTTCAAAATGATTCCAGAGTAACTTCGACTGATAAAGTGGCTAAGTCAGTTGAATTGATTTCACAGATGATGAACGAAGTGGATTGTTCCTCTTATAGACTTGTATTGACTTCAAATGAGTTAGGAACCCAGTACATTGAGTGCATTAAAGCTATAGATAGATTCAAAAGCGAATTAATAAAAACATCCGGGAAGGATGCGGCTAGCATCAAATCGAGCCAAGAAGCTATTAAACTTGCACAAAATAACTATGACAAGCTTAAAGAGAAAATAAAGCAAGAAGATGGATATAATGCTGATTCAGTTGAGGGAATCAATGGACTCATCTCCATGTGTA
>OLSB01002246.1_pt1 | contig 16460 bp, 15 predicted proteins | sample 1672071 | NCBI WGS metagenome assembly OLSB01 (sample SAMEA3136642, study PRJEB25190) | human gut metagenome | biome: human gut; feature: human-associated habitat; material: faeces | place: Austria | collected 2013 | reverse complement strand
CAAAATTCATGCAATGGGACTGAAATTCGGAATCTGGGTGGAGCCGGAAATGATCAGTGAGAATTCGAAGCTTTACAGGGAGCATCCGGAGTATGCAGTACGGATTCCCGGGAAGGCAGCAGCCGTCGGACGGAACCAGATGCTTTTAGATCTGACGCAGACTAAGGTGCAGGACCGGATTATTGCAGATATGAGCGATGTTTTCCGAAGGGGACAGGTGGATTACGTGAAATGGGATATGAACCGCCACATGTCCGATTATTACAGTCCGGCGCTCTCAAAGGAGGAGCAGGGAGAATTTGCACCCCGTTATCTGTTGGGATTGTACGGGGTATTGGGAGAGCTGACGAGCCGCTTTTCGGATGTTTTGTTTGAAGGCTGTGCCTCCGGAGGCAACCGGTTTGACCTAGGGATGCTGTGCTATATGCCGCAGCTCTGGGTGAGTGATTGTACAGACGCCGTTGCACGGGCGAAAATCCAGAATGGCTGCAGCTTTGGATATCCCCAGTCTGTTATGGGAGCGCATGTGTCTTCATGTCCGAATCATCAGACCCTGCGGGTAACGCCGTTATACAGCCGTTTCGCAGTTGCGTGTGGAGGAATCCTCGGATATGAATGCAATCTTTGTGATCTGTCGAAAGAGGAGCTTAAGAAGATCCGGGAAGAGGTTTCTTTTTATAAAAAGTGGCGCAGGGTATTGCAGTTCGGTGAGTTCTATCGTCTGCATGGTCTCTCGCAGGAAGGAGAGCGGGACACCGATGTCATACGGTGGAACTTTGTAGCGCAGGATCGGGAAAAGGCAGTTGGAATTTGGCTGAATGGACTGGCTCATGCGAATGACACGCACCGGTTTTTTAAAACGAAGGGACTTGACGATACGAAACAGTATCATTTTTACCATATTCCGCAGAAGGTGGAGCTTACCAGAATGGGGGATCTCATCAACACCGCTTCCCCTGTGCATATCCGGCCGAACTCTGTGGTTCATCAGGTTGTGACGCATCTCATAACGATGGAGGGTGAGACGGAAGAGTTTCATGTGCCGGGAGATCTGCTCAATAAGGCAGGAGTAGTGCTTTCTCCGAGCTTTGGCGGCACCGGCTTCGAAACCGGCACCGCACTTTTTCAGGACTTTGATGCAAGGATCTACTTAATGGAAGAGGAGTGTATAAAATCATGAATTCCTTCCCATACTAAAGGATATTGATGAACATATCAGGAAAGGAAGTAGAATCATGATTTTAAAGGAAAAAGAACGGGCAGCACTTGAGGATTTACAGACACAGGAAAAAAGCTGTGTGGAGAAGTATGAAAAGTATGCAAATCAGGCGAAGGATCCGGAGTTGAAGTCTCTGTTCCAGACACTTCAGAAGGAGGAGCAGAAGCATTACGATTCTCTCGGACAGGTGCTTGCAGGAACGGTTCCGGAATGTAACTGCAACGACAGCGCAGGACGTGATTACAAACCTAAGGCCACCTATAATGACATGACGAATCCGGAGGATAAGCAGAATGATGCATTCCTTGCAACCGACTGTATCGGTACGGAAAAGCTGGTTTCCGGAGAATACAATACGGATGTCTTTGTATTTGGAGAAAGCGGTGTCCGCAAGCTTCTGGCCGATATTCAGATTGAAGAACAGAATCATGCCGAGATGCTTTATAAGTACAAGATGGCAAACGGAATGAAGTAAAGGACAGAGACCATTGACAATCCGGATGCAGGGAAATAAGGCCGGAACGGAAGGATTCACAGGAAACAGTAGTCTGTGGGTCCTTTTTTAATTGGATTCAAAATAGAATCGTACAATTATAAAGTGTTTTTTTTATATACTTTCCTGTATTGGATAAGTACATTGAAATAAATGGACAGAGATTATACATGTTTGAAAAGAAGGAGGAGAAACCAATGTTATCATCAGCTTTATTAAACAGAACAAGCTTTGGCTTTTCAGCAGAGAATCCGCTGGGGGAACGAAATGGAGGAAGCATTGTAAGGTGACGATGGAAAATCGTGGCAGTAAGGAAGAAACACTTTATTATATGATTGAAGGATGGCATGGTGAGCTTGCAGATACGGATCTATACTTCCATGCAGCATACCGGCAGGAGCATCCGGTGCAGAAGGGACATGCTTATACGGTCATTGATGGAATTGAAGGAAAGGGTATATTTGCAGGGATCAGCTTTGCTGCAGGTATGAATGGACATAATACCTGCTGGGTAGAGGGTGAACCTAAGATGTATCTGGATGGAGATCAGTATCCGACAATTAACTACACGGGAACGGAAGATTATTTCTGTGGTTCTTATGCGTTCGGAAATGACATTTTATTACATAAGTATCAGACCTTCAGCGGACTATATGCCGGCATGTATGCAATTCTGGGTAATGACAGTCAGGAAATGTACAATGGGCAGCAGCGCTTTTTGCTTTATCGCTTTCATGTAAAGGATCCGGTTTATTTTCATACGTCGTTTCGTATGACCATGGATAATCTTGGCTGGACAGGAGCGAGATACGATGATTATACATCCGTTGCATACTGGTATATGGAAAAGCCATCCAGACTGTCTGCAGGGCTGCCGTCCGATGAAGAGATCATTATGAAGTAAACCAGGCAGAATCAACAGAGTAATAGAAGATATGAGGAGAAAACCGTGCAGAAGAATACCAGTTATAAAATAAAAATCGAGCACCCCTTTTTATTGATTCCGGTAAAAATTAAGGAAAACACAGAGCGCCTGTCTTTTTATATGGATGAGCAGAAGGTGTTAGAGTATCGTGTTTTTCCGTTGGAAGAGGGGGAAACAGTGGATTATTATGCTCCGCTTCCGGTTACACCGTGGATAGGGAAAACCATTCGTCTGGAGGGAAACTATCCGGAGGCATTTTATACCCAAATTAAGCAGGCTGACGATCCTGCAGAATCGGATCAGGTGCATCCGCTGATGCATTTTACACCGGTCAACGGCTGGATGAATGATCCCAATGGACTTGTTTTTGAGGATGGAATTTATCATCTGTTTTATCAGCACAATGCTTTCGGCACAAAGTGGGATAATATGAGCTGGGGACACGCGGTCAGTAAGGATTTATTACATTGGGAACACCGTCCTATGGCGATTCTGCCGGATGAGGATGGTACGATCTTTTCCGGAAGCGGAATTTGTAATGAAAAAGGGTTACTGGGCTTACCGAAGGATGCACTTGTCTTTTTCTACACTTCGGCAGGCGGCAGCTCGGATAGTCCCTGGAGTGAAGGAGGACAGTTTACCCAGAGAATTGCCTACAGTACCGATCACGGTGCAACGCTTCATAAGAAAGGAGACGTGATTGTACCGAATATGACCGAAGGCAATCGGGATCCAAAGGTATACTGGCATGAAGAGAGTAAAGGGTATATCATGTCTCTTTACTTAAAGAATCATGTCTATGCCATTCTGCGTTCTGAGGATCTTGAGCATTGGGAGCTGACACAGAAGCTTCCCTTTATTACAGCCAGAGAATGTCCGGATCTGCGCCCGGTTCCTACAGAAGAGGGAGGGGAAAAGTGGATCCTGTTTACGGCATCGGGAGAATATTTCACAGGAGATTTCGATGGCTTTCATTTCACGAATCTTTCGGAAGGACGCATGGCTTACCAGAATGAGCTGCCATATGCCGGACAGACCTATTCCAATCTGCAGGGGCGTGTCGTCCTGGTGCACTGGATGCGCACAGAAAACCCCGGGAAATATTATACCGGGATGATGGGCATTCCGCGGGAGCTTACACTTGTAAAGGGAGAAGAAGGATACATTCTTCGTCAGTCGGTGATCCGGGAATGGAAGGAGCAGCGCGTTCCTGTCCGGGAAGAGAAGGAACAGAAACAGTGGGAGGAAGAGACAGTAAGGGATGCGGCACTGGAGCTGCAGTTGAACATACAGGGAGCCTTGGTCCTTTCCGTAATGATCTATGGACAGAAGATCTCCTATCAGCGTGAAGAGGGGATGCTCTGTGTAAATGGTGTTACCTGCAAAGTAAAGGAGGATCTCCGCAATCTTTCTATTCTTGCAGACCGGGAAATTCTGGAAGTGGCAGCAAATGATGATACCCTTCTATATTTCTTTGAGACCGATCTGCAGGATCTGGCAGGTAAAATAAGCGTGGAGGCAGATCACAATGTGGATAGCTGGCTGTGGAGGGTGCAGTAGAAATTCTATAATTCACCCTATATATGTAACAGTTGTTCATTCATAAGCTACCGGATTATACACAATTGCGCGGATTATACAGATTGATGACTGTGTGTTGATGCGTGGAAATAGGAATGCTATACTTAATACATGTATCAAGATAAATTCGGAAACAGGCAGGAAAGAGATGGCAAGCCTGAGAAGAAAGGGCAGAACGGAAAGGACGGATCATCTTACATGTATAAGACGAAGAAACGTGTTTTTGATATTATTCAGATTGGAAACCGCAAGGATTTCATAAGCAGTGCATTTGATATTTTTATTGTGGTAACGATTGTGCTGAATCTGTTTGTGACCTTATTTCAGACATTTGATGAGTCGGCGCCTTATACCAATGTATTGAATGTACTGGAGCTCATTACGATTCTTATTTTTACGGTGGAATATGTATTGCGCATCTGGACGGCAGATTTCCTGTATCCGAACAAGCCGTACTGGAAAGCTGTACTGGCCTTTGTGTTTTCGCTGTATGGACTGATTGATTTCTTTACGTTCTTTCCTTATTATCTGCCGATTTTGTTTCCGATGGGAGCGGTGGCCTTCCGGATGTTCCGTGTGATCCGGATCTTTCGGCTGTTCCGGGTCAACGCGCAGTATGATGCTTTTAACGTGATTATTAATGTCTTAAATGATAAGAAAAATCAGTTGATTTCTTCGATCTGCATGATCCTGATCTTCATGGTGGCAGCTTCCCTGTGCATGTACAGTCTGGAGCATGAGGCGCAGCCGGAGCAGTTCGCCAATGCGTTTTCGGGAATCTGGTGGTCGGTTTCAACGCTTCTCACGGTGGGGTATGGTGACATCTACCCGGTGACGACAATGGGAAAGGTCATGGCGATTGTCATTTCCTTTCTGGGTGTCGGAATGGTTGCGATTCCAACCGGTATTATTTCCGCAGGTTTCGTGGAGCAGTACACGAAGTTGCGTATGCTGGCATTTCATTCCGAAGAACATGAATTAAAATTTGTCACCTCCGTGATCCCGCAGGGACATTCATGGTGCCGGAAAAAGGTAAAAGAGGTTGCTTTTCCACCGCAGATTATTCTGGTTATGATTATCCGGAACGGAGAGGCCCTGGTTCCGAACGGTGATACGGTTCTGATGGAAAATGACACACTTGTCATCGGAGCAAAGCATTATAACGGTGAGGAATATATTAATCTGAAAGAAATCATTGTGAAACAGGAAAATGAATGGGTTGGTAAGCAGATCAAGGATCTGGATATTTCCCGTCAGGAGCTGATCGTCATGATCCGGCGTAAGAACAGGACGATTATTCCCAATGGACTTACCTATATTAAAGAAGGAGATGCGGTAGTACTGTATTCCAAGCTGAAGGATGCAGACTAAGGGGGGAAAAGTGAAAAAACTGTGAACTCTCGAAATCCGGGCATTTTGTCACAAATTGCACACATTTAACTGATATTCTGCTACTACGATCAATATCGTAGTAGTTTTTATTTTAGTGAGAGGGACAAGGAAGGGAGAATTTACATGGAGGAGATCAAGCAGTACCGGCATGAGAACAAATACAACATAACTTATGCGCAGTACTTATCATTACGGCAGCGGCTCCGCACGGTGATGAAGCCGGATCCGCACACCAGACAAGACAGAAAAATGTGGAGAACGCATACATTCTTGTTCTGAACTGCGAGAATGAAGAAGCGGAAAATACTGCAGCAGAGCTGTTAAAAAACACTGTAAAAAAGTATCGGATCAAGTCCAAAACGGTAAATGCAGATGGAATCGAGCTGACGACCGAGTTAAAAATCAAGGATGATAAAATGGCGTTCGTGAATCAGATGAATAAAATTACAGGCGTGAAGAATGCCACACTGGTCAGCTACAATGGAGTATATATGTCTTAGGAGGAAGCATGACAGAGCATAAGCATATCGGTAAAATCGTTGGTGCGCTGATGGCAGCGGCGGTTGCTTTCTGCCTGATAGTCGCACTGTTTGCAGATCGTTTTGTGGCGGTTTCGGGAAGCAGCGCAGCAACGATGGAATATAAAAGTACCTTATTTGATACGTCTGAGATTATGACGGTGAACATTATTATGGACGAGGACCAATGGCAGGAGCTTTTGGACAATGCCATTTCAGAAAAATATTATGCATGTGACGTGGAAATCAATGGGAAAACGATTTCCAATGTCGGAATCCGGACAAAGGGAAATACCAGTTTAAGCTCGATCGCGAACGATCCGGATACTGACCGTTACAGCTTTAAGATAAAATTTGATAAATACGTGGACGGGCAGACCTGTATGGGATTGGATAAGCTCGTCCTCAATAATAATTTCGCAGATGCCACCAACCGGAAGGAAGCGTTGGTTTATGATATGTTTCAGTACCTTGGGGCAGATGCTTCCTTATATCATTATGCCAAAATCAGCGTGAACGGAGAGTACTGGGGAACCTATCTGGCACTCGAAGCAGTTGAGGACAGCTTCAAGCTCAGGAATTACGGAGTATCCGATGGAAAACTGTATAAGCCGGAAACGATGGGAATGGGAAATGATCAGAAAGAAGATGGCATCAATTCAGATATGTCGGATAGAAATGTAGACACTGATGCGGATACCAACGCAGATACTAATGTAGATAGCAATACCAATATATTTGGCAGTGAAGAAGTAGATTTAGCAAGAGACAACAATCCTATGGACAGACCGGAGAGACCACAAGGAGACTTCGATCAAGCCGGTATGGATGAAAAATTTAAGGATCCACAAGGCGGTTCTGGTGACTTCGGCAACCGCAACGGTGGTGCAGACCTCAATTATACCGATGATGACGTGGACAGCTACAGTACCATCTGGGATGGTGCAGACGGCAAGGTTACGGACAGTGATAAGGAACGGGTAGTTAATGCGATTAAGAATATCAATGAGGGAACGGACCTTACAGCATACCTTGACATAGACAATATTCTGAAATATATGGCAGTACATGAATTTGTTGTAAATCTGGACAGCTTAAGTGGCAATATGGCGCACAACTACTATCTGTATGAAAATGACGGGCAGTTGAATATTATCCCATGGGATTATAACCTTTCCTTCGGAGGAATGATGAACGGTGGAATGGGGGGCAGTCCGGGAAGAGAGTCCACGGAAAGCAGTGAGGCAACCAGCATGATTAACGATCCGATTGATACACCATTTGACGGAACGGACTTTTTTGATGCACTGTTGGAAAACGAAGAATATCTTGCACAGTATCACGGATATCTGCGGCAGTTGGCAGAAGAATATGTGCAGGGCGGCAGGTTACAGGAAGTATGGGAGCGTCTGGATGCACAGACGGATGAACTGATTGAGACCGATCCGACCGCATTTTATACCGCAGCCGAATATGAGGAAGCAAAGAAGACGTTATGGACGGTTTTGCAATTACGGGCAGAAAGTGTGCTGGGACAGTTGGACGGAACAATACCATCCACCGATGACGGACAGCAGAATGCGCAGGATACGTTAATTGATGGAAGCGCAATTGATCTGTCCGTCATGGGGGAATTTAATCATTAAACAGTGGTCAGGAATATAATAAAGTCCGATCCTTTTGGGCGATGGCAATATAGGTTTTTCCTTCATTGAGCTGGATTTCATTTCCGTTATCATCGTAATATTTCGTCGGAGAATAGTCTGATGTCTTCTTCCAGGTAATGTGGATACCACGACCCTTGGTAAAATAATAGCCGTCACTTGTAGAATCAATTGTCTGGAAAGCCAGATAACCTTTTGCATCCCGCTTGGACCAGTTGGTATTCTGAATAATCACATTGGAAAAAGTCAGCTGCTCACCATTCATGCCATCTACCTGTGCAGCACCGTGAATGTTTTTCAAATACTGGCCGGAAGCTGCATCATAGGTGAAATAGCTCTTGGTATAGGGAAAGATCTTGGACAGATCAATCACATTTCCGGGGATAGCAGATGCATACTGTTCCAGAGTGTTTACTCCGGAGACAAAATTGAAATGGCTGGCATTGTAGTATTCCTGACGGGTAGTCAGGGAATATCCAAGACTTGCACAGGCTGTCTGAATGCCGGAAGCACTGATGTAGGCATTGTGTGGTGCTTTCCGGTCTGAGGTACGATAGAACTGACCAGAACCGGGGCGGTCACCACCGGTGCCATATTCACTTGTGCCGGATAAATTGTTGATATCCGGGGCTGTGATGCGGTCCTTCATATAGTAGACACCACCAAAGTGAATCAGAATCGGATCCCATTCGGTAGCAATACTGATGTAGTAATCACGACAACTGCGGATGTTGCCGATCCGCTGAAGATCCTGCCAGTTGTCAATAATGGCAAGCTGTCTGGAAATATTGCCTTCCTCCATGATTTCATAAAGAACCTTGGCACGGCTGATGCCATAGGAAGGCTGGCAGGCTTTATCGGTTGGCATCATGACGGCAATTGGCCGCTGGGATGCCTGGGATGCAGGAATAAGCTCATTGGTGTAGACGCTGTGAACTTCTCCGTCAGCATGGGCATCTGTGCCGCCTATTCCGAGCCAGGGTGTGATGAAAATACCGAGTGAACAGATTGTGACGGCCGTGATAGAGGCAATGATTCGTTTCAGGGGAACTGTTTTCATTGGAAATCTCCTTTCTTAAATAAGTAGTTATTCAGAGTCAAAAAAGATCTTTTTTGATTCGAGGAACTGAATCATATATTGATCCCAAAGTCTTTCTGCCGATTTATCCATGACAAAGCTGTGATAAGATACCGCAGTAATGAGCGTAAGCGAACCCTCCTGATATTTGATGTTCAAGACCAGTTGGTCAAGCTCTTCCGGGAGTGCGTCATGCTCTTTGTTAAAGCGTTCGGAAGCAAAGAGTGCCTTGATCTTATCCGGTTTCAGATAGAGTGTAAAATGGAAGCGCACAGGAGTTCTTTTTCCACGGATGAACTGGAAACAAAGCTCCTGTAGGTCTTTCCAGCAGGAAAACTGATAGGAAGCTTCCTCATCCGGCACATTCACATCTCCCTTGTAAAAGGCGGGAACAATATGTCCGTCAATGGTGAAGGTGTTGTACGTCGTAATGGAAGCTTCCGCCAGTAAAAAATCCTCAAAGCAGTCGGATTTTAATAAAATTCCCATAAAGTTTTTGGTTTCGGTAATTTTCAGTGCTTTCACAAATACCTCTTACTATCGTATTGGAACTATTCGGCTTTGAAGCGTTCTGCCTGTTCGGTGATCAGGGCATGATCTTCAAAGTAGTTGATCTTCATGGAATTCTTTACATCAGCGAGTGTCTGTGCGGCTACCTTTTCTGCCTCTATGGAGCCCTTGTGAAGAATTTCATAGACAGCGGGAATGTCCTTTTCCCATTCCTTACGGCGTGCACGGATCGGTGCCAGTTCCTCCTGAAGAACGTTGTTCAGGAATTTCTTTACCTTGACATCGCCTAAGCCGCCTCTCTGATAATGTTCCTTTAATTCGTCTAAATTCGCATATTCCGGAAGGTATTCTGCGAACTGCTCATCCTTACAGAAGGCATCCAGATAAGTAAATACCGTATTGCCCTCAATATGTCCCGGGTCGGAAACCTGTAAATGGGTAGGGTCGGTATACATGGACATGATTTTCTTGCGGACTTCCTCTTCGGTATCGGAAAGGTAGATGCAGTTGCCAAGGGACTTGCTCATCTTGGCCTTGCCGTCTGTACCGGGGAGACGCAGGCAGGCCTTGTTATCCGGTAAAAGGATTTCCGGCTCAACTAAGGTTTCTCCATAAACGGCATTGAACTTGCGGACGATTTCCTTTGTCTGCTCAAGCATCGGAAGCTGATCCTCACCAACCGGAACGGTGGTTGCCTTGAATGCCGTGATGTCGGCAGCCTGACTGATCGGATAGGTAAAGAATCCAACCGGGATGCTGGCTTCAAAGTTACGCATCTGGATTTCGGACTTCACAGTAGGATTACGCTGCAGCCGGGATACGGTAACCAGATTCATATAATAGAAGGACAGCTCACAAAGCTCCGGAATCTGTGACTGGATGAACAGGGTGGATTTCTCGGGATCGAGACCGCAGGATAAATAATCAAGTGCGACTTCGATGATGTTCTGACGAACCTTCTCCGGGTTCTCAGCATTATCAGTGAGTGCCTGTGCATCCGCAATCATAATGTAAATGCTGTCATATTTGCCGGAGTTCTGCAACTCGACACGTCTGCGGAGAGATCCTACATAATGACCCACATGAAGTCTTCCGGTAGGACGGTCTCCTGTTAAAATAATCTTTGGCATTGTTTTTACCTCGTTTCTATGATCTTCAACTTATATTTGACAAATTTCATGGCGCTTTGCAGCACTTCTTACAGTATACACTATCCCTAAAGAAAAGCAAGGCGCGGAATCTAGTACACCGATTTCTAAATAACTGCACCATATAACTTGCCTGTTTTCCCAATTGCACTGTTTCAAAACCCTTGACGTAGCCCGCTACGCCTGCGTTTTTGAAACAGCACACTTGAAAAAACATTCTACGTTTTATTGTGCAGTTATTTAAGAAACGCTGTACTAGTTAAACCATCTGCCGGTTGCTCCACAGGGAAGCACCAGCCCGTTTGAGGAAACCGGCAGTCCGATTTCGGAGGATTGTACCTCACCGCCGCGCTTTTTCTGGATAACGGCGTTTAACATATAGCTTAATACGGCAGGCTGAAGTCCTGTCGTATAGGAGTTAATGAGGAAAAACAGTGCATCATCACTTAAGAGCTGCGCTGCAAGTTCCACAAAGGGATAAATGCTTTCCTCAATCTTCCAGATTTCTCCCTTGGGACCGCGTCCATAGGAGGGAGGATCCATAATGATTCCATCGTATTTGTTGCCGCGGCGGATTTCACGCTCTACGAACTTTACGCAGTCATCGACGAGCCAGCGGACCGGAGCATTCTCTAAGTGGGAAGCTGCCGCATTTTCCTTTGCCCAGGTGACCATGCCCTTAGAAGCGTCAACATGGGTAACGCTCGCTCCGGCACTTGCAGCCGCGAGGGTAGCACCACCGGTATAGGCAAAGAGATTCAACACCTTCACAGGACGTCCTGCCTCCCTGATGCGTTCACTGCACCAGTCCCAGTTGACCGCCTGCTCCGGGAAAAGCCCGGTGTGCTTGAAGCTGAACGGCTTTAACCGGAAATTCAGTTCGCGGTAAGAGATGGTCCATTCTTCCGGCAGCTTAAAAAATTCCCATTCACCGCCGCCTTTGGAACTTCGGTGATAATGTCCGTTTAAGCGGTTCCATTCAGGAACGGTTTTTTCGGTTTTCCAGATGACCTGCGGATCCGGACGAAGGAGGATGTACCTGCCCCAGCGCTCCAGCTTTTCCCCACAGGAGGTATCTATTACTTCATAATCTTTCCAATGATCTGCAATCCACATATTTGGCTCCTTCTGCCTCTTTCTGATAAGAAAATAAGTAATTTAATGATTATCTGCTTATGATGAATACTGTGCTTTACTTACGAATTCGCACTTCGTGCTTTACAACCTGCTTCGCAGGATATTCGTTTCACTCATTACATCATATATGTAATTTGGGCAAAAAAGCAAGGTTTTTATTTGAATTTCACTTGCAATGTGATATGATGTGTAACAGTTCAGTCAATTTGTACCAAACGGCAGCTTATGAACGGGTCTGGCTGTATAAGAACGTAGTCCGGACAGGATGAATTACTGAGCAGTTATATTTGGAGGATGAGATGAGCAGAGCATATTTACAGGATAAACAGAGGGTTGTGATCAAGATTGGAACATCTACAATCACGCATACGGATACCGGACACTTAAATCTGGTAAAGCTTGAGAAATTCGTGCGGATTCTTACTGATATTCATAATCAGAACAAGGAGCTTATCATAGTGTCTTCCGGAGCAATCGGAGCCGGAAGAAAGGCACTCGGTATTCAGGGAAAGCCCTCCACCCTGCCAATGAAACAGGCTTGTGCAGCAGTTGGACAGGCGAGGCTGATGATGATTTATCAGAAGCTTTTTGCAGAATATAATCAGACTATTGCCCAGATTCTGGTTACAAAGAACGTGGTTACGAACGGAATCAGCCGGATTAACGCAGTCAATACCATACAGGAGCTGCTTACCATGGGAGTGATTCCAATTGTGAATGAAAACGATGTGGTTTCCACGGATCAGATTCTGGATGGGAATTTTGGGGATAATGATACCCTGTCCGCGCTTGTTGCCAAAATGATAGGAGCCGATCTGCTGATTCTGCTATCTGATATTGACGGGCTTTATACCGATGATCCAAGAAGCAATCCGGACGCCCGGTTTATCAGCTGCGTGGAGAAAATTGATGATGAACTGCTTTCCTGTGCCAAAGGACCTGAAAGCGCCTTTGGAACCGGCGGTATGACAACGAAGCTTGCAGCTGCAGAAATTGCGAACGGAGCCGGAACGGATATGGTAATTGCCAATGGGGACGATCCGGTGAATGTCATCCGTATTCTGGAGGGCAAAGAGGTCGGAACCCTGTTTAAGGCGTAATTTCAGATCGTTTATCTGCTTTATATAGCAGGCAGAATTCTGTCGAGGAAGCTGATCAGGTAGAGCAAATTCTGTTGACAAGGCAGATTATGAGAAACTCCAGCGTTTGTTGTAGAGTTATTGCGAATTAATAGGAAATAGAAAAGTGGAAATAGAAGAGTAGAAAATGAAGCAGTTGATAGAAAACCCGGAAAGCACACAGATCTTTGTGGTAATTCTTGCAGCTATTTTATTGGTAGTTCTTGTGATGTTCGTGATCTTTCTCCTTCGTAGAAGAAGACCGAAGGCGCAAAGCTACGATGAAATGGAGGGGCACGAATTTGAATATTTCTGTGCGGATCTTTTGGGAAAAAGAGGATTTGAAGAGGTAGAGGTTACAAAAGGAAGCGGGGACTACGGCGTAGACATTCTCGCAGAAAAGGATGGCGTGACCTATGCAATCCAGTGCAAGCGGTACGATGGTCCGGTCGGCGTGAAAGCGGTGCAGGAGGCTTATGCCGGACGGGACTATTATGACCGTATGGTGGGAGCGGTACTGACGAACCAGTACTTCACTACTCCGGCTGTTGAAGCAGCGAAGAAGCTCAAGATTCTGCTGTGGGATGGCGGATATCTGGAGAGCATGATGGAAGAGTAGAGGCGAACAACGGTTTGAACAGACTCTTGACATACCAATAACAATGAATTATCATAGAAATGTAGTAAAAAGAGCGTTACCGTAAAGCAACGGTTCGCCTATTTATAAGTAAGCTTTATCAAAAAGCAACCTACATTTGGTCGTGGCGGTTGCTTTTTTGATGTTTATCTTTTCTGTAAGTTTGGATGATACTGATGAGCGTAACAATTATGCTGATAACCGTTACAACAATACCAATGACACTTACAGTGATTCCTGTCATCAATTATGTACCTTTCATTATATTTCCCATTTGTATCACCTCCGTTAATACAGGAAGCTCTCAAAATGTAAAACATTTTGGCGAAAGGCGAACCGCTACCCGTTTAAGTAACGCCCATATATACAGTATAACATGTAAAAGCAATAAATCAACAAAAAAACAAACATTTGTTCTAGATGCTTGCTATCAAAATAAAATCAGTCAAGCCGATGAATAAACAGGCCGCTTCGAAGCTTGGGCTCGAACCAGGTGGACTTCGGTGGCATTAAAAGACCGGCATCCGCAACATCAAGCAGCTCCTGAATGGAGGTCGCATACATGGAGAACGCAACGGTGCAGTCCTCGGCAACGCGCTTTTCCAGTTCGGAAAGTCCCCGGATTCCGCCGACAAAGTCAATCCGTTTATCGGTTCTAGGGTCTGCAATCTGAAGAATGGGACGAAGCAGATTATTCTGTAGGATAGAAACATCCAATCCTTCGACCGGGTCATCCACAACAAGGCTCTTGTCAGCGGTAAGCCGATACCAGCCATCGTTCAGATACATACCGAAGGTGCCCTTTTCTTCCGGAGCAAAGGGAGTATCACCGAGGTAGGAAACGGTGAATCCGGCCTTCCGGACTGCTTCTAAAAATTCTTCTTTCTTCATTCCGGCAAGATCCTTCACCACACGGTTATAAGGCATGATATAAAGCTGGTCATCCGGGAAAAGTACGGAAAGAAAGTGGTTGAATTCTTCTTGACCGGTATAGTCAGGATGCTCCTTGCGGCGTTTTAATCCAACCTTCACCGCAGAAGCACAACGGTGGTGACCGTCTGCAATATAAGTAGTGGGAACTGCGGCAAAAGCCTGTTCCATTTTTTCTATGACATTACTGTCGGAAATCACCCAGGCGCGATGTGTAATCCCATCCGGGGAAGTGAAGTCGTACACGGGTGTTTTTTCTTTTTCCTTCCGGATAATCCGGTTGATTTCTTCAACAGAGCGGTATACTAAGAAGATCGGACCGGTCTGCGCATTGGTGCGGTCCACGTGGTTAATGCGGTCAATTTCCTTTTCTTCACGAGTATTTTCATGCTTCCGGATGGTGCCGTTTACATAGTCATCAATGGAAGAACAGGCAACAATACCGGTCTGGGAACGACCGTTCATGGTGAGCTCATAGACATAGAAGCAAGGTTTTTCATCCATAAGAAAAGAGCCGTCTGCGATCATTTCGTCCAGTGTTTCTCTGGCTTTTTCATAAACACGATCGTCATAGGTATCGACAGAATTGTCAAACTGGGTTTCCGCACGGTCAATTTTTAAGAAAGAAAGAGGTTCTTTTTTTACCTCTATGCAGGCTTCCTCACGGTTATAGACATCGTAGGGCAGTGCTGCAATCCGGTCTGCCAGAGAGGGATTCGGACGTACACTTTGAAAAGGGGTAATCTTTGGCATGGCAATCTCCTTTTATTCGTTGCTAAAAAATGATTTTGAGTAACAGTTCAGCCATGCAGAAATGATTGTGCAAGATGACCGTGGGAGCTTGCTCACTAAGGGCAGCTTATACAATCATTTCTATAGGGCGGACGCCCGACATGAAATAAGTTGCCGGAAAGCACGTATATTTGTTAGCCAATCTGTACAATCCGGCAACTTATGAATGTCCATGGCTGAACTGTTACGATTTTGATCATGAATCCTTCAGAATCACTTGTTTTTTCCCTGACACGATTATAGTATAATGAGAATAGAAGTGTCAATGTAACTGTGAATAGACGGAACCGTTACATTAGCTATGAATGAGAGAGGTGAAAGCAATGGCTAAGAATGATAAAACGAATGTGATGCGTGTTTTGGAACAGCATAAAATCCCTTATGAAGGACATAACTATCTGGATTCCGGTGCAATCAGCGGAACCGAGGTAGCAGAGGCTTTAAATGAGAACCCGGAAGTGGTGTTTAAGACATTGGTAACCATTGGAAAGACCGGAAATCATTATGTATTTCTGGTGCCGGTGGAACAGGAACTGAATCTGAAAAAGGCGGCGGCAGCAGTGGGAGAAAAGAATATCGAGATGATTAAATCCAAGGAATTACTCCCTCTTACCGGTTATATTCACGGGGGATGCTCTCCGATCGGAATGAAGAAGCAGTTCCGGACCGTTATTCATGAAAGTGCAGCTTCCTTCGAGAAGATCTTTTTTAGCGGCGGAAAGATCGGTTTTCAGGTCGAGGTACGTGTTGAGGATCTGAAAAAGGTACTGAAGTTTGATTTTGCGGATATTGCGGATTGAACAAAATTTTGACAGTAATTTTACAAAAGACTGGTTGATGAACAACAGAATCGTATTGTTATAAGAATGAGGGAGAAACAGATGGCAGCAGAAACGACAGACAAGAAAAAAGTATTTAAAGAATACCTGTGGATTACCTTTGCGGTAGTTATCATGGACATCGGAATCTATGTTTTTAAGTTTCCGAACAATTTTTCCTTTGGCGGTGCTTCCGGTATGGCGGTTGTGATTTCGAATTTTACAGCTCTTTCCGCATCCCAGATCAACCTGGTGATTAATCTGTTGCTGTTGGTGCTGGGGTTTGCCATTCTGGGTAAGAACTTCGGGGTGAAAACAGCGTATGTGACGGTACTTTCGTCTCTTTTACTGAATGTATTTGAAGTGGTGTTCCCGATGAAAGCGCCGCTTACGAACGAGATCATGCTGGAACTGTGCTTTGCTATTCTGCTTCCGGCGATTGCTTCAGCATTGTTGTTCTATGAGAATGCCTCCGGCGGTGGTACAGACATTATAGCCAT
>OLSB01002244.1_pt1 | contig 16481 bp, 18 predicted proteins | sample 1672071 | NCBI WGS metagenome assembly OLSB01 (sample SAMEA3136642, study PRJEB25190) | human gut metagenome | biome: human gut; feature: human-associated habitat; material: faeces | place: Austria | collected 2013 | reverse complement strand
AAAAGCAGAACAATTTAGATATCATAGCGAATTGTTCAGTGAAATCAAGGGTTTGTGAGATTTTCACAACCCTTTTTTTCAACTCATTTTTTGTAGATATCCGCCCGTTTTATAATAGACTCGAACTTGGGACTATATAAAATCGGGCGATTTTAATGAAAAAAACAAATAGATATTTTAATCAAGCGATAGGCCTTAACTAACAACTAAATACGATAAAGAGGACAGCAGTTTCTATAACAGAGATTGCTGTCTTTTTTTATCTATTAGGAAATTCCCCAATTTCCTAATAGCAAAAAAGTCTTCTTATTTGAGTGTAGCGTAGCGAAACGAAACTCAGATAGTGACTTTTTTATATCCAAATTTAAAATGAAGGGAGAAAAGGAGAATGAACTCAAAATTGTTATACAACCAAATCAAATAGCAGCTTCCTCCTATGGAAGGAGTTGCTGTTAAGGTTGAAGACAACAAAATGAATTTCTATATAGATGGGAGGTTAGAATTTTATGTAAGAGAATCAGGCGGAGTGAGATACACGCCAAATTGTTCAGATACGGATAAGGTTAAGAATATATGCGGTGAGATAGTTCACGCATCAAGGTTTGTCCGTGAATATCTTGAAACAATTGATCAAGCACCGGATTTTGAAGTAGAAGGTCTCGAAAACAAATACAAACTGCTTGCACAGTTTAACAACACAGTATTAGCCGCAAGAGTCAACGGCGTAGACCATGTTGAGTTTGTTACATGGGATAAGGATTCAAGAGGCGTATTTGCAGGAAACTATTTTGGGAATGACTATACTCGTGCAAAAGAAGATTTCGCTGTAAGAGCAAACATTGTAAATCGAGAAAAAATATTTTCAACCTCTGAACTTGTTGAAATATACAGGTGTATAGATGATACACTTGGAGGTGGATATGAAATCTCAGGTGAACAGGTAGATGTGCTTAATACAATCAAGGATAAAATAACTGAGGTAGTACCTGATGTAATTGAACGAGCTGTTGAGGCTCAAGAACAGTATGATCAGGAACTAAATAACGGCATGACAATGAATTAAGGGAGGTGAAAGAAGATGTTTAACTGTAACATTAAATATAATGACACCAATGTTAATATTGAGTTTCCATGTACGAATTTAACTTTATTTGCAAAACTTGCAGACCTGCATGTTCCCGATGAGGAAAAATCAAAAATGGACATATATATCGAAGAAATCAGTTACGAGCCATTAAAGTGTCTCAAAGGAAAGTCACTCGATCCGGATGCCGTAAACTTATTGGCTAAAAAGCTTTGTTCACTTACAAGTGATGAGCTTAATAAATTTGAAGCAGTCAAAGAGCTGAACGGAATTAGCGATTTATATGATATGATAAACCTTACAGATAATATGCACTATTATACTTTGGTTAAAGATATGAGCGATATAACAGCCGTAGGCAAACTGCATATAATGACCAGAGATGGAGGCAGAGGCATATCTGCAGAGGATATCAATAACATTGATTTTGAATCTATTGGAAAGAAACTGATAGAATCAGGGAACGGAAGAATAACGAGATACGGCAATATATATACAAACAGTGATTTGGAGTATTATGAGCCGTGTACTCGTGAATCCTTGCCTCCATTTCAATTTTATGATAATCAGCCTGTATGCGTTGAAATGAGTTATAAGGATAATGCAAATTATGTATATCTTCCCGATACAAGAATGGCATTTGAAATGGCAGCATTTAGAATGGGAGCAAGAGATGTATCGAATTGTAAATGTAAAGTAGATTACACAGAATTCAATGTAAAAGAATCGCAAGACTTAAATAGTGTGGAAATGCAATATGATAAATTACAGAGTATTCTTGAAAACATTTGCGAAAATGAAGGTATTGATAAACTCAATATAGTGGTGAATAAATTTTTATAAAATGTAGTCAAAGGCTTTATGAATAAAAAATAATATGGTATAATTATCTTGGTGATTTATAATGGACGAATTAAAAAACAAAAAAATTCTGCTCGTTGATGATGAAAGAGAACTGCTGAAAATGACGGAAGAAGCACTCCGAAGTGAGGGATTTTTCAATATTTATACAGCAGAAAATTGTAAAGCAGCACTTGAAATAATTAAAAATCAGCCTATCGCAATTATGCTCCTTGATGTAATGCTTCCTGACGGCGACGGCTTTTCGTTATTTGAGCAAATACGAAAAAAATCACAGGCTCCGGCAATCTTCTTAACCGCAAAGGGTGAAGCAGAGGATAAAATACACGGATTGGGGTTGGGAGCTGACGATTATATCGTAAAACCCTTTTTGATGAAGGAGCTGACGCTGCGTATAACGGCGGTTTTAAGAAGAACCTATCAAAGCGGGCAGCGTGAAGCTGCTTTTTATCTCGGAGAAAAATATATCAGTTTTGAAACTGCCACCGTTACATCGCAAGGACAAGAAAAATCGTTAACCGCAAAGGAATTTATATTGCTGAAAAAACTGTACGAAAATAAAAACCGTATTGTCACGAACGACGCACTTTGTATGGCGGCGTGGGGCGACGAATACTACGGCTACGAAAATACGCTTATGGTGCATATCAGACGGCTGCGCGAAAAAATCGAGGAAAATCCGTCTGTACCAAAATATCTTACTACTGCGAAAGGGCTTGGATATAAGCTGGTGATAAAAGATGAATAAAACAGCATTAAAAATTTTTACCTGCTTTACCGTAATATCAGCGATTGTTGCGACTATTCTTTTGATTATAAATTTTTTGGGCTTTGCACTTATAGGAAGTGATACGCATATAAATATACGTGGCAGTTCACCTCAGGGAATGCTCGACAGAGTAAGCGACGCATTGGTACAAACCGATACAGGATTTGAGCTTACGAACGAAAATGTTATTTCTCCTGATTGCTGGTGTATTTTAATTGACGAGGGCGGCGATATAATCTGGTCAAAAAACAAACCCTCGGATATTCCAGAACATTATTCCATAAATGACATAGCAAAAATGACACGCTGGTTTTTGAACGATTATCCCGTATATGTGCATACAAAAGATTATGGTCTGCTTGTACTCGGAATACCAAAAAACGCTGTCGGTAAATATGACATGGCTTATTCTATGGAATGGTTTGATACGCTTCCGCAGCGTATGGCAGGGATTTTGATACTCAACCTTTTTCTTGCTGCCGTGCTGGCTTTTATTATCGGAATTTTCTTATATAAACGCATTTATGTCCTATCAAAGGGAATCAATGATTTGCGTAAGGAAAAAAGTGTTAAATTAAAAGAGAAGGGGATATTTAAAGAACTTGCAAAAAATATAAATGATACATCGAGAGCAATAGAGCGAAAAAATGCAGCATTGGCTGTTCGGGATAACGCACGTCTGAATTGGATTTCGGGCATTTCCCATGATATACGCACCCCTCTTTCACTTGTTATGGGAAATTCAGAAGCCCTTGAAAATGACAAAACGCTATCTGATACGAACAGGAAAAAGGCAGAAACGATTACGGCGCAAAGTATAAAAATCAAAAAGCTGATAGAAGATCTAAACCTTATTTCCTCATTGGAATATGATATGCAGCCGGCAAAAAGAAAGTCGGTGCGTTTGTGTCCTATTATAAGAGAAACTGTGTCGGGCATAATTAACAGCGGTTTATCGTCAAATTGCGAAATCAAGCTTGATTTAAAGGACGAAAAAGCCACTGTATCTGCTGATGCGAGCCTAATTGAAAGAGCAATTTTTAATATCATAAATAACAGTATTACTCATAACAAAAATGGCTGCAAAATCAGTATTTCTGAGTATACTGAAAACGGGACTGTCTATCTGAACATTTCTGATAACGGAACAGGTGTTCCCGATGAAGTGATAGAGAATATAGCAAAAATACCAAAATCTACTCACGGTCTTGGACTCCCTATGACATATAGAATTATTTATGTACACGGAGGTAAATTTACAGCGTTAAATGATAATGGATTTACTGTTAAAATTGAATTGCCGAAAATAGGGTAAAAAACGAGCATAGCCGCAAAAAATATGGCTATGCTCTAATTGTTTACAATTCATTTATGGTATCGGTTATTGCCATATTTTTAATTCGTTTTGACGGTGCGTATACTGCCGCAATACAAGCAACTGCAACTACTGCAAGCACTATTGCGATTGCAGTAAACGGAATACTCCACGCTCCACCGAAATGCTCAATTATGAGTTTTTTCGTTATAAGATAGTGCATTGAAAGTCCTGCTATGCAGCCTATAATCAGTCCGCACACAGCATAAGTTACCGCTTCGGCTTTAATCATTTTCGTAAGCTGATGAATACTCATACCAACTGTGCGCATTGCGCCGTATTGTTTTATTCTTGCCGATACGCTCATAGAAATGCTGTTCATAATATTAAAAATCGTAATCAGTGCGATAATCGCTAAAAACGCATAAGCCGCGATATGGAATACCCAGAATGAAGAATTGACATTTTTATTCTCCTCGCGCCTGTCTGTAAAATCATTGTCGCCTGCGATAAGCTCAAGCTCCTTTACGGTTTGGTCTGTCGCGTCCTTATTAAACATTGCATTAAGAAGTATATAGTTTTCCTCGCCTGTAACACGCGTAAAGGTTTCCTCCGAGCAGCACACAATAGGCTTTGAACCGCCCATTATGCTCTGGGAGCTTACCGCCGCAATTTCAAGTTCCTCTTCACCGATTTTAATTTTATCTCCGACATCAAGACGGCTCTCAGCATTAAACGAAGCAAGCGCGTAATGCGAGTTGCCGTAAACCTTAGATATATCGCCTGCAACAAGATTTTTCTTAGCCCAATCAAGCAAATTATCATCATAAGACATAAAATCAATGCTTGCCGAAGAGCCGTTAATCTCAGCGGGAGTTCCGAGAGCGAAAGAGTTTGAAAAAACCTTTTCAACCCCTTTAACCTGCTCCATTTGCGCTTTCATACTTTTATCCAAATCGTTCTCAAAATTTGCGCTTGAAATCGCGACGTCGGTTGTAAAGTTTTTTGATGTAGGAACAAGAGCGCGTGCAAAATCAAATCCTGCAAAAAAGCTGAAAAACAGAATAATTGTAAATGCGAACGACAGTGTCATAAGCGTAAGATTTTTCTTTGACGAGGTTGCATGATTTACCCCGAGAGCTGTTTCTACCTTAAACAGACGCGTATTTGCCGCATGAGAAATGCCATTTGTTTCGTCTGTATTGCCCGATACTGCCGCAACGGGTGAAACCTTTGCCGCACGTTTCGCGGGGGAATGAGCCGCAAGGAGCACCGTTATAAGCCCTACCGCAACACCGCAGACAACTCCGATTATACTGAATTTAAAGGTAATTCCCGAAAATTCGCCGCCGATTAAATATCTTAAAATTTTGCATAAAATCCATGTTACTCCGACACCTAAAGCACAGCCTATCGGAATAGCTGTTTTACACCAATTAAGTGCTTCAAGCCTTACAAAGCGGATAATCTGCTTTTTGCTCGCGCCGATACACCGTAACATTCCGAAAAACTGTGTTCTCTGCGCCACGTTGCTGTTCATACAGCTTGAAATCATAAGCACTCCGGCAATCAAAATAAATATAAACAGTGCCGCCGCCATAGGATAAATACCTGTAATTTGCTGTTTTGTACTCTTTCCCGATACACCGAGAATAATCATATTTTCGTCCACATTCGCGTTTAACAGATTATACTGCTCCTTTAGCTGAGCTATTGTTTTTTTGAGTTTTGTACCTTTGTCAAATTGAACGTAATATTGCGGATTGTACGGTTTGCCGTTCTTTTCGCTTATGGCAGCAAACGCCTCTGTGTCCATATACGCATAAACGGTTTCGCCCCTGTCGATAAGTTCTATGCTGTCGTCGCAAAAGCCTGATACAGTATAGGAAAAATCGCCGGCAGGAGTATTCATTATAACACTGTCGCCGATATTTAAGCCGCACAAATCCTCTGCAGCTCTGCTAAGCATTATTTCTTCACCGTTTTGCGGATACTCGCCGTCTATGGAAAAATTGCGTATATCCGCAACATACGATTTTTCCGCGCCGAATAAAACAGCATTTGTTTCATCGATATAATAATTATCTGCGGCGTCAAAGTTAATATCGCTGTATGATGAAAAGGCTGTGATGTCGTCGCGCTGTCTGATAAGAGAGGCGGTGTCCTTGGATACATTATTCAGGATAATATGATAATTTCCGTGTTTTTTTATCAGTCCCTGTGTTTCCGAAGTCAGCCAGACATCTGATATTGAAAAAATTACGGTTATAAGAAATACCGCTAAAATTATACATACAAGAGTAAGACGGTTTTGCTTTCTGTGAACCCGTGCGTTTTTGGGAATTAAATCAAGATAACTTTTCATTATTGACACCTCCCAAATCCGACAGGATGCCGTCCGAAACATTCAGAATGCGGTCGGCGGACGCGGCAATGGAGCGATTATGGGTAATCATTATTATTGTCTGCTCATACTTTCTTGACGCTTCCTTTAACAATGCGATTACCTCACTGCTGTTTTGCGTGTCTAAGTTTCCTGTCGGCTCGTCCGCTAAGATAAGCGCGGGACGGGTAATCAAGGCTCTGCCTATTGCTACTCTCTGCTGCTGTCCACCCGATAGTTGGCTCGGAAGATGATGACGGCGTTCTTTAAGATTAAGTACCGTCAAAAGTTCCTCTAAATACTTTTTGTCAGGTTTTTGATAGTCAAGCAAAACAGGAAATATTATGTTCTGCTCAACTGTAAGTTCGGAAATTAAATTAAATGACTGAAAAATAAAACCTATATTTCTGCGGCGAAATATTGTTAGGTTGCTGTCTTTCATTGTAAAAATATCCTTACCGTCAATAAGCACCTTGCCCGAGGTGGAGTATCAAGCGCACCTATCATATTGAGTAGCGTTGATTTTCCGCTGCCCGACTCTCCGACAACCGCGACAAATTCACCTTTCGGCACATTAAAGCTGACAGCTTTTAATGCTTTTACAGTTGTTTCGCCACTGCCGTAGGTTTTACTTAATTGTTTAATCTCTAATAAATTCATAGTGTAAACACCTCTTTCTGTTATTTTACATTAACAGAATAACACACAAATCCTACTGTAACCTTACTGTAAGCCTACAATTTTGTAGGAATTAAGAAATTTATAATAAAAGTTGTTCCTTTGCCGAGTTCGCTGTCAACCTCAATACTGCCGCTATGTTCTTCAATAATTGTTTTCGCAAGCGGAAGTCCAAGACCGACACCCTGCGTGTCCTTTGAAAATCTGCTGCGGTAAAAGCGTTTGAAAATATGGTGCAAATCTTCGGGGTGGATACCGCTGCCGTTATCCTTTACTATAATCTGAACGGCAGACGGAAACTGTTTGTATTCAATCTGAATTTTTCCGCCTTTTGATGTATGGTCGAGCGCATTTTTTACAATATTGTCTATTGCCTGCGTCAGCCAATCCTTATCGCATAATAAAGTGATGTTATCATCACCGACAATTTCAATCTGCTTTTCTTCTTGTTTTGCACGGAACAGAAAATGCTTTTTTATTTCTTTCATCATTTCCGATACATTTTCCGGCTTTTTATCAATGTTTATTGTTCCTGCGTCAAGTTTCGTGATTTTCAAAAGATTTTGTACCAATGTTTCTATACGGTCAAGCTCCTGTTCGGTAAGAAAAGTAAACTCCTGTATTTCGGGCGAGCTTGCTTCGTTTTGCATAATGCCGTTGTAGATATTCATAGCCGCAAGAGGTGTTTTTAACTGATGTGAAATATCTGATATGGTATTTTTCAAAAACTCTTTTGAATTTGTTTCCTTTTCTGCGTGAGCGTTCAGGATTGACACTAACGAATTTACCTTGTGAAACAGTTTATACAGTTCGCCCTCCTCGTCACATTCAATACGTGCGGCTTGATTGCCTGTAATATATTCCGTGATCTGCATTTCGGCTTTTTCAATAATTTTGTTCTGTTTGCTGAAATATCGGTATAAAGCCATAAGTATTGCCCCAAAGACAGACAGAGCAGTGGCAATAATAAGAATACTTGCATTTTCAACCTTGAACATCGTTAAAAGTGCAGAAATCAGCACGAATATTAAAACACATACCAAAATTACGCAAAAAAGAGATTTGATTTTTTTGTTTGTAAATATTTTCATAATACACCTCAATCAACACTATTCCATTTATATCCCATTCGGCGAATAGTCTGTATCATTTTAGGCTCGCTCGGATTATCCTCAATTTTAGTGCGAAGTCTGCGAATATATACAGTAAGCGTATTATTGTCAATGTAATTTTCATCACAATCCCATAGCTTGCTTAAAATCTGTTCTGCTGAAAGTACAATATTGGGATTTTCCATAAACATACATAATAGCTTATATTCGCCCGTTGTGAGGTCAATCTTTTTGCCGTTTTTATATATCTCGCCTTTTAACAGCTTTGCGGTTATGCCGTTTGAGTTGAGTTCTGTATCAGCTTGATTAAAATTATTGCTTCTGCGAAGTATCGCATTTATTCTTGACATCAGTACTGCTAACTTAAACGGTTTTGTTATATAATCGTCGCCGCCAATATCAAGCCCCATTATTATGTCTGTTTCCTCGTCTGCGGCAGTAAGGAATATAATCGGCACCTTTGAGATTTTGCGGATTTTTTTGCATATATCAAAACCGCTTCCGTCGGGAAGTGATACATCTAAAATTATTAAATTATATTTACCGTCAGCAAATACCGCGTCCGTTTCAAGGACTGTTCGCACAACATCTAACTCATACCCTTGCTTTTTTATGGCAAACGATAACCCGTTTATTAAACTCAAATCATCTTCAATTATCAGTATTTTCATCTTTATGCTCCTTTATATTCTTAAATCTTGCGTCAATGGGTTTTTGAGCATCCTTTGGTATTACCCAGATACGGCTGAATTTCATAGCACCGTCAATGCGTTTTTCTTCGCACAGTTTTTGTATGCGTCTTTCTGAAATGCCCCATTTTTCAGCAGCCTCAGCAACGGTTATGTAATCCATATTTTCACGCTCCGATAAGTAATATAATACACTCTATATTATATACGGTTTAACGAATAATGTCAATGTATTTTAGGAAACATGTGGCTAAACACATTGCTTTTTTTAATGATTTATAAAGCTCAAATTAACGGATTTTCTTTTGCACGCTGTAGTTCTTCTCTATTTCAAAATAGGTTTAAGAAATTAAAGAAAATTACAAAAACATCTTGACAACCGACCGTTCGGTAGGTATAATTATTATATAATAATTGCAAGTTTGTTAAGGAGTGTGTTTGATGGAAAAAGGAAATACAAAGCAGGAAATACTTGAAGCGGCACTTGATTTGTTCTCTGTACAGGGTTTTGAAGCCACCTCTATTTCCCGGATTGCGGGTGCTGTTGGCATCCGCAAGGCATCACTTTACAGCCATTTTGGATGCGTTGGTGCAAGAGGTATTTAAGCAGTATGAGGAACATTCTCTTTTTGCAAGAGAAGATTGGAAGAAAGATTTCGATGAAAGATTTCAAAAGCCGGATTGATGGCTTTTGATGCATAAATCGGAATTTGAGGAGGCAAATAATGTGAAACCATTATCTGAAATGACATTAGAAGAATTATGGGAGCTTTTTCCGATATTTTTAGTTGAGCATAATGAGAAGTGGACAAAAGATTATGCTGAAATAGAATTAGTACTGAAGAATACATTTTCAGATTGCCATATTATTCGAATCAGTCATATCGGAAGTACCGCAATTAAAAATATCTACGCGAAGGATATTATAGATATTTTGGTAGCGACAGATGACATAGAAAAAGCGGCTAAGATTGCCGAAAGAAACGGTTTTATTCGTATGTCATCAGGTTCGCAAAGAGTCACATTGAATAAAGGGTACGCACCCGAAGGCTTTGCAGATAAAGTATATCACTTACATATCCGCCATGAGGGGGATAATAAAGAGATCTATTTTAGGGATTATTTAAATGAACATTCGGAAGTTGCCAAAGAATATGAACGGATGAAGCTTGATCTATGGAAAAAATATGAGCATAATCGTGACGCCTATACAGAAGCAAAAACAGATTTTGTAGAAAAGTGGACATCGGAAGCTCTTAAGTTGTATGGCAGAAGATATTGATAAATTTCGGTTTTTAGCACAGGATAAATTCCAATGTGCATAGCAACGCGGCTGTGTCCGCCAGGGCATGGCCGCTTTATTTAAAAACTATATCCTACCGAGCGATAGGCAGTGTTTATTTAAATGGAAGGCTTTGAAAAGAATAACCGTACTGTTTCTGGCAGTAATCCTTTGCCTGTGTTTGGCAGCGTGCAGTAAAGAGCCTGAACCAAAGCAAAATCCGCAGGAAATCCAAACTGAGTTGGCTGATACAGAAAAAGGAGTTGAGGCGATGCCTCAGGAAAGCCGGGACGACGCTGCTTATCCGGGAGCGGATGTAGTAGAAATCGTGAATCTGCGTGGTGATAAGACTACAATATATAAATTGGCAGATGGCACATATATGGATCGCATTGATCGACATTTTACTTACAACGGAACGGATATATGGACAGACGATAACGGTGCAGGGTGGAATGAAGTCGCAAAAGACTGAATAAACAAAGAAGAAAAAGAACGTATCTATAAAACAGACACATATTACTGAAAAAATCGCCTATACGCAGTCGGAATCCTATTGTATAATATATGTTATAAGCTGCTGAAACTTCGCAGCAATCTCAGACACTCCATTATTAATGGAGTCCGAAGGAGAAAATAAAAGTGATAGCACCCAAAAAAACACTGACTGTGCTGCTGGTGATTGCGGTGATTTTGAAAACAGGAATGAACGAAACCTCTGTTTGGAATGTACGGAACAGTTTTCTCTTACAGTCGGAGCAGTATGGAGTGCAAGTGAAGCCGTAGCGGAATGATGTATATTCCATCTCCATGTCCTATGCATACTTCAGCGGAATCGTAAATCACGCTGAAAAGCAATACTGGATTAATAATGACCGTAGGTGTGGGAAGCCATGGAAGGAAATAAGGTGAATGTATGAAGAAAATTTTGATTGTTGAGGACGATGAAACTATCCGCACTGAGCTAAAAACACTGCTTCAGGCAAACGGTTATCTTACGGTGGAGGAGGGCCCCTGCGATCTCGTCCTGATGGACATAAATCTGCCCGGAGAGAGTGGCTTTACCCGCTGTCGGAAATTGCGGCAGACATCCGGTACGCCGGTTATATTCCTGACGGCGCGTGACACACCCGAGGATGAGCTACTGTCCTTCGGGGTTGGCGGAGATGACTTCATTCGCAAGCCCTACAACTCTGCCGTACTCCTGGCGAGAATCGCGAGAATACTGAAAACTATGGCAACCGACAGCCCGACGATCCGGGGACTTACCCTGGATTTGCCGGGTATGAAGGCTATCCACGGCGGAAATACCGTGGAACTGACAAAAAACGAAGCCCGCATCCTGTGGTGCCTGATGCAGAAAGATATCTGTACGCGGGACGAGCTAATTGAAGACCTGTGGACAAACGGCATGTATATCGACGGTAACACACTGTATGTCAACATCGGCAGGCTTCGGGATAAGCTCAGTCAGATAGGGGCACAGGACTTCATACGCACCGTGAGGGGAGTAGGGTATCGCCTATGAGCTTCTCGGAATACATTGAATCAAAAGCGATTTTTCTGTGCATGGTTGGAATCGGAATCTTATATCTGATTTTGATATCCTATCTTTGTGGACTCTCGCTTTCATTGCTTCTGATTCTTCTGCTCGGCGGCGTTTTTGGTTTGCTGATTTGCATGATACTTAGCTGGCGGTGGGTCAATCGGCGTCTACGGCTTTTGAAAGAACAGCTGGAGGCTCTGCCGGAAAAGTATCTCATAGGTGAGATATTGGAACGGCCTGAAGATGCTGTGGAGCTGCAATACTACCTGCTGATGAAAGAAATCTCCCGCTACGCTATCGGCGCGGTGGAGAAGGCTCGGTCGGACAAGCAGGATTACTGTGACTATGTGGAGCAGTGGGTCCATGAAATAAAGACGCCCCTGACCGCCTGTTCCCTGATTCTATCCAACGGCGCAGAACCTGCCAAACTGCGGCGGGAGCTGCGGCGGGCGGACAATCTGACGGAGAGCATTCTCACCTACGCAAAGCTGGAAACGACAGAAAAGGACACCCAAATCAGCCTCGTCAACTTACGCGATGTCTGCGATCAGGCGGTGCGGGAGGAGATGGAGCTTCTTATTGCCGCCGGAATAGCTGTTTCCATTCGGGGGGATGGTCGAGGATTCACTGATCCGAAATTGCTTGTCTTTATCTTAAAGCAGCTTCTCATCAATTGTGCAAAATACTGCCCGGACTGTTGTATTCAAATTGGATTGTCGGAGGGCAGCTTGATTTTGGAGGATAATGGCCCGGGAATCAGGTCCTATGAGCTGCGACGGGTGACAGAACGAGGATTTACCGGCACTGTGGGTCGAAGTCGGGGTCAGAGCACCGGCATGGGACTGTACATCGTAGCCCGACTTTGTGAAAAAATGGGTATCCAAATGGGGATATCCTCTCAGGAGGGTTCCTTTACTCGCTTTACATTCCAGTTTCCTGCGCCAATCTTACAAAACTGTTAGATTGAACACAGACTGCGTTAGAACAAATTCCCCTGTTTTGTGGTACAATGATGGCGAAAGGACGGTGGAATTATAATGAACACACTACTGGAAATTAAAAATGTAACCAAATATTTTGGCAGCGGCGATACTGTGTCTAAAGCATTGAATGGCGTGAGCTTTGCCATGGAGCAGGGCGAATTTACCGCCGTAATGGGTGCTTCCGGCTCCGGAAAGAGCACGCTGCTGAATGTCATCGCAACCATTGATCGTCCCAGCTCCGGCTGTATCCTGCTGGAGGGCCGGGACGTTGCGAAAATGAAGGAGCAGGCACTGGCAGCTTTTCGCCGGGATCGTCTGGGATTCATCTTTCGGGAATACAATCTGCTGGACACGCTGACCGTGGCCGAAAACATTGTATTGCCCCTAAATCTGCAAAAACGGCCGGTCAGGGAGACACAAAAGTGGCTTGCACAAGCTGCCGCCTCACTGGAAATTACAGATCAGCTTTCCAAATTTCCCCGGCAGCTCTCCGGCGGACAGCGGCAGCGTGCCGCCTGCGCCCGGGCACTAATCACGGAGCCTGCCCTGATCCTGGCGGATGAGCCCACCGGTGCCCTGGACAGCGCCAACTCGAAGGTGCTGATGCAGACCTTTACCGTGATGAACCAGCGCCTTGGCTCTACTATCCTGATGGTCACCCACGACGCAGTGGTGGGCTCCTATGCCTCCCGTGTGCTGTTCCTGAAGGACGGAAAAATCTGGAACGAGCTGTACCGGGGTGAGCGAACCCGTCAGGTCATGTATCAGGAAATTCTAAACTCCATGGCGGTGCTTGGGGGTGAAGCAGATGTTCGCTAAGCTTGCCTTTCGGAATGTGCGGCGGCAAATCCGCAATTATCTAATCTACTTTGTCACCGTGGCTCTGAGCATTGCGATGTTGTTTGCTGTCAACAACCTCAGTTACAGCGATCGGATCCAGGCACTTTCCGAGCTGTCTACGGATATCCGCAGTATGTTCACCATGGTCACGGTGCTGTCCTGTCTGGTCACGGCGCTTGTACTCAGCTATGCCACCGGCTTCATGCTTAAGCTGCGCCGGAGAGAGTTCGGAATGTACCTGACCCTGGGCATGACCCGCCGAAACATTCAGACCCTCTTTGCCTGCGAAACAGGTCTGCTGTCCGGTCTTGCACTGCTCGTGGGCATAGGACTGGGGCTTGTGATCTTTCAGCTTCTGGCTGCCCTATTTGCCTCCATTCTGGAAATCCCCTTCGCTGTGTCCGCTTATTCCGTTCAAGGGATTTTACTGACCTTTGCCGTCAGTATCGGACTGTTCCTGATGTCCACACTGGCATCCCTTCGGTATCTGAAAAAGGTCACTGTTTCTGAGCTGCTGAAGGAAGAGGCCGTGGAAAGAAGCGAGAAGCGCCCCGTCCTCTGGTGCGGCCTTTCCGTGGTGACGTTGGCAGCTTTCATCGTCTGTCTGGTCATTACATATCGGAGTCTGATGGCAGCGTTCCATAATCAGGACGGTGTGGAGTTGCTTTTGTGGCTGACCATCGACCTTGTCATGGTCTTTCTGACCCACTTCACCCTGTCCAGAACTCTGGCAGGGATGCTGCTTAGAAGCAAGCGGCTGAAAAACAAGGGTACCAATACCGTTGTCCTTCGAGGGCTGTCCGGAAAGATGACTGTGAACTCTCTGCTCATCGGCGCTTTGGCGACCCTGCTGGTGTTTGCCATTTGTATGTCCAATGTGGCATTCAGCGAGAAAGTCTATACAGATCTGACCATTGAAAAGGAGTGTCCCTATGATGTGATGGCACTGTTTGACCTGTCCAAGGAACCGGGTATCTCCATGGACGAGGGCAGAAAGACCATTGAGAAGTACAGCCCCATCACCGGGGAACAGGACTTTCAGCTCTATTCTTCGGGTGAAATAACATTGTGCAGCAATATCCCGGGATACGAGGAAATGGACTTTGTGGACTTGTATATGCCCCTGAGCCAGTTCAATCGGCTTCTTACCGACTGCGGCTATGAACCGGTATCGCTGGAGAAAGAGTACCTGCTGGTCACCGATGTGCAGGGGATCTGCGATGTAGACTTTTCCGGCAAGCCTGTGACCCTCAATGGACAGATCTATACATGGGGTGGCAGCAGCACGGCATACCCGGATTTTGCCCGGCGGCTGTTCTTCTATTTCGTGGTGCCGGACACGGCGGTGGACGCCATGCCTGCAGCCTATGTTGGGGCCGCCTATACACTGGAAAACCACCGTCCGGATGCCGAGGCGTTGATGAGCGATCTGACATGGATGGAACACGGGGAGGATGGCATGGAGGAGCAATGCTGGTATGCCATTCAGGAATACATCCGGCTTTACAGTAAAGCCAACGCCGGCACACTGATCATCGGCGCACTGTATGTCTCCACGGTTTTTGTGTGCATGGCTCTGGCCATCCTCTCCGTGAAAATCCTGTCCACCCTGGAGGAGGAGCGGAAGCGCTTTGCCGTTTTGTACCGGCTGGGTACAGATGAGAGGATCCAGAAGTCTGCGCTGCTACGGCAGATCGGGGCATTTTTCCTGATGCCCTTCGCTTTCCCGCTTCTGATGACTGTGCCTATTGGTGTGATTTTCAAAGAGGTCTATGAAATCTGGAACTTGTCCGGTCTGAGTGGACAGAAAGCCATGCAGACTGCCGCGATGATCGCCCTCGCTGTTACAGGTATTTACGATCTTTATTATATCATTACCTATCGGATTGCGTGCGACCGTGTGGTTTGCTACGGCAGCGAAAAGCGGGAAATTCTCTCCTGACCATCACCGTTCTAAGACCTGAGAAAGATGTGAAATACACGCTGTTACATAACATATTAACGCACAGAATGTCAGGAAAAAACTAAAAAAACTCTGTATAATAGTATCATACGGAAAGGAGAAATGCGAAATGGATTGGATTACGGGATTACAGCGTGCCATTGACTATGTTGAGGAGCATATCACAGAGCCGATAGACTATGAAGAGGCGGCAAAGCGTGCGTACTCGTCAAGTTTTCATTTTCAGCGTGTATTCAGCACGATATGCGGTTATAGTTTGGGTGATTATATACGGTTCAGACGGCTCTCGCTTGCCGGCAGCGAGCTTGCGCAGGAAGATGCAAAAGTCATTGACACAGCCCTTAAATACGGATACAATTCACCCGAAAGTTTTTCGCGTGCATTCATGCGGTTTCATGGAGTTGCTCCATCCCAGGCAAAGCACGGTGCCACCATGAAATCCTTTTCAAGGCTTTCCGTAAAACTTATTTTAAGCGGAGGTAACAAAATGGATTACAGAATTGAAAAGAAAGAAGCTCTTGAGGTTGTTTTAAGGAAAAAACGGTTTCCGAAGCAACATGAAATCACAACAAGAGAAATATCCAAGTTCTGGGAGGAGTGCGGATCGGACGGAACTATTGAAGCGATATGCAAGTACATCCACCCGAACAATATTTTTGACAATTGTATTGTAGGTGTAAGTTTCGGTGCGGAAAGTGCATCAACAGATGAAGATTTCCCCTACGGAATAGGCGCACATTACAACGGCGAAAAAATTGCGGAGGAATATCTGACTGTTGAGAAAATTCCGGCACACACTTACGCAGTATTTAAGTGTACAGGCACAATGCCCGAAGCATTCCAAAGAGTGTACAAATATATCTGCACGGAATTTTTCCCTGCAAGCGAATATCAGCCCTGCGGAGTGGAAATTGAGGCATATCCCTCTGCTGATGTTCAAAATCCCGACTATACCTGCGAAATATGGATTGCAGTT
>OLSB01002243.1_pt1 | contig 16505 bp, 21 predicted proteins | sample 1672071 | NCBI WGS metagenome assembly OLSB01 (sample SAMEA3136642, study PRJEB25190) | human gut metagenome | biome: human gut; feature: human-associated habitat; material: faeces | place: Austria | collected 2013 | reverse complement strand
AACATTCCATGTTAGTAGCCTAATTTATACTGTCCAACTTTTTGGGTTCAGTACAGTTCTAATTCTCGTTTTATATTTTTAATTTTATTAATTTTTAATTAATTACTCTTCATTTAACTTTTGAAGTAAATCTTCCACATCTATTCCATGAACCATGCAGGCTTCTTCTAATGTCTCGGCCTGTGAAGCAGGGCAACCTAAACAATGCATTCCAGCATTCAATAGAATTTCTACTTTTTCTGGCTCGTTTTCAACAATTTCCCCAATTTTTGTAGTCTTTTCGATCTTCATTTTTTCAATTCTCCTTTCTTTTGTCGTTTTATGTCTTACGATATTTTAACATTTTATCATATTTTTATTCAAAAGTATAGACAAATTTTGAATTTTATTATAAACTGTAAAAAAATGGAAGGAGTTGAGATATTTAAAAATTTATTTTTTCTTTATATTACTACTTATTAATTCATTCATAGTTTTATATTTTATATATTCTTATATTGAATTATATATTTTTAATTCTAAACAAGGATCCAAGTTAAAACTAAAAAATAAAGAAAATAGAGGTGATTTTAATAACTAATATTATTATTTTTGCTTTTACATTTTTGTTGTCCAGCCTTTTTTCTTTGGTTGAAATAATGTTTTTTTCATCCATATTGAAAAGCAATAATCTTTTAATAACTTTTGGCTCAAAGCAAGTCGATTTGTTCTATCAAAGTCCTCTTCTGCTAAAAAACATCAAGTTAATTTTTGTTTTATTTGCCTTTCTTGCGAACCTAATTTTATTTAACTATATCTTTAATTACATTTTATCACTTTTCCCTAAAAAAACTTTAAAATATAATATAAATAATAGTAATGTCTTAAGTATTAATCTCGGTAAAATTCATAATTCTGATGAAGATTTATTACTTCCTGAAAAGGGTCTATATCAGAACATTTTAATTACCGGTGCGATAGGCTCTGGAAAAACAAGTAGTGCTATGTATCCTATAACAGAACAGCTAATATCTTATCGTTCAAGTTCACAAAAAGAAAAATTAGGAATGTTAATTTTAGATGTAAAAGGTAATTATTATCTTCAAGTTCTTAAGTTTGCAAGTAAATATAATAGACAAGATGATGTCATTCCTATTGAAATATCTGGAAAATATAAATATAACCCTTTAGATAATCCTTCTCTAAAGGCTTCTGTATTAGCTAATCGTTTAAAAACTATATTACTATTATTTTCACCTAACAACTCTGAATCATATTGGATAGACAAATCTGAAACTGCTTTAACGGAAGCTATTAAACTTTGTAGACTCTATAATGACGGTTATGTTACTTTCTCGGAAATACATAATTTAATAACAAATTATGATTATTACTTATCAAAAATATCTTATTTAAGAAACTGCTTTACGTCAAATAAATTTTCAAGAACACAAATCTATGATTTATTATCATCTATTAACTTTTTTGAAAATGAATTTTTCTCTTTAGATGAAAGAACTTTAAATATATTAAAATCCGAAATAACAAGAATTACTAATTGTTTTGTATCCGATTCTGATGTAAAAAACACATTTTGTCCACATAAAAAAGATATTAATTTTAAAGGATTTTATGACGTAATAAATTCCGGAAAAATTGTCGTTTTAAACATGAATATTAATGAATATAAAAATTTGTCTAAAATAATTGCTACTTATTTAAAATTGGATTTTCAGACAGAGGTTCTTCGCCAATTAGCAAATAATAACATAATTCACCCTGTGGCTTTTATATCAGATGAATACAGCGAATATGTATCAGCAACAGATGCTAACTTTTTTTCACAAAGCAGAGAATCAAAATGTATAAATGTAGTATCAACTCAAAGCTATACCTCTTTACTACATGCTCTAAATAATAAATATTCAGTCGAAGTAATTGTACAAAATTTAGTTAATAAACTTTGGTTTCGATCTGATGATATATTTACTATTGAAGACGCTCAAAAGCAACTGCGGAAAAATTGATAAACAGAGGTCTTCACGAACCATATCTGAAAACGCAAAAGAAACATCTTATAATTTCATAACTCATTCATTCAAGTCTAAAAATTCTAATCTTTCCGAAAGTATTAATACATATCTTCAATATGATTATGCGGTTGATACAAACTTTTTTAGTCAAAATTTGCATACTTTTGAGTGTTTGGCCTTTATCTCCGACGGTAATAAAATACTAAAGCCAACGAAACTAAAGACAAATCCATATTTCAAAAATAATAATTCTAATTAACAGGAGGTTTTATGTTAAAAAAACTTATAAAAACTATTTATATCATTTTTATAATAATAAGTATTGTATTAATTCCTAATATAATATTGGCAAGTACACCTAAACTTGTTTCTAAACTAGACTCTGCATTTTCAGAAATAGAAAATTGGCTTATAAAATTATCCACCCCTGCAGCTGCCGTGGCCGTAGGAACTGGTATCTTTATGAAAAAATTCAGCTTTGGCGACGAAGAAAAAATTAGAACTGGTAAAAAAATAATACGCGGATCTTTATTTTCCTATGCCTTTATTCTTGCAATTGATTTAATATTATCTGCTATAAAAAGTTTAGTTGGTTAGGAGTTGATGAAATATTAACTCTCAAATAGATTATTCAAAAATTATAATAGAGACTTTAAACGCATTATTCTCAAACTTATTTAATTCTCTAGACACAAGTTTATATTCTTTGCTGGATAAAAGTGTATTTGTTAATTCATCTATTTTAGAAGATACATTTTTTAATTCTATTTTTAATACTTCTTTTGGACTGCCTATAATTGCTAATTCTATTCTACTTGGTTTTGTGCTATATTACTGCTTTAAACTTATGTTATCTCCTTTTTCAGGAACAGCAATTGAAAAGCCTTATCAATTTTTAGCTAAACTATTAATTATAATAATCTGTATAAATTTTTCGCCCTTTATTTGTAAAAAAATATTGGAAATAAATAGTCTTTTTACAGAAGCTTTGCAAGAACTTGGAAGTTCAATTTGCAAGCAGGAAATTTCTTTTAATAATTTAATAAGCAAATCAGCTTATGTAAACACAAACGATTCTTTTAATATATTTTCTTTTAACGGATTATTAAAAAGCTTTTATTCCTTTGGTTTAATAAATTTATTATTTTCTTATTCAATACGTTACATAATGATAAAAATATTTATTTTATTATCGCCTTTCGCAATACTTTCTTTAATAACTGTTTCTACTTCTTGGTTCTTTAAATCCTGGTTAAGAACCTTACTTTCTTTATTGTTTGTACAAATTTTTATAGTTATAATTTTAATATTATTATTTGCTTTAAACTTAAAAACTTCGGACCTTTTTTCACAAATATCATATATTAGTACCATATTCATATTAACAAAAGCAAATAGTTATATAAAAGAATTAATAGGAGGAATTTCTACTGATATAAATACCAATTTTATAAACTTAAAAAGTTTATTAAAATAATTTAATTAACTTAAAATTAGGAGGTTCTATGAAATTTATCTTTCCACAAAATTACAATTTTAAAAATAAACTTTTAGGAATAATTGATTATTCTTCTTTGTTTATTAACATTTTTTGGTCAGTTTTTGTTTTCTGTTTTATTAATTTAATTTTTAATAATATATCAATAAAAATATTTATTTTTGTTGTATTATGTTTGCCTTTGCTTTTGTTTAGCATATTAGGTTTAAACAATGAAAGCATTTTTTATGTTATTAATTATTTATTAAAGTTTATTTTCAGCAATAAAATATATTTATTTAATAAATTTTAAAATAAATATATTTTTGAATAATTTATTAAGTCCTAAATTTGAATATAAATCTAGTTTTGAACTGCTGAAAATCACGTCATAAATAATTTTGTAATTTTATTGCAAAAAATATGCCACTTATTACTGCAATTTATATATTTTATTATTATCTTTCATTATTATTGTAAAAATATATTAAAAATGTTATAATTATTTTACTTATTAATTGTATATTTTACTTTTATAATTAAGTAAGAAAGGATGATATATTTATGAGATTAGAACAGTCTAATAATTCTTTATTATTTTCGACAACAAGCATTCCCGATGCTTTTTTTACAGAATATTTTTCACAATCTAGCGGAGATGCTATAAAAGTATATTTATATCTTTTTTTCCTTGCAAAATATGGTAAAGATATACGAATTAATGATTTATCAAAAAAATTGAATTTGCCTTTAAAGACAATCCAAGATTCTATAAAATATTGGGAATCTCTCGGATTATTGATTAAAAAAGGCTCTGGATATGAATTTGCTAATATGCAAGAATTAGAACTAAATAAATTATATAATCCAAAAGTGACTCAAACTCCAGAACATTTAAAATCAACAGAAAAAAATCAATATCGTGCAAAAGCTATAGAAAATATTAACAATGAATTTTTCCAAGGTGTAATGTCCCCTTCTTGGTATGGAGATATAGATTTATGGTTTAGTAAATATTCTTTCGATGAAGAGGTTATGGTCGCTTTATTCAGATATTGTTTTAACCGCTCTGCCCTACATAGAAATTATATTCAAGCCGTAGCTGAAGCCTGGTTTCAAAATAATATAAAAACCTTTTCAGATTTAGATAAGTATTATGAAAAGCAAGAAGCCTTATCTAAAATCAAAACTTCAATTTCAAAAAAATTAGGACTTAATAGACAACTATCTCAATATGAAGAAGCCTATATAGAAAAATGGATAAATGATTACGGCTATAATATGAATGTTATAGAAATTGCTTTAAAGAAGACAACTTCTAAATCTAATCCTAATTTCGACTATATTAATAAAATTCTTTCTGATTGGCACGACAGAAATCTAAAAACGCCTGAAGCAATAGAAAAATTTTTATTGGACATTAAACAAAAGAATAAAGATATAAAATCTATTGAAAAGAAAGCAGGATATAATAATTACTCTCAAAGGTCTTATTCAAACTTATCAGATTTATATGCTAATAATCCTAATGCGAGTAATAATTAATCTTTACAAATCTTATATGAGGATGTGATTAAATGAATGACTCTACCTTAAAGCAATTATTAGCTGAATATTCTGTAAAAAGAGCTTCAGCATTTACTAAAGCCAATGAAAAAAAGAAGGAAATATATGATAAAACTCCACGTTTACAAGAAATAGATGATGAAATAAGCTCTTCTTCTCTATCTATAGCTAAAGAAATTTTGAAAACAAATAATAAATCTTTATTAGAAGAATTAAATACAAAGAAAAAAACTTTGTTAAAGGAGAAGGAAGCAATTTATAAATCTTTAAATATAGATTCTTCTTATTTTAATCCACAATTTGAATGCAATATGTGTAAAGATACTGGCTATATTACTCAAAACTATTCAACTAAAATGTGTAATTGCTTAAAGCAGCGTATATTTAATATAGAATATAATAAAATTAACAGCTTCAATATAGCAAATCATAGTTTTAAAGATTTCTCTACATCTTTTTATTCATCAACAACAAATGAAGCTAAATATAATTCTTCTATTTCCCCTAGAGAGAATATAGAACTAATATTAAAAATATGTAATAATTTTATTAAGAACTTTGATAATCCAAATGAAAAAAATCTTCTTTTTACTGGAAACACTGGTCTTGGCAAGACTTTCTTGTCAAGCTGCATAGCAAACGAACTTTTAAATAAAAATAAAACTATTTTATATCAAACAGCACCAATAATGTTAGATTCAATTATTAATTATAGATTAGGAAAATCAAATGATTTTAATATAATAAAAAATCTTCTTAATGTTGATCTTTTAATTATTGATGATTTAGGAACAGAAAGTCTAAATAACATGAAATTTACAGAGTTATTTACTTTAATAAATGCTCGTTTATTAAATCAAACAAATAAAATTACTAAAACAATTATATCTACAAATTTAAGTTTGGATAATATCGCTTCTACTTATGGTGAACGTATTGTTTCTAGATTTATTGGTAGCTATAATATTTGCTATTTTTTTGGCGATGATATTCGCTTAAAAAGTATCCTAAAAGCGAATACTTAACTTAAATTTAAAAAATATATTATGAAAAAAATGCTATTTATTATTTTTTCATAATATAAAAAAATCTACAAGGGAATTAACAAACCTTGTAGTTTTTTTGGCGGAACAGAGAGGATTTGAACCTCCGCGGCCCTTACGAACCCTAGCAGTTTAGCAAACTGCCCCCTTCAACCACTTGGGTACGTCTCCATAAGAAAGGCATTTTACTTAGACTGTCTTCGAAGAAAGTTCGAAACATATGCCACTCGTATTCACTCGGGCAGACTAAGGTTGCCTAACCTTGTTGTATACGGAAAAATCGTTGATATTTCAAGAAGAAAGTCGATTCTTCCTATACAATAAAAAAATGGCGGAGAGGGTGGGATTCGAACCCACGGTGGGCTACAAACCCACGCCAATTTTCAAGACTGGTGCCATAAACCAACTCGACCACCTCTCCACATATGTGTGCTAATTTTCGCATCAGCACTATTTATATTAACATATTTTTTTATAGTTTGTCAATACTTTTCTAACTTTATTTTATGATATCTAAAATCCTAGATAATTCTTCGTTTGAAGAATATTGTATAACTATTTTCCCTGCTCTTTTGCCCGCATCTACTTTAACTTTTGTTCCGAAAAAACTTCTAAAAGAATCTTCAATTTCTCTACACATTGCATTATATCTGCTTTGTTTGACAGGATTTTCTTTTTCCTTCTTTTTTATTCTCATCTGTTTTTCAACTTCTCTTACACTATCTCCACTTTCTATCATGTATTTTGCAATTCTGTATTGTTCTTCTGGATCTTGTACAGCAAGTAAAGCTTTACAGTGACCTTCTGTTAGTTTTCCCTCTTTAACTAATTCTATTACTTTTGGATCTAAATTTAACATTCTAACAGTATTTGCTATACCACTTCTACTTATTCCTAATTTATCACTTAATTGTTGTTGTGTCATTGAATATTTTTCTAATAACTCTTTTAATGCCATTGCTTTTTCTATTGGATTCAAATTTTCTCTTTGAATATTTTCTATTAATGCAATTTCTTTATTTTCTTGTTCTGTATAATTTCTTATAATAGCTGGAATTTCAGTTATTTCAGCTTTTTTTGCAGCTCTCCATCTTCTTTCCCCTGCAACTATTCTATAATAATTATCTTCCTTTGTGACAATTATTGGTTGTATTACACCATATTCTTTTATAGAATTTGCTAATTCTTCTATTTTTTCATCATCAAAAATCTTTCTTGGTTGATTCCTGTTTGGTTCTACTTCTCTTAAATTTAGCTTTTGTACAACTTCTCCTTCTCTTATTTGTTCATCTTCAGCAATTTCATTGTTTGCAAATAATGCATCTAAACCTTTTCCTAACCCAGTTTTTTTCGCCATTTTAACAACCTCCTACTTTTTTCTAGTTTTTAATATTTCATTTGCTAGTTTTTCATAACATCTTGCTCCTTTAGACATTGGTGCATATTGTGTAATAGGCATCCCAAAGCTTGGTGCTTCACTTAATTTAACATTTCTTGGTATTATTGTTTTATAAACATTATCCTTAAAATATTTTCTTACTTCCTCAATAACTTGTGTTGATAAGTTTGTTCTAGCATCATTCATTGTTAAAACAACACCTTCAATGTACAAATTCTTATTCATTTGTTTTTTTATTAAATTAACTGTATTCATAAGTTGTCCTACACCCTCTAATGCATAATATTCGCATTGAATTGGTATAAGAATAGAATCAGCTGCAGTTAATGCATTTATTGTTAAAAATCCCAATGATGGTGGGCAATCTATAATAATATAATGATAATTGTCTTTTATTTTATTAAGGCTTTCCCTTAATTTATATTCTCTATTTTTTGCTGAAACTAGTTCTACTTCTGCTCCTGCTAGGTTTATATTAGATGGGCATATTCCGTAAGTTCTTAATTCCAGTATCAACTATTGCTTCATTTATATCAATTTCGTCAATAATAATATCATATGTGGATTTTTCTCTCTCTTTTGATATTCCTAACCCACTTGTGGCATTCCCTTGTGGATCCTCATCTATTAACAACACTTTTTTGCCTTTTTTTGCTAACACTGTGCTTAAATTTACTGCGGTTGTAGTCTTTCCGACTCCTCCCTTTTGATTTACTACTGCAATTATTTTCCCCAAAATTATCCCTCCTAAAACATGTACAATAATAATATAAAATTATTAAAAAGATGTCAATAATATTTGCATTTTTTTATAAAAAATTGTTATTAGATAATAATTTTTATAGATACAATAGCTAACTAATATCAAAATTTCGTGGTACAAAAAGTTGTCTGGCAGAAAAAAAACACCCATAAACTAGGCATTTTTTTAAGCTCGTTAGATGTGGAACAAGCTTATATTGGATATTTTTTAGCTGTACCTGCTTTCCTTGGATATTGCTTTGGTGTTTTAGATATTTTTCTTATTATTATGATGTTTCTCCTATCTTCTGAGCCAGAAAGTCCGAAACTTTCTACTTTTTCTATTTTCCCACCCAAAAGATTTATTGCTTTTTTTGCTTCTTCTAGCTCTTCTTCAATATTTGCCCCTTTCATGCAAATACAAATTCCATTTACTCTAGCAAAAGGTAATAGGTATTCTACTAAAATATTCATTGGTGCAACTGCTCTTGCAACACATACATCATATTTCTCTCTATATAATTTATCTTGACCAAAATCTTCTGCTCTTCCGTGAATTGCCCTAATATTTTTCAAATTATTCTTATTAATAACTTCTTGTAAAAAATTTATTCTTTTATTTAATGAATCTATAAGAGTTATTTCTGATAAATCATCCATTATTTTTATTGGAATTCCTGGGAAACCAGCTCCTGTTCCAACGTCAATAATTTTTTGTTGTTTAGTACCTATATAATTTAATATTGTTAATGAATCTAAAAAATGTTTTGTAATTACTTGCCCCGGCTCTACTATTGCTGTTAGATTTATCTTTTCATTCCATTCAATTAACAACTTCATATATTCAAAAAATTTCTTACATTGTTTTTCACTTACATCTATTTTTTGAGTTTGAAAGCTTTCTTGCAAACGATTTTTAAATTCTATATATTCCACTACTTAACCTCACTTTTTCGTTTTTTTAAATTGCTCTAAATAAATTAATAACACTGAAATATCCGCTGGTGATATCCCTGATATTCTTGAAGCTTGTCCAACGGAAATAGGTTTAAACTTATCTAATTTTTGAATAGCTTCTAGGCTTATTCCTTTTAAATCTTTATACTCAAAATCTGCTGGTATTACTTTATTTTCAAGCTTTTTGAATTTTTCTATTGCAGTTTCTTGTAAATTAATATAGCCCTCATATTTTATTTGTATTTCTACTTGCTCTTGCTCTGCTTTAGTAAGTTTTGGTCTTTCTTTATCAATAGTTTCTAAATCTTGATATGTTATTTCTGTTCTTTTTAATATCTCTGACATTTTAATTCCATTATTAATTGTCGATGTCCCTTTAGCTTCTAATATTTTGTTTATTTCATTTGTTGGTTTAATATTCGTGTTTTTTATGCGTTCTATTTCTTTTTTTATATTTTCCCTTTTCTTTAAAAACTTTTTATATCTTTTTTCAGAAATTAAGCCTACTTCATGTCCAATAGGTGTTAATCTTAAATCTGCATTATCTTGTCTTAATAAGAGCCTGTATTCTGCCCTAGATGTCATCATTCTGTATGGCTCGTTTGTTCCTTTTGTAACAATATCATCTATTAAAACTCCGATATAGGCATCAGAACGATGCAATATTACAGGTTCTTTTCCTTCTAATTTCAAACTTGCATTAATACCTGCCATAATTCCTTGCGCTGCCGCTTCTTCATACCCAGAAGTTCCATTTATTTGTCCTGCAAAAAACATTCCTTCTATCGCTTTTAGTTCTAACGACAACTTCAATTGTGTTGGATTAATAGCATCATATTCTATTGCATACGCTGGTCTTGTAAATTCTACATTTTCCATTCCAGCAATTGTTCTATACATTGCTATTTGTACATCTTCTGGAAGTGATGAACTCATTCCTTGCACATACATTTCCTCAGTATCTATTCCCATTGGCTCTATAAAAATTTGGTGTCTTGGTTTATCGCTGAATCTTACTACTTTATCTTCTATGGATGGGCAATATCTTGGTCCTGTTCCTTCAATCTCACCTGAATACATTGGAGATCTTGATAAATTCTCTCTTATTATTTCATGTGTTCTTTCGTTAGTATATGTTAAATAACATGGTTCTTGTTTTATTTTTTTTGCCTTGTTTTCGAAAGAAAATGGAATAATTTCACTATCTCCTTCTTGAATTTCCATTTTAGAAAAATCTAAACTTCTTTTATTTACTCTAGCAGGTGTTCCTGTTTTAAACCTTACAGTTTCTATATTTAACTTTTTTAATATATCAGATAATTTATTTGCAGGGAAAACACCATCTGGTCCGCTTTCGAAATTCGTTTCACCGTATGTATATTCTTCCTTTTAAATATGTCCCTGTGGCTAAAATAACAGCTTTTACAGGATGCACTGCTCCAATGTTTGTTACTACTGCTTGTACTTCCCCATTTTCGACTATTATATCTACTATTTCTGCTTGTTTTATATATAAGTTTTCTTGTTTTTCTAATGTATGTTTCATTTCTGCTTGATAACGTTTTCTATCGGCTTGTGCTCTCAATGAATATACAGCAGGACCTTTTGATTTATTAAGCATTTTTGATTGAATAAAAGTTTTATCAATATTTTTACCCATTTCTCCACCTAAAGCATCTATTTCTCTTACTAAATGACCTTTAGATGTTCCTCCAATATTGGGATTACATGGCATATTTGCAATATTTTCTAAAGATATTGAAAACATTACTGTTTTGTGTCCTTTTCTTGCTGCAGCAAGTGCTGCCTCACATCCAGCATGTCCACCACCAATAACTGCTATTTCATAATCTTCTGCATCATATCTCATTTTTATTTCTCCTTTTATGTAAACTTTATTTTCCTAAACAAAATCTTGAAAAAATCTCTTTTATTATATCTTCTGAAACATTATCCCCTGTTATTTCTCCTAAGTTTTCAGCAATGTTTTTTATATTTATTGCTGTTATATCAAGTGGCATATTCCCTGATATGTCTTGCTTCGCGCATTGTGCACAATTTCTTGCTTTTTCAATCAATACTTTATGCCTTGTGTTTGTAATAATCGCAGAATCATCTATTTTAATTTCATCTAAATTAAACATTCTAACAAGTTCTTTATAAATTTCATCTATTCCTTGTTTATTTAATAAAGAAACTTTTATTACCTTTTTATTAGTTTTTTTAATTTCTTCTTTTTCTTCAAGATGCTTATCTTCTATATCTATTTTATTTAATAATATTATTGCTTTTTTATTCTTTATTGTCTCTAATATTTTCTTGTCTTCTTCTGTTAAATCTTTTGAATTATCAAAAATGGCAATTATTAAATCACTTTTTTCTAATAAGGCTTTTGCTTTTTCTATTCCTATTTGCTCTATTTTATTGTCTGTATCCCTTATACCCGCAGTATCTATTATTTTAAAAGGTATTCCTTCTATTAAAATTTCTTCTTCTATGCAATCTCTTGTAGTCCCTGCAATATCTGTCACTATTGCTTTTTCTTCTCTTGCTAGTTCATTTAATAGTGAAGATTTTCCTGCATTTGGCTTTCCTATTATCACTGTTTTAATACCTTCTTTTATTATTTTGCCATTGTCAAAACTTTTTTCCAAAGCTTTTAAATCACATTCTATCTCATTTATTTTTTCTTTTGCTTTTTTATTTGAAATAGTTTCAACATCATATTCTGGATAATCTATATTCGCCTCAATAAATGCCAATAATTCTAGCACTTTTGCCTTTATTTTATTTACTTCTTTTGATAAAAAGCCTTCTAATTGATTTACACTTGCCTCTGCTTCTTTTTGTGATTTTGCATTTATAATATCTGCAATAGCCTCTGCCTGTGATAAATCTATTCTTCCATTTATAAAAGCTCTTTTTGTAAATTCTCCTGGCTCTGCAATTTCTGCACCATTTTCTAAACATAAGTTTAAGATTTTATTCATAACAATAATTCCACCATGTGAATTTATTTCACACATATTTTCTGTTGTATAACTTTTAGGAGCAACAAAAAAACTAACCAAAACTTCATCAATTATTTTCTCTTCTGATACAATATTTCCATATTGCATTTTATAGCCTTCTATTTTTTTTGATTTATCCTTTGGTACAAATATTTTTTTAATTATATCAAAACTTTTTTCTCCACTTATTCTTATTATTCCTATTCCCCCTGTTGTTGGAGCTGTCGATATTGCTGCTATTGTAGACATTTTTAATTTCCTTTCTAAAATAAAAAGTTTTGCAATTTAAAGGATTTATACCTCATAAAAAGCAAAACTTTTTGTCTTTTAATTATTTTAAAGAAATTACCAATCTTCTATGTGGCTCTTCCCCTTTACTAAATGTTTTTATCTTGTCATTATTTTGTAAAGCTGTGTGTATTATTTTTCTTTCATAAGCTGTCATAGGCTCTAAAGTTATTGGTTTTCTTGTTCTTATTACTGTTTTTGCCATTTTTTCTGCAAGATTTTCTAAAGTTTTTATTCTCTTTTCTTTATATCCACTTACATCTAAAAAAACTTTAGCTTTTAAATTTTGCTCATTATTAGTAATTACAGATAATATATTTTGAAGAGCATTTATTGTTTCTCCTCTATATCCAATCAAATAGCTGATTTCTTCACCATCTAAATTAACTAATATTTCTGTATTTTCTATTTTTGTTTCAAATTTTATATCTTCTGGTAAAAAGCTTTTTAAAAAATTTTGTATTTTTTCTTCTGCTTTTTTTAATTCGTCTTCTTCCATAATTTTTTTTCTTTTTTCTTTATGTACTTCTTGTATATTTTCGTCTTTTACTGTTATCTCTAATTTTACAACTCGTGGAGCAAGTATGCTATAGAAACTTCTTTTATTAGCATCTTCTATTTGTTTATATTCAACCATGTTTTTTGAAACATTTAATTCTTTTAAACCTTTTTCTAGTGCTTCATTTGTTGTTTTTCCTTCAACAATTATTGTTCTAGGCATTTGTCGTTTTCTCCCCTTTCTTTTCTAAGTACTTATCTATAATAATTCTTTCTGCTATCATTAAAATATTATTTGTAAGCCAATATAAAGCAAGTCCTAAAGGTGCAACCAATGAAACCATTACTGCTAAAAAAGGCATTGTCAAACTCATATTTTTGTTCATTTCTGTCATAAGATCTGTTTCTTCTTCTTTTTTATCTTTCTTATCTTCTTCTTTAATAGATTCTTTTGTTTTCTTTTGCATATTTGTAGATATTCTTATAGATATAACTGAAGAAATAACATATAAAACAGGTATTATATAAACTTTTACATCAGTATAATTTTGTTGTGGTATTTGGCTTAAATCTATTCCTACAAAATCCATATTTATATATAAATTTTCTAAGTTGATTTTTTCAGTATTTCCATCTGTATTTATTTCTATTTCCTTTTTATTATTTGCCACATATTTTATTATACTTATTTGAGGATATGTTTGATTTATAACGTTTTCATCACTTTCCTCTTTTATATATTGTGTTACAGCTTCTATTTTTGCATTATCTACATGTAACATATTTGTTATTGGATTTCTTACCAATGTAAACATTGCCAAAATAAGAATTAATTGAATAATTGCTGTAAAACATCCTCCAAAAGGGCTTATATTTTCCCTCTTATATAAATCCATAATTTCTTTGTTCATTTTTTCTGGATTATTTTTATATTTTTCTTGAATTATCTTTGATTCTTTTTGAATTTTCTCTGTTTTTTTGGTTGTTTTCTGTTGTTTTATAGATAATGGTAATAAAACAATTTTTAATATTATTGAAAATAATATTATTGCTAAACCATAATTATTTACTAACGAATATATAAAATTTAATACATAACCAAACATATTAGAAAAAAAGTTAATCATTTTTTATCTTTCCTTTCTCAAGACACACACTCTGTTGAAAAAATTTATTTTTTCAACCTTCTTCCCTTTTATGCATATTTTTTTCAAAAGATCTTTATTTTACTGGATCATATCCTCCTTTTGAAAAAGGATTACATTTTATAAATCTTTTAATACTTAAAAAACTTCCTTTGATTACACCATATTTTTCTATTGCTTGTTTTGAATATTCCGAACATGTTGGGTAATATTTGCAACGAATTCCTTTACTATAAAAAAATGGTGATATGCTTTTTTTATAAAAATTTATTATATGAATTAATATTTTTTTCATAATTTAAGCCTCTAAAAAGATATTTGCTTTTTTAAAAATCTCTTCAATGTCTTTTTTTATATTAAGAAATGTTGCATATTGTGGTTCTTTTTTCTTGTTCCATAAAAAGATTATATTATAACCTGTCTTTATTTTTTCTTCTTGCAATCTATAATTTTCCTTTATTAATCTTTTTATTTTATTTCTTTTAACACTGTTACTATTTTTTTTACTAACAGCTATTCCAATTCTGTTTATATTTTCTTTTTTGTTTGTTTTTACTATAAAAGCCTCTATAAACTCTCCCCTATAATATTTCCCTTTTAAAAAAACTTTTTTAAATTCATAATTTTTTTTTAACATTTTTGTGTTCTTCAAAATTATCACTCTTTTTTAAACTGTTAGTTTTTTTCTTCCTTTTTGTCTTCTTGCTTTTAAAACATTTCTTCCTGCTCTTGTTTTCATTCTTTTTAAGAATCCATGTTCTTTATTTCTTTGTCTTACTTTTGGTTGATATGTTCTTTTCATTTCTTTTCTTTCCTCCTAAATTTAAAATCATAAGTGTTAAAATTATATAACAAATTTGCCTAAAAAGTCAATACTTCTTTAAATTATTATAACTTTTTATTTTTTTGTTGATTATTTTTCTTTTTTTTGATATTATTATGAAATAATACTGAGTTTTGCTTAAAAACACATATTACACAAAAAACATAAAATGGGGGTTAAAAAATGAACTGCAACATTGATGAAATATTAGATAAAGCAAAAACCTTAATAAAAGACGAAATGTCAGAACTTTCATTTAAAACTTGGATTGAACCTTTAAGAATAAGCAGTATTGATAATAATAAAATTTACCTTATTGCAACAGATTCTTTTAAAAAAGATTCTGTTGAATCTAGATATAAAGATTTATTAACAAATGCTTTTAATATGGTTCTTCAAAGGAATTGCGAGATCTATATTATTTTAAATTCTGAAGATAAAAAAGTAGAGGCAAAAAACAATTTATCTACTTCTAATATAAAATATTCAAATTCTTTTTTAAATCCTAATTATTCTTTTGATACATTTGTTGTTGGAGATAATAATAGATTTGCACATGCAGCCGCACTTGCTGTAGCAGAGGCACCAGCAACAGCATATAATCCATTATTTTTATATGGTGGAGTTGGTCTTGGAAAAACGCATTTAATGCATGCTATTGGAAATGAAGTTTTGAGAAAAAATAATAATTTTAAAGTTGTATATGTAACTTCAGAAGTTTTTACAAATGAATTTATAAACTCAGTAAGAGATAATAGCACCGATAATTTTAGAAAAAAATATAGGGATATAGATGTTTTATTAATAGATGATATCCAATTTATTGCAGGTAAAGAAAAAACTCAAGAAGAGCTTTTCCATACATTTAATTTTTTGAAAGAAAATAACAAACAGATTGTTTTGTCAAGTGATAGACCTCCTAGAGATATTTTGCTTTTAGAAGATAGATTAAAATCTCGTTTTGAATGGGGAATTCTTGCAGATGTTTCTATGGCTGACTATGAAACACGACTTGCAATTTTAAGAAAAAAGACTCAAGAAAAGCAAATAATTATTGATGATGATATTTTAAAAGATATTGCAACAAAAATAGATTCAAATATAAGAGAATTAGAAGGTGTTTTTAATAAATTAGTTGCACAATCTTCTTTAACAAATATGCCGATTACTATTGAAATGGCTGAAATTGCAATAAATTCTGTTATAAAACAAAAAGAATCTATAATTTCTATTGATTATATTCAAGAAATTGTTTGTAAATATTTTGATATAAATACAAAAGATTTAAAAAGTTCTCAAAGATCAAATGATATTGCTTTTCCAAGACAAATAGGAATGTATCTTTGTAGAATTCTTACAAATGAGTCTTTTCCAAAAATAGGCGAATCTTTTGGAAATAGAGATCATACAACAGTTATGCATGCTTTTAAAAAAATAGAAAAAGAAATAAAAGAGAAAAAAGATACAAAATTAATTGTGGAAAGTGTTAAAAAAATTATTTTAAATAATAATTAGTTTATTTTACAATAATTTATTTATTTTTTA
>OLSB01002240.1_pt1 | contig 16529 bp, 28 predicted proteins | sample 1672071 | NCBI WGS metagenome assembly OLSB01 (sample SAMEA3136642, study PRJEB25190) | human gut metagenome | biome: human gut; feature: human-associated habitat; material: faeces | place: Austria | collected 2013 | reverse complement strand
GCTCTTCCGATCTAAGAGAGAGAAAGAGGGAAGAAAGGAAAGGCAGAAAAAAGAAAGAATAAAAGAGGGGAGAAGGGAAAAAAGTAAAAAGGGGCGGGGAAGAGGGAAAAGGGAAAAGTAAGAAAGAAAGAAAAGAAGAGAAAGGGGCGGGGAAGAAAAGGAACGAACGTGGGTGAATGACAAGGCCGGACGGCGCTAGGCGATTACAGTAAAATTACTTGGCGCGTTCCAACTACGACAATGACTGCCCTGAAAAATTGGCAAATTATGAGGTAGAGTTCTGATGATTGAAAGAATGTAAATTGTTGCGTGTCGAATCCTTAATCGCTTTGTCAAACTATTAATCGCTCTGTTTTTTCTAGAGCAATGATTTGACTTTTCATCTTCAAAATGTTATAATAAAAGAAAAGGAGATGAGAAAATGATTGGAATTTATAAAATTACTAATAAAAAGAATGGCAAGATTTATGTTGGTCAATCAATTCATTGTGGAAAAAGATTTGATGAACATAGTCATGGTGGTTAGTTAATTGATGAAGTGATTTAATTCTGAAGGAAATATGTTAATTATATCTGCAAATTGAGAGTAGGAGCAATCCTACTCTCTTTTTTTTAATTTATCAACAATTTGACAACTTTTAGTTAAAATTTTTAACTAAATCGCACCCCTTTTTAATTAATATTATCAAAACCAAACTACTTTCCTTCATTTGAAAATTACGACTTTTCGCCGCGACCCAGCTCCTGGTCATCCATCACCTAGCTCCTTAACATTACAGCTCTAATCGGGGGGTGGGTCATTATCTAGCTCATACCGGGGGTGGGTCGGCACGGCGGCAAAAAGAGAGGGGCGGGGTCAATATTAAAATTAATAAAGAAGAGGGGCGGCCTTTTAGTTAAAATTTTTAACAAAAAGAAGTCAACTATTTGACTGGCGGCTGAGTTATTTGTCTAGATTATAGCCGAGTGTTCCATAGATATGGAAGCAATTTTAGGTAGCACGTTCGCATAATTTAGGTAGCACGTTCGCATAATTTAGGTAGCATAAATAATATTTTAGGTAGCACGTTCGCATAATTTAGGTAGCACGTTCGCATAAAATATTTTTTTCTTAGAGTATTTTTTAGACAAATTTACTTATAATTAGAGAGATAAAACTCTCAATAATTCTTTGAAAGGAGTGATTACTTTGATTAGTAACAAAAAACAACTTAAACAAAATTCTGAAAATTTACCTATTGTCTCTGAGAATGAAAAAGTTCAAAAGAACTCAATGAGACTCTACACCTACCTTGTATGTCTTTCACACTTTATGGGTAGAAATACGCCGCGGCGCTTCAATCAGACTGAATTTAATCTTAATTAGATTAGAACAATGCTTCACATGGATTACAAGACTATTAAAAAGTATTGGAAAGTTCTCGAAGAAAGCGGCCTTGTAAAATATCATGGGCCGGCGGCAGAATATGGTCAATCTTGGGATGAAGCTTTTATGAAGAGAAAAAAATATACGATGGGGTATTACGAATTGAGCAAAGAAAGAACTCAATATCGGATTATTCCTAGAGAAACTGTTGACAAGATTATTTCTAAATATCAAGTTACAGAGCTTGAGCTTAAGCTTTATCTTTTCCTCGCTAATCTACAAGAAAAAGCAATCAGTTTCGGTTATAGTGAATGTCCTTTTACCTTGAAGGAAGCTAGAGAACTTATGGGATATACTAAACATCAAATTACTAATAAAAAGATTTATCTTGCAATCCTTTGGCTTGGTAAACTAAATCTCATTAAGTATCGTGTTGAAACGAAGAAAAATAACAACTTTAATGAACAAATCTCTTATTTTGTCATTGAAAAAGTTAATTATTACACAGACGGCGGCGAAGCAGGTTCTCTTTTAGAGGATAAAGATGGTGTTATTCCTCAATCTATTAAGGATAATCTTCTGAATGAAGCCCCTGTTGTTAATTTTGAATGATTATTAACACCTTATATACCCATTCTTAACATTTGCGTTTTAAAAGTTAAAATTTTTAACTAAATCGCAGCCCTTTCTTTACCTTTTCTTCTCTTTCCTCTTTTGCCGCGGCACAGCTCCTGGTCATCCACTATCTAGCTCGCTTCTCGACATCATCAATAAGGCAGCTTTTACAGCTTCTTTGCAGCTCCTTTTAAATTACAGCTTTTTCCAGCTTTTTCCAGTTTATCGTCACTTATCATCGCTTAGCGCCATGGCGCGCCGTTGCCTGCCGGCTTGCATCTGTCAACCACTTGACACTTATGAATAAAGTATGAACTGTTGGTAAGTGAATGTAATCGTTTACAATGTGTCCTAATTATGAACTGTTGGCAAGTGAATGTAATCGTTTACATTAGTTTGCCTCGAATTACAATAGGCAAAATTTGTATTTCGTCCAGAAATTTCTAATCCATAATTTACCTTACTATGTTCAAAACAAATTTACTTGGAATTTACAAAGAGTTCACAATTAACTCTTGACATTTTTCTTTCAGTGTGATATAATAATTATAGAAAATAAAGAAAAGGCGGTTGATGTATATGACAATTACAACTCAGAAAAACCAGTCAAGAGCAAAAGCAGTAACGGAAATGGTAGAAATTTTCAAGTCCCACTACGGCAAGGAAAATGTTTACATTATTGGTGATAGTGAGATAGCGGTAAAAGTTGATGAAACAGATATGGGAGAACCAATTTTTGCCACATTCTCCCCTACTGTAAAAGACTTCCAGAACCGCAAAACTCCAAAGAAAACTATACCAAAATTTGACCCTGTGGCACTTGCCGAAGAATGGAAGAAAAAGTTAATAAAAAGAGAAGAAGAAAAGGCAGAAAGAGCCAAAGCAAAAGAGGAAAAAATTAGGAGAGATAAGGAACTGAGAGAAAAGAAAAGGCAGGAAAAACTTGCCAAAGAGGGGAACGCATAAGCATTCTCTTTTTATTTAATTAGTTAAAATTTTTAACCTGCCGGCTGTCCAAAAAATTGGACATAAACTTAAAAAGGTTTTTTTTAATAAGTAAAATCTTTTAACTAAAACTCTGAATTTTTCAGACGGCGGCAATTGTTAATAAATTATGAACGAGTGGCGGCACAGTGGGTATTGATTAAAACTTTTAACTAATTAAATAAAAAAGAGGGATAACCCCTCTTTCTCATTTTAGGAACGTGGTTCAAAAACTTTTACAACATTTTCAAGGGCATTGTCTAAAATAGACAACATTAATTTTCTCTTTTTACTAAAATGTACCTTTTTAATAACTTCTTCAAAAGTTATACCTGCTAGATTTTGGTAATATGAGCGGTCGCCCTCTGTTGCAATATTTTTAATTGCAAATTCATAAGCATTGCCAATATTTTCAAAATCTCTTGATGTAACCTTATGATTATCAATAAATACAAGTCTTATCATGGTCTTTACCTCTCTTTCTTTAATTATATTATATCACTTTTATATTAGAATGTCAATAGATTTTCAAAATTTCTTTGTAAACATTTTATTAACATGATGAATAAATTATGAACGAGCGGGGAGTCACACTTTAGTTAAAATTTTTAACCAATTCATAAAAACAAAAAGAGGACGACTATTGCCGTCCTCTTTCCAATAAATGTAAATTACGCCCATTTATTTTAAGCGGTTAAATGTCATAAATTTCCTAGTCAAGTTCCTCTATAGTTGAATTGTCAGAAATTTCCTGAGCAGAGGAAGCAAGGGAATATCCCTTGACTTTGCCTTTACCCTTAATCTTAATGTCAGTTACTGTCAGTTCTCCAGTTTCTGTCATCTGGCGGAGAAGTGCGGACGCTTTCTGAGTGGAAGTTATTCCCTCGATTTCCATTTCTGCCACCTGAGAAGCCGTGTAAACGGTATTTTCTTCCAGACTTGCAAGAATTGCCTTTTTAACCTCAGCGTTTGCTCTCTGAGTTTTTGAGCCTTTAGCCTTGCGGTGTTCGTTGACATCATCAAGGTGCTTAATTCTCTCCATAGCATATTCTGTCATTTCGTCTGAAATGTTGGCATTTACTACCATTTCAAGGAATGTTCTCTGTGTCATTGTTGTGTTAGCCATAATTTACCTCAACTTTCTGCTCTTTTTGAGCGGTTAAAATTTGTTGTGTAAAGGTTTATTCTTTTCCTTTACTGTACTTATATTATAGCACACTTTTTTAAATTTGTCAAGTAAACATTTTGTGAATTTGTTTTGTTTGCTTAATTTATAAGCCGTTGTGCCGTTCGGCTCTTTTCTTTTTTTTCTCTCCTTTCCCTTTTCTCTATAATAAGTATACCATAATTTTTGAAGTTTGTCAATGAATTTAAAATGAACTTTTTATTAAAGACAAATTAATAAGTTAAATTTTTTAACTTTGAACGAATTATTAACGTGCGGTGTGTCAGTATTTTAGTTAAAACTTTTAACTATGAATAAATTATTAAAAGGCGGCAAGTCAAAATTTTAGTTAAAACTTTTAATTATTTAAGGTAAAAGGAAAAAGGGGATTGCTCCCCTTTTAGTTAAATATTATTTTGTTCACAAAAATTTTTAACAAGTTTCCACGGACTTTTAACTGTGCCGTCAATCTTCTTTTTGGTAGATTTTGCCGCTAGTAAAATTTGGTATTCAATTTCACAATCGGCAAGCCCTGTATGTTCTTCTTCAAAGTTGGAATTATTTGTTAAATATCCCCATACAACCTCAGCGGACGTTTTACAATTTCCTTTTTCTGTCATAAAGCCGTGAGCTTTACAAAACTTTACAAATTTTTTACAACAACATTTTGTCATTACTATAGCTGACCAAATGTCAAGCCAGCTAATACCCATTTGTAAAAGAATGTTATCCTTGTCAAGATGTTCCATGACTTTTAAAATTGCCGACTTGTCAAAAGCACAATTATAAGCCCATACTTCTTTTACATTATTTTCCACAAGGTCTTGAATGAACCTATCAAAAAAGGTCTGTGGCATATCCCAATGATATTTACTAGGATTTTCCAAAATTTCCTTGATGTTTCTGTGGGTCATTTCTTTAGCCGTTTCTTGTGCCGACTTTATAGCCGTTGAAAGATTTTCCATGATAAACGGCATGAGAGCAAAAGAACGGCGTACTTTTATATTGCCGTGCAGGTCGCCAATAATATAGCCTACATTATACGGTCTTTTTCCGCTCATTCCTTCAACGTCAAGCACACATACATATTTTTTTGTAAACATTTTTAATCAAGTCCTTTCAATTTCTCTTATAAAGGTTTGTTCTTTCCTTTACTGTATCTTAATTATATCACATTATAAAAGAAAAGTCAACCCCTTTTTAAAAATTTAATTGTAAACTATTTATGAACGAGTGGTAAGTTAATTCCCATATTTTACCTTGTCAAAAAAAATCTATCTGCCAGAACAGTTAAATCTTTTAACTTATTCATAAACTATTTACAATAAAAAGCTTGACAAATTGCTTGCTTTATGGTATAATTAAATCATAGAAAAGAACAGAAAAAAGTTTTGAAAGGACTTGATTTTTATGAAACATATTACAATTTGCTTTGACCTTGACGGCACACTTTTTGACCTTTACGGCAAAAAGAATTGGCTTGAAATGTTGAGAACTGAGAACCCAAACGCATTTGAGGGAGATTTTCTCCCAGAAATTGACAAGGACGACCTTTACTTCTTTATGAAAAAATTGGCAAATAGAAACGTTCGTTTTGAAGTGGTAACTTGGCTACCAAAATTTGCAAGTGCTGAGTATGAGAAAAAATGTGCGGAAAAGAAAAGAAAATGGGTCAAGAAAAATCTTCCATTTATTGCTAATGTTTCTTGTCAATCATACGGCACACCAAAACAAAAAGCAATTATCAAAAAAGCTTCCAAAATGTACCTAATTGATGATAGTGAAGAAGTTGGTAAAATGTGGGAAACAAAAACACAAAGAAAATTTGTAAAAGTAAGTAAAGATTTTACAGTAGTAAACGCTTTGGAAAATATTCTCACAAAGTTGGAAAAAGAGGGATAATATCCTCTTTTTCCCTTTTGAAAATGTAAACGATTACATCGTGAATGAAATATGAATTGATGGATAGTCGAATGTAAACGATTACACCCTTGCGGCACAATATGAATAAAATGTGAACTGTTAGTAAGTGGAATTAATTAAAAATTTTAACTAAATGACAAGAGAAAAAGAGGAAATTTATTCCTCTTTTTCCAATTTCTCGTCATAATCATCAAGTGTTACGCCATACTGTGTATTACCACTTTTTGTAAGTTCAACTCCATTCCATTTTTTAACTTTTACAGTAATTTCCACGCAAGCCCCGAGTTCAAAGCCCTCTTTTGTGGTAACATCTCCCACATCAACCACAACGGTATTTTTTGCTACTTTTGAGCAATTCGGTGTGATACCTATTTCTTTAGGAATATAGCGTACGTAATCATCTGTAAATTCTTCTCTCATTTTTTCATAGATGATTTTTGACAAACGTTCTCTTATAACGTTCATTCTTTTTGTGTCGTTTTTAAACTCGTTCAAATCTTTAAATCTCATTGTATCAAGTCCTTTCGTTTTTCTTTAATATAAGTATATCATAATATCACCGACTTGTCAATACGTAATTTTGCACAAATTTTTATATTTAAAATTGTACATTTTGACGGACGGCAGAAATGAGTTTATGAATAAATTATGAACGGGCGGCGGCACGACAGATATGAATAAATAATGAACAAGTGGGAGGTCGATTTAGTTAAATTTTTTAACTAAATACACAAAAAAGAGAACGGTGATACCGTTCTCCCTTTTACCATTATTCGGCAAGTCTGTAACCCTTTACCTTGCCTTTACCCTTTACCTTAACCTCTTCACTTGTGAGTGTTCCTGTTTCTACCATCTGGCGGAGAAGTGCGGACGCTTTCTGAGTGGAAGTTATTCCCTCGATTTCCATTCCTGCGACCTCAGATGCGGTGTAAACCTTGTCTTTCTCCATAGTGGCAAGAAGTGACTCCTTAATCGCCTTGTTTTCTTTCTGTGTCTTGCTGTCAGTTGTCTTGCGTTTAGCGTTCTTACTGTCAAGTTTTTCAATCTGTGACTTTGCAAAATCCTTGATTTCATCAGTGATGTTTCCCTCGATAACAGCGTTGAAAAACTCTCTTGAAGTCATTGTTGTGTTAGCCATAATTTACCTCTTTCTACCCTTTTGGGCGGTTTAAGTTGTGGAGAACTTTTTCTTGTGTTCTCCTTTACTATGCTTTTATTATAGCATATTTTTTTAAGTTTGTCAAGCAAACTTTTTTTGAACTGGTTAAGAGATTTAACAAAAGCATTTAATGTGGAAAATTTTCCGTGAGATTAAATTCTCTGATTTTCTTTTGTTCTCTTTCCCTTTTCTTTAATATAAGTATACCATAATTTTTGAAGTTTGTCAATGAATTTAGAATGAACTTTTTATTAAGAATGGATTAATAAGTTAAAAGATTTAACTAAAATGTTTCCGTCTTAAATGTTAATGAAATATTAAGATGTGGTGAGTCCTTCTTTGATTAAAATTTTTAACTTAATGCCTAAAAGAAATCTCCCTTACGGGAGAAATTCTTTTACTTGCTAGAATTACTTTTGAAAATATCTTAGAAGAAAATTACTACAAGAGTGAAAAGAACGCTCCATTTAAAAAAGGAAAATTTTACACCTATCCACTTAACTACAAGAAGCATAAGTGCCACTTTACACCATGTTATAACAATCCAAAGAATAAAAGCGAGTAAAGGTGTCATTAATATTATCATTAATAATCAAGTTCTTTCTTGTTTTCTGTAATTATTATATCATATCTTTAAATAAAATACAATAGGCAAAATACACAAAGTTAAAGATTGAAATTTGTCTATTTTAACTATTGCAATTTAAATAGAATTATGTTATACTAATTATAGTAAAGGAGGGAACACAATGAAAACTTTGATTAAAATAAATGCGTGGATATTGGTTCTTGGTGCAATACTTACAATTATAAACAATCCGCTAGGACCATTCGTTTTCTTTTATACTTGCGTAATTGGATTGATTGACGGCATTAAACAGAATAATTTCAATTCAATTCTTGTCAATTCTGCTTTAGGAGCAATGAACACATACTATATTATTATATTTTTAAAGGAGTTATTTTAAATGTGTATAAAAGATTTTATTAATGTTCTTAATGGATATTGTACGATAAGCATACAAATTGCACAAAATAACAATGAGTGCATTTATATCGGCTTGGCAATGGAACTTGAAAAAGAAGAGATATTAGAAAAGGAAATAAAGGAAATTTTTGTAAATGAGTTTGGTCATACATTTATTTACATTTGAGGGAAATTCTCCCTCTTTTGTTTATTTTGAATGTAATCGTTTACAATATGAATAGAATGTTAAAAGGTGGACAGTAGATAGTGAATTGTTAAAAGAAAATGAATAAGTAGTGTGTACTTTAGTTAAAATTTTTAACTAAAAGAGAAAACGAGAAGATTAACTCTCCTCGCTGTCCTTTTTGGCTTTACCTTTTGCCGCAAGTCTGTTCATTTTGGCAAGAAATTCCTTTTTATTAAGGACGTGTTTTTTGCCGTTCTCGTCGGTGTAAATAACACCTTTTGTTACTGTTGTTTTACCTTTTGCCATAATTTACCTACCTTTCTAAAATTTCTGTGGAGAAGTAATAAGTTACTTTCTTTTTGAAAACATTTTCAACCCTATATGAAGCAGTACCTGTAAAAATATCGTGATTTTGCTTTTCAAAAAAAGAGCAATAGTAATCAAATTCGTTGAAAGCCTGTTCTTTTTGTTTATCTGTTAAATGCTTACAACGACTAATTTCAGTTGTAATACACTTCTTAAAGTACTCATAAGCACTGTCAAAATTTTCAAATACTCTTATGTTATAAAAGAGTTTTGTTCCTACTACATAAACAAGTTTATTTTGTGACATTAAATCAAGTCCTTTCGTCTTTCTTTAATACTATTATACACCTTTTCCTTGCGTTTGTCAATAGTTTTGAAAAAAATTAAATGTAAATATTTTATGAATAGGTGAACAGATTAAAAGATTAGGGAGATTAAACTCCCCAATCTTCATCTTTTGCTAAAAGACTTCTTACAAAGTTTGTTCTTTTCCCATTATCAATTTCAAACATTGCAAGTACCTCAATACAATTTGACATATTATCAAATGGAGCAGGCGTAATTGTATTTGTATAGTCTTTTCTCCACGTTGTACAAGTTGAATATTTTTCCTTTAATTCTTGTCTTGTCATATCAGAAGAAACAACAGTTGTGCCTACTTCTTCCATTGTGTCCAAAAACCAATCAAAGTCATCAACATAAGCATACTTGAAATATTCTCCTTTTGTATCTACAATTTGTTCATAGTCCATAAGCCTTGCACACTTATCAAAATAAACGTTCATTTAATCAAGTCCTTTCTTATTTACTATAATAAGTATACCACAAGCAGGCATAAAAGTCAATAGTCATTTTGCACAAATTTTAAACAAAGTTTTTGTTGAAATTGTTTTATTGTGACTATAAAATGATATAACGTTAATATGAATAAATTATGAACTTGCGGCTGCATTATGTAAACGATTACAAATGTGAATAGATTATGAACGGACGATGGCACTGTGTAATCGTTTACATTTCCATAAAAAGGAAAAGGGAATTAATCCCTTTTCTTTAAATAATTGTCAATTTTTACATCATGACAACATTTTTGACCTTTATGGTAAATATCACCTTTCATTGGTAAATATTTAAACTTTTTCTTTTCAAAAGTTACATAGTAATTATCTTTAATATCTGTTTTAAAAAGTTTTTTGTGTATTTTTGCAATATAAGTGCTAGTAGTAATGTGTCCATTAGCGTGAAAATCTGCTTTTACATAAAGTTTACCAAAAGTAAACATAATTAATTTTCTGATTAGTGGTAGCAGTATAATAAGTGGTACTGAATAAAAACAAGTAATGAAGCATACAAAAAAGTCATTGTCTTCCATTCCGCAAGCGTAACTGAAAAAAATTATTAGTTGCCAAATTGCGATACCTGCAAGAACGGCTAAAAGTGTAGATGTGAATGTCATAAAATCAAAACCTTTCAAATTTAATTCAGTAATCTTATCTCTTACTGTACTTATATTATATCATACAATTCTTTTATTGTCAAGTAAAAAATTGCACAATTCTTTTCTTTAAAATTGTGCAAAATGCACAAGCAGGCGTAATCGTTTACAAGTGTGAATAAACTATGAACGGGCGGTGGCACTGTGTAAACGATTACAAGTATGAATAAACTATGAACTTGCGGTTGCACCATGTAATCGTTTACATTTCATCATAAGAGTAAAGAGGAAATAAATTCCTCTTTTTAACTCTATTCATATCTTGACAATTGTATAAAATTATGAGTATCTTTGCAAAAAGGACAATAAATTTTTTTCAAATGCCCTTCTTTTGTTCTTCTCGCAGAATTTTTATAAGCGGTATAAACATAATTACAATAAGGACATTTGAACCTACGTTCTGTTACATTGTGCTTAATCAACATTGAATACCTCAAAAACTTCAAACATATTCCATTTTGCATAGTTTTTGTAATCTTCTTGCATTGGATTGTTATGCTGATTGATGTTTACCCAACTCGCAACTATCCACATAACAAATGCAATACACATAATTGTTATTACACTATCAAACACTTTGAAAATTTTGTTTTTCATTCTTATCAAGTCCTTTCTTATTTACTATAATAAGTATACCATAAATTTTTCATTTTGTCAATAGTTAAAGTGACTAAAAATCTAACTTTAAATTTGTTCATTTTGCCTATTGCAATTTATTTTAAAAAGTGGTATAATTAAATCATAGAAAAGAGGAAACCTCTTAAAGAAAGGAATTGATTTTAAATGTGTGAAAAGATTTTAATGCGTTATGGTTGTGAAAACTGGAGAACTATTCTTGTTTATCGTCTTGCTGAATTGTTTCGCCCTTGCAAGAAAATAGCAATTTTCTTTGCTCCTTATATTGCTTTTGCAATGGCAATTTATATTTTTTCCTTATTCTGCTAACAAAGTGTCGCCGCAAGGCGACATTTTTTTTGATTATACTGTAATCGTTTACATCTTTATAATACACTTTATTACTAAGTTGTGAACAAGTAGTGAGTGGGTATTGTAATCGTTTACATTATAATAAAAAAGAAAAGAGCGGAATTAATTCCGCTCTGAATGTTTAAATACTGTTGTGGTAACATCACCACATTTTGGACAACGATAATAAAAGCGGTTTGTCTTTGTGTTGTAATCATAAGAACCATTTACAAATTCTACTTGTGTGCTACATTTGTGGCATTTTCCGTTATTCCACTCATGACAATCTATCATAATAGCAATAGTAAGAAAACTACCTATTAAAACAACACTAATTATGACAAGTGCAATAATTCCTTTAATTTTTGTGATTTTATTTTTTTTCATTTAAATCAAGTCCTTTCGTCTTTCTTTAATACTATTATACACCTTTATACTTGATTTGTCAAGACTTTTTTAAAATTTAATTGTAAACATTGTGTGAATAGGGGGTGGGTTAGTCTATGTAATCGTTTACATTCTGTTTGAAATTTTGCACAAAAATTTTAATTATCTTTGTGCAATTTGCTAATTGACTTCTTTATCTTCTTATATTATACTTATTATAGTAAATAAGAAAGGATTGATTTACATGATTTTAAGAGATTACCTTGAAACAACGACTTTTCCACTTAATACAACAATAGAAGTAATTGACAATACTGGTTCTATGATTGGCTATAATAGAAGATATACTCTTCATACTATGGAAAGATTTTTTAAAAGAATAGAAGAATACTTAGACAGTGAAGTTAAAAAAGCTGTAGTTATTCCTAAAGTAAATTATCTTGAAATTACTATTTACTTAATTTAACAAAAGGAGATTAATTCTCCTTTTTTTTCTTTGTTTATGTAATCGTTTACATTGTGAATTACTTATTAACAAGTAGATATTCTCATTAGTTAAAATTTTTAACCTTATTGCGGCGCAATGTGAACAACTTATGAACATATGGATAGTAATTAAATTTAAATTTTTAATCAATTATTTTAAAAAGGAAAATTAATTTTTCTCATTAACTTTTATTTCTCATTAAGTTTTTGTGCATAAGTCAAAATTCTTTTGATTTTCTTTTCATAATTTTTAAAAATTCTTCTTTTTCTTCTAAACTCATTTCTTCCCATTTTAACGTAATTAAATTCCACTTATAAAAATTCGGTTTTAAGTTTGATATTTCTCTTTCTTTATTATTTATTATAGTAAGTCCGAATAAACTAACTAATTCAATATAATTATCTGCATAAACAAAATTAGTTTTATCTTCTTGTTCTTCTTTTGTTGTAAGTAAATTATAATCTTTATTAAAATATATATTCATTGAATTACCTCCTTTAAGATTTATATTACTTAAATTTTATTATTGTCTATTCTTTCATTTTAATTATATTATACTCCTTTCTCCCTCAAAAGTCAATGTACAAATTACACAAACTTTTATCTTTAAATTTGTTACTTTTATTCTTGACAAGAGGGATAATATATGATATAATTAAATTATAGAAAAGAGAAAAACCTCTTAAAGAAAGGAATTGATTTTTTAATGACAAAAAAGGTTACTTACGTTTCATTTGACGGAAAAGAGTTTGACACTGAAATGGAGTGTTATGAGTACGAAGAAAATCACAAAGATTTTTTAAAGATACGTGGAGCAATTGATACTCTTAAAAACTATTGCAGAAAAAGCTATTGCGTTAACTGTCCATTTTTTAGTTCTCTCCAAGGTTGTAGATTTAGACTAAACGCACCAAACGAATGGGAAGTTTAAAAGCTTCCCACTTTCTAGCTTTTCCAGCTCCTTTTACCTTGCTGTGCCGCTGCCCTTAACCTCATTGGGGTGCGGCAGGACGGCATGGCTCAGTAAAATGAGCAGGCATTATTCATAATTTGTTCATAATTCCCCTGTCACATTACTATTATAACACATAATTATGAATGAGAAATGGCGTATTTATGAACAAATGCTAAACTATTTTGTGAATAAAGTGTTAAATCGTGGTCAGTTAGGCTTTAATTATGAATAATATATTAACTTGTAGATAGTTGACCTCATGTTTGTTAAAACTATTAACAAAATAGATAGTTTAAAATTGAATTATCTCAAATGTTAATAAAGTATGAAGTTGTGGATAGATAACAAAACAAAAAATAAATCGGTGAACTTAATCACCGATTTTTTTATTTATCCATATATTCTAAGGTTGCTTGCGTGGCTCTTGATACATTATCATTTACCATATGCAATAAAAATGCTATTGTATATGAGTCAGCTTCATTTGAGTGACTGTATTCATTACAGGTCTTGTAAAAAATTGCGTCCAAACGTTTTAGCTCTGAATAAGTTTCACATAAGCATGACCGTTTTTCATTATTGCGTATCAATTCTAGTATATAATTGCTTGTATTCTCAATCATGTAGCTTATTTTCTCTAATTCATTCATCACAAAATCCTCCATTATTTGTGCTAATCAGTGTGGGCTTTAAGCCCACACTTCATAGCTTGTTTTTAAAAACTGTTAGCTGATGAGTAAATAACATTTGCTGTCTGCTTTTTCTTATCAAAATTTGCGTGTCCGATAGATACTTTAAGCTGAACAGCTTCACCATTATAATAGCCGTCAATTAAGTTGTGTGTTTTTTCAGCCTTGCCAAGTAAAGCTATCTCACTCTTATAACCGAAATTAATATCATCTTTTGCCTTGATATCATGATAGCTTATTTCAGCTATTTTATATTTGTTGTTGAAGTCGTCACTATAAAAGAAATGATTATTCTTTCTCTTAATTTTGCTACCAGTTTTATTAATTCTGAAGTCGTATTCACCTTTTGAATTTTCTGAGAAAAATATCTCAAAAAAATCTTGTGTCAACTCAGCTATTTCAAATTTGTAAAATGATACCATGCTATCATTAACTAAATTTTCAAGCTCTTGCATTGAAGGTCTATAGGCGTTACGGCTCTTATCCTTGTGTAAAGGCTCAAGTGATACAAGATTAGTCCCTACTATAATTGACTTTACACCATTTGCAAGATATTTGTTTTTTAGAGTTGTAAACTGTTGTGCTGTCATAATTAAACACGTCCTTTTTAAAATTTTATTAAGTTGTGGTGTATATCACCCTTAACCTTATGACTTTATTATACACCTTTATAATTAAATTGTCAATAGGTTTTTTAAAAAATAATGCACAAAAATAAAGTCTTAAAATGCCACTTATATATACATAATGCACAAATACTCGCCTATATAAGATTTATAAGTTAGCCGCTCCTAACTATTGGATTTGGTAAATCTTGCCAGTCTTTTTTTTATCTAAAATATGGGAGGGGTGGTAAATTTTAGAAATTAGATATGGTTAGTTAAAACTAACCCGCCTGGCAAAATTCTTATGACTAATTTTTTTTAAATGTCGATCGAGTATTTTAAATATCGTTCGAAGTTCTTAATCTCAAATCTTTGACTTCCTCAATTATTCGTGTTATACTTTAATTAAAGGAGGTGAGATGATGTAGAAATTTAAACTTGATTTCTCCATCTATTCTTCTAAAGACCGTTTAGAAGCAATAAAATCAATCCCTCTGGAAACTTTAACCAAATCTGAGCTTGAAACAATTACAAACTATGTACTTTATGGAAAAGATGAAGACGGAACTTCTTCTGTCGATAGAAAAGAAATTCAAATTAAAACTAAATTTAACTCATATAGGAAAGATAAAGATAAAATTACAAGTTTAGATGCTTTAATGGAGTCTCCTACATTTGATGAAAGTTCATTTTCTAGTTCTCCAACACACTGGAAAAATGTTAAACCAACAATTGATAAGGAGAAAGATAAAGATATTCCAAATATGAGGGAACTTTGGACCGAGATTGAAAGACTTAGTACTATTCAAAAATAGAATGAAGGTAAGGAGCCACGGCAACCGAATTGTCCTGAACTTACCTCTACCCAACTTTACTACTTAAATCATTTGTTAATTGAACTTAGAACCCAACAATATTACTTAGTAGATTCAGTTCGTCCTACAATTTTTGCAAAAAAGAACAAGGCTCAATTTCATCCAAGCCCAGTTCAAGACCAACTCAATTTTCCGATTTTACCAAGAGGTCTTTTTCATCATAAGGATGATTTTTATTTTTAGAATCCACATGAGGATAAAGGTGAAGCTAGTGCCGCGATACCAAATGAGGATAAAATTCTTGAAGGTAATAAGCCTTATTTAGACTTTAGAAAAGAAGAACATTTGTACTGGATGATTTAGTTTTATAAGGAAATTGAGGCGGCGGCTCAATATCATCCAGATTCAATTCTTTGGAACTTATTGTGGACTCTTGACTTTTATATTGAAAAAGCAGGACTTTCGCCGCAACAGCGTCTGATTGTAGAACTTAAGAAAAACCAAACCCCTAACAAACAGATTTGTGAAGAACTCCAATCCCAACTTGGAATTAGTCACAGAGAGAACTATATTAGTACTATTTGGAATAAAGCGGTTCGAAAAATTAAGGAAGCGGTTGAGCTTAATTATGATGAGTGGCTGTGCAAAGATTATGAAAAAGCTTGGAAATAGTGCTCAAGATGTGGAAAGTGGTATTTGAGAGACCCCCGAAATTTTGTGAGAAAAGCAAAAGCACTCGATGGTCTTACTGGCCGCTGTAAGAAATGTGATAAGGAATTAAGAGGTTAAGAGATAAATGACAAAGAAAGGAGAAGAGAAAAAGGCTGTTGAATTTCTGAGAGAAATTTCAAAATTGGAACTTTTAGACTTACTTGCAATTGGAAATATTTTGGAAGTTGAAGAAATTGACCCATTTGAGGACTATGTGACTGAAATTGTGAGAAATTATTTGAAAAAGTCTAGGAAGATTTAGAGAGAGCTTTTGAAATTAGCGAAAGATGTTCAGAAAGACAATAAAGCTATTTAGAAAGAAAAAGAAAAAGAGAACCCAACTCTCTGATTGAAAGTTAAAATTAAAGTTAAAAGAGAACCCAATTCTCTTTTAGCTTTAAATTATAAATTATGATGTGCCGGCCTGCGTAAATTTAAGGTAAACTTCCTCTAAAATTTTCAGATGGCGGCACAAGGAGATGAGGATTATGGCACTTAAGAAGTGTACGAAATGTGGGGAAGAGAAAACCACAGCCAACTTTATTGGTTGTAATTCTCCTCTTCACACTGGCAGTCTTCCAATCTGTAGGACTTGTATTGATAAGATTATTGCTGCAGCCCCTGATGATAAACGATGGAACCAAGTTGATAAACTTTGTTAGTGGGCTGATGTTCCATTCGTGCCGGCGCAATGGCAAAAAATTTATGATGGCGGCGCAAAAGATGCGTTTGGCCGTTATATGAGTA
>OLSB01002237.1_pt1 | contig 16554 bp, 18 predicted proteins | sample 1672071 | NCBI WGS metagenome assembly OLSB01 (sample SAMEA3136642, study PRJEB25190) | human gut metagenome | biome: human gut; feature: human-associated habitat; material: faeces | place: Austria | collected 2013 | reverse complement strand
TGGCTATTTATCCAATTCGAGGCGGGCTGCCGCCCCCTCGAGCTCCCCCGTCCGTTGATCCTCTCTATACATTCATTTTTAGTTTTTTGACAGACTGCGCAGCCGAAGCCCCGCCGGGCTTCGGCTGCTTTAATATTTTAGGGAGAAGTATATAATCTCTTGACAGCTAATAATTATTAGCCTATAATAAGGCTAACGAACATTAGCCGGAGGAATAACGATGAGGCAGGAGGATACCAAGGGAAGAATACTGTCGGCGGCGCTGGAGCTGTTTTCTAAAAGGGGGTATGAGGCCGTCACAGTTGAGCAGATTGCCCAGACTGTCGGTATCAAGGCGCCGTCGCTGTATAAGCACTTTAAAAGCAAGAGGGATATATTTGACAGCATCGTCTGCCGCATGGAGCAAACGGACGCCCTTCGTGCGAGAGAATTCGGCCTGCCTGAGGCGGCTCCGGACGAAATGGCGGAAGAGTATCGGCAAGCATCAATGCGGCAGCTCATAGACTTCAGCAAAGCACAGTTCACATATTGGACAGAGGATGATTTTTCATCCAACTTCCGCAAGCTCCTTACGCTTGAGCAGTATCGCGATCCGGATATGCAGAAGCTGTATCAGCAGTATTTGTCGGCGGGGCCGCTGAGCTATGTTGCCGACTTGTTTAAAAGCTGGCAGATAGATGCGCCTGAGCAAAAAGCCGCGGAGTTTTTTGCTCCCATGTTTCTTATGTACAGTCTCTATGACGGCGGTATCGCCAAAGAGACTCTCGAGCAAGCTCTGAACGCACATTTTGACGGCTTCAGGCTGTGAGGAGCAAGAAGCTCGTACGCTTAAAATCATTAAAGAACAAAAGGAGATAAATATGAAATATCCGTTGAGTGAAAAGTACAACACACCGGAATTACAATCCAGGATCATGGGGCCAAACCCCGTTAAGCTGGAGGAGGAGTTGCTCATCGGGCACAAAATACCCACAGGAGCGACTGTCTGCGATCTTGGCAGCGGACAGGGCCTCACAAGTGTTTTCCTCGCAAAAGAATATGGCTTTAAGGTTTATGCTGCCGACCTCTGGAGCGAGCCGGAGGACAACAGGAGATTCTTCCGTGAGATGGGCCTGACGGAGGATGATATCATTCCGGTTAAAGCCGACGCGAACGATCTGCCCTTCCAAAAGGAGTTTTTCGACGCTGTTGTAAGCACAGATTCATATAACTACTTCGGGCGCGATCCAGAATATCTCGACAACAGACTGCTGCCCTTTGTAAAAAGCGGCGGATATGTTTACATTGCCGTTCCCGGCATGAAAAAGGACTGCCATGATGATCTGCCTCCGGAGCTGCTTTTATCGTGGACGCCGGAGCAGCTTGAGTATATGCATGATATCGCATACTGGACGGATTTGGTAAAGCAAAGCAGCGGATGTGAAGTCGTCGAGATACGGGAGATGGAGTCGAACGACGAGGTGTGGGCAGACTGGCTGAAGCAGGAAAACGAATATGCCGTAGGCGACCGCAGAGCCATGGAAGCCGGAGGAGGGAAGTATCTGAATTTCATCAAAATCGTTCTTCAAAAGCAGGCATAATATTAGTATCAAAAAACCCGGACACAGAAACAAGCCGTCAGGCACACTTATTCCGAGCAGATAACCACAGGAATTTACGCAGACATGAAAAGAGAAAAGAAAAAGCTCACAAAAAAACAGCAAAAAGCCCTTGGCATTACCGCGATAGCGATCGCAGTCATAGCCTCGGCATTGATCATATGGCTCGTCGGCGTTCCGCTGATAAAATTCGCCTCTCAGCCGGAAAAGTTCCGCGCCTGGGTGGCCGCCCACGGCCTCGGCGGCCGCGCGGCATATATTGGTATGGTGATACTGCAGGTGATCATCGCGGTTCTTCCCGGCGAACCGTTTGAGATAGCCGCGGGCTACGCCTTTGGCGCCGTGGAGGGAACGATACTGTGTATCATTGCGTGTACACTGGGAAGCATGGCGGTTTTCCTGCTTGTCAGGCGCTACGGGATGAGACTGGTTGAGGTGTTCTTTTCCGGGGAAAAGCTGAGGTCTGTGCATTTCCTGAAAACGAGCAGAAAGCGCGATATACTGTTCCTTTTGATTTTTATGATCCCCGGGACACCAAAGGATCTGCTGTGCTATTTTGCAGGGCTTACTGATGTCAGTATTCCCGTGTGGCTGATGATATGCTCGCTTGGACGGATTCCCTCGATCATAACCTCTACAGTCGGCGGCGACGCGCTCGGAACAAAGAATTATTGGTTCGCCGTAATCGTATTTGTTGTAACGCTGGCGATAAGCGCTGCCGGCCTGCTGATATATGACCGCATATGCGATAGCCATAAAGGCGAAGATAAGACAGAGCAATAAAAAGCATAGGCTGAAGCCAAACGGCTTCAGCCTATGCTTTTTATATATGCGTTATCCGAATATCCACTGGTAAGTCACGCCGAAGGCTTCGCGGATGAAATAGTTGATTTTCACGGCGGGAGCGCTTGTCTTCGCGGGTATGCCGCCGACCTCAGCGCCCAGGGAGTCTGCCAGGAGCTTAGCCCTGTAAATATGGTACTCGCTGGTGACCACGGCGATGGAGATATCCTGCTCCTGACCGCGGGAATTTATGATCTCAAAGCTGTATTTGAGATTTTCGTATGTTGATGTGGCTCTGTCCTCGATTATCAGCCTGCTGCCGTCTATGCCCTTTGCCGTGAGCCATTTGTACATCGCTTCGGCCTCGGAGAGGTTTTCGCCGTCGCCCTGCCCGCCGCTGACTATCGCAACGGCGTCGGGATGACTGAGCATATAATCCCGCGCGGCCTCCATGCGCTCAACGAGAGCTCTGCTCGGCGTGTCGCCGCGCACGGCGGCGCCGAGGACGATGATATAGTCATAATCAGCGTCCGGGTCGCCGGAGGCGGAACCGATGATAAAGGCTTCGACCACGACGAAATACGCAAGCCCCAGCGCAAGCAGAATACAGATGGCGCGCTTTGCCTTTTTGCCGATAATGCCGAAGAGCAGACAGACAAGCGCCGCAAAATACAGGGTATATGCAAGAAACTGCTGTCCGGTAAATACAAAATTCAGTACGAGTCCCACAAGTATGAGGACTGCGGCGATGATAAGGCGTTTCTTTTTCATTCGGAAAGCTCCTCCCATGACTCATATGCAGTCATGAGCTTATCATTGAGCAGCATCTTTTCGGCATCAAGCTCCATGAGTTTCTGATAATCCGAGGAAAATTCCTCGCATTTTTGCTCCAAAGCCGATATTTGCTCCTCGAGCTTTCCGATCTCCTTTTCGAGCCGTGCAAGCTGTTTCTCCTTACCGGGAGCTCCTTTTTTTCTCGGCTGCGGCTCCTTTCTGCGTGTCTCGGCCTTCGCGGTCTGGTTAAACACCGCCTGACGTGCCAGATACTCGCGAAATTCCCCGTATGTGCCGCGGTAGTCGGTTATTTTGCCGTTTTCAAGATACCAGATGCGCGTGGCGAACTTCTCGATGAAATATCTGTCGTGTGAGACGAAGAGAAGCGCCTCGGGATACTGCGAGATTGCGTCCTCCATCCATTCGCGGCTGGCAATGTCAAGGTGGTTCGTCGGCTCGTCGAGGATGAGGAAGTTTATATCGCTTCCCATGAGCATACACAGTCTCAGACGGCTTTTCTCGCCGCCGGACAGCGCTCCGACGCGGGTAAAGACATCCTCGCCGCGAAAGCCGAACGCAGCCAGCCTGTCCCGCGCCTCCTGCGGCTGACAGCGGCAGTCATAGAGCATGGTGTCGATGAGATCGCGATCTTCGTTTTCAAAACGAACGATCTGGGGAAGATAGGCGGGACGGACCGAGGGGCCGAGACAGAGATAGCCCTCGTCGGGCGTCTCCTGCTGCATGATCAGCCTTACAAGCGTAGATTTTCCGACGCCGTTATCGCCTATAAGGGCGATGCGCTCGCCGCCGGTGACGGTCAGCTCAAGGCCGGAGAAAAGCGTCTTTTCACCGTAGGACTTCGACAGCCCCTCGCAGACGAGCACCTCATCTCCGTTAAACTCCCGGGCTTTGAACTTCGCGGAGAGCTTTTTTTCCTCCTTCGGGCGCTCGGTCTGCTCCAGTTTTGCAATGCGCTTTTCCATGGAAAACGCCCGCTTGTGGAGCTTGTCGTTGCCCATGAAGGCCCAAAGATGCATCTGCTCGGCAGCACGCGTGAGCTGCTCGAGCTTGGCCTGGTCCTTCTCGTATTTACGGAGCTTTTCCTCGAAACGCTTTTGACGCTCGGTCACATAAAAGCTGTAGCCGCCGCTGTAGAACTCAGCCTTGCCCTCATTTATCTCGATGCAGCGCCGCGCGACCCTGTCGAGGAAAAAGCGGTCGTGGCTGATGGCGAGCACGGTGCCCTTAAAGTGCAGAAGGTATTCCTCGAGCCACTCGGTGGCGCGCAGATCAAGGTGGTTCGTGGGTTCGTCCAGCAGCAGGATGTCGGTTTTCTCAAGTATGAGCCTTGCGAGGTTGACCCTTGTGCGCTCGCCGCCGGAGAGAGAGTCGAAAAGCTGCTCACGCATCCGCTGGGGGATATCCAGACCGTTTGCAACGCGGTTTCGGTCAATCTCCATCTCATAGCCGCCCATGCGTCGGAAATCCTCAGAAAGACGGTCGTATTCCGCCAGAAGCCGCTCCGACGAGTCATTCTCCATCTGCTTTGCAAGCTCCTCGAGCCTTGCGCTTATCGCGTAAAGCTCTCGGTGCGCGTCGCGCAGAACGTCTTCCGTTGTCCAATCAGGGGGATACACCGGTATCTGAGATATGAGCCCAATGCGCTTTCCGGAGGCTACGGACACCGAGCCCTCGTCATAGTCTATTTCGCCTACGAGGATACGGAACAGCGTGGTCTTGCCGCAGCCGTTATGGCCGAGAATGCCGACGCGCTCACCCTCGGCAATGTCGAAGCTGAGCCCGTCAAGTATGTTTTTACCCAGTTCAAAGGACTTGACAAGTCCGTTGACGGATATATCTGCCATGTTTTTTCTCCTGAAAATTACTTGACCGCCGCCTGAAGCACGGCGTTTGCAACGGCGCCCGCGGCGCGCAGACCGCTGCCGCCGTTTTCGACCAGCACGGCGAAGGCGTAGGGGTGCTGGTCGTCGTTTAAAAATCCCACGAACCAGCCGTGGCTCGGTTTGTCGTCGCCGACCTCGGCAGTACCCGTCTTGGCGGAGATGTTTAAGCCGGGGAAGGTGGAGGAGCCGTATTTATAGACAACGTTGTAGTTCATCATGGACGCGACCTTCTGCGCCGTATCCGCGGAAACAAGCTCGGTTTTAGTATCCGATACGCCGAGCAGCGAGGGCTCGACCACGGTGCCGCCGTTTGCTATGGCGCTGACAAGCCGCATCATGGCATAGGGCGAGACGAGGTCGTTGTACTGACCGATGCCGGACCAGGCCATTGCAGCGCTCATGGAGCTGTCCTTATCGTAATTGCCCGCGGCCGTGGCTATATCGTCGAGCTTGAGCTGCTGTGTGATGCCGAGCTTCTCGGCGTATTCGGCGATTATATCGGGGCCGAGCTCAAGAGCTATCTGACCGAATGCACAGTTGCAGGAATTGGCAAGAGCCTGCTCGATGGTCTGCTCGCCGTGGACGCCGGTGCAGTTTATATTGACGCCTTTAACATTAAGCGAGCCGGAGCAGCTGAAGCTGCGGTGGTAAATATCGTCGATGTTTTCAATGGCGGCGGTAAGCGTCACAAGCTTGAAAACGGAGCCGGGGACGAAGGTGGAGCTTATGCAGCGGTTTATATAAGCGCCGTCGGGCAGCGTCTCGGGCGGATTCATGGGGTCGATTGAGGGTGAGGAGACCATGCAGAGGACCTCGCCCGTCTTGTAGTTGCACATGATGACCGCGCCGCTGCGCCCGTTGAGCGCCTCATACGCCTTGAGGTTGAGGTCTGCGTCGACCGTAAGCTTCAGGGTAACGTCCTCGCGCTCCTCGATACCCGTAATAAGGCTGAAGCCCGACAGCTGCTTCTGGAATGACTGCAGCGCGCCCGTGCCGACGTTCCCGACATAATCGCCCACGAGCTGATAGCAGGCGGTGCGGATATTCGCATCCTCGGCGTAGTATTTTCCGCCGCCGCCCATCTTGGCAAGCACGGTCCCGTTCCGGTCCGTGAGGGTGTATTCGCAGCCGGAGGTGGACGCATCGAAATACAGCGCCCATTCCTCGCCGTGCTGAATATAACGCACAACGTATACGACGAGGCCGACTATCATCATAAAAGCCATGAAAAGGGCAAAGGATGCTCTTAATGAAACTTTTTTCATGCCTCAGCCTCCTTTTTCCTGCGCGATTTGGCGTCAGGCGGCTTGACGACGAAGCTTGCGCCCTTGCGTGTGTCTCCTGCCTTTATGAAGGCCAGCAGCATCCAGCAGGCCAGCACGGAGGTACCGCCGCGGGAGACGAAGGGGAAGGTGACGCCCGTGAAGGGCAGGATGTCAACAGAGCCGAAAACGTTCAGCGCGACCTGAACCATGAACATACTTGCGGTCGCGCAGGCTGCGATGGAATAGTAGGCGCTGCGCCCGTGACCGGAGTTGCGCACGGCAAAGAAGGTCAGAGCCAGAATGGCGAGCACCGCGCAGATAGCGATGATGAGCCCCAGCTCCTCGCACATAACGCCGAAGACCGTGTCCGTATTGCCGGCGAAGGTGCCCTTGAGCCAGCCGTTGCCGGCGCCCTTGCCGAAAAGCCCGCCGGAAGCTCCGGCCGACATGGCGTGGGTCTGCTGATAGCCTTTGTCGTAAACATCCTCCCAAACGTGACCCCACGCGGCAAAGCGCTGGGCGACGTGAGTTTTGATGCGCAGCATGAGGAAGCCCGCCATGCCCGCGCCCGTAACGGCGAGGGCGACGGTGGCGATGGAGCCCGAGCGCATAAAGGAGATGACGAGGAAGGTCACGAAGAATATGAGCGCGGTGCCGAAATCGCTGCTAAGCGCAAGGAATATGACGCACAGCGCGGAAAAGCTTATGAATACGATAAGGTTTTTGGTGCTGAACAGTCTGTCGAGCGTAGCGGCGCCCACATAGATGAAGGCGACCTTGACAAATTCCGAAGGCTGGATTGAGATACCGGCGATCTCGATCCAGTTTTTCGCGCCGTACTGACTTTCTGCAAGGACCAATACCGCGGCCAGAACGAGCAGGGACAATACCGCGAGCGGGAGCCTGAGCTTCTTTGTGCGGTCAAGATCCCTGAGCCACCAGCCCAGCGCGAAAAACAGCACAACGCCGGTAAAAACTATTATCATCTGACGGATCATCTCCTCCGGAACGGAGGAGGCGATAATGGAAAGTCCGATCGAGGACAGGAAAAAGGCTATGGTCTCGACCTCAAAGCCCGTGCGCCTTATGCTGCGCATGGCAAAATAGCAGAACCATTCAAGGAGGATGAGCAATATAAAGCCCAGCCCGATGCCGGCTACATACTTACTCTCTGCGTTAATGCAGTTTTCGATGAGCAGCAGGGCCTGAAAAATGCTGAGAAACAGCAGCGTGACGGCAGGATGCACCTTCTTCCAGCTCATGCTGCGGCGGGCCTCGATAGCGTCGCGCTGCTTTTCGCTTATATCGCGGAAGCGCACGCTGTTGCCGGCGAGGTTTAGGATATCCCCGTCCTTCACGACGGAGCCGGTGCTCTGCACCTTGTCGCCGTTGACCCAGACGCCGCCCTTGGAGAAAATATCAAATATGCGCCAGACGCCCTTGGGACTGCGGATAAGAACCGCGTGCACGCGGCTGACGGTCTCATAGGGCAGGCATATGTCCGCCGAGCGGGAGCGGCCTATGAGATTTTCCCAGTGGTTTATCAGCGCAACGCCCTCGTCCTTGTGTATATAGCCCCAGATCTCCGTCTGTGATTTGCTGCTGAGCATGGAGCGCATACAGCGGATAAGCACGATCAGGGCAAAGAGGGGGAGGATATACGAAATAAGGCTGACAATGACGCCGGACAATCGGTTCACCTCTTTTTTAAGATAAATAATATTATAGCATTATACCATTATTTCTGCTCATTGACAAGCAAGGCGGATTTATTTACAATAGGTTCATGAATAATGTGAGGATGAAAAAGTGGATAGCGATATTCGCGGCCATATTCCTTGTGTGCATAGGAGCGTTTGCCCTTTTGCGGCATTTCGGTATGCAGGGAACGGTGGCCGTTATCCGCGTCGACGGCGAGGTTTACGAAAAAATCAACCTCGATACGGTAACTGTAGCATATGACATGGAAATCCGGACCGAGTTCGGATATAATAAGATCCACATAGAGCCCGGCAGCATATGCGTTACGGAAGCCGACTGCCGCGACCATATCTGCATACGTCAGGGGACGGTGGATGAAGCCGGAGTTCCGATAGTGTGCCTGCCGCACCGTCTGACGATAGAGATCGAGGGGGGCGATATAGATGCCTAAGACGCGGAAGCTTACCCTCATGGCGATGCTCACGGCGCTGTCACTCATCGTGTTCGTCATCGAAGCCCAGATACCGGCTCCAGTGCCGATCCCCGGCGTGAAGCTGGGCATTGCAAACATGATAACCCTTGTGGCGATGCTCGTCCTCGGCCGAAGGGAGGCCGGACTTATCCTGCTGGTGCGGATAATACTGGGCAGCGTTTTCGCCGGCGGCGTGTCGGCTCTGCTGTTCAGCATCGCGGGAGGTGCGCTCGCATATGCCGTTATGTGCCTGACGTTGAAGCGCTTCCCGGAAAAAATGCTATGGGCGGTCAGCATCCTCGGCGCCGTAGCGCACAACGCAGGTCAGCTCGCAGTGGCAATAGCGCTGACAAAGACCGCGGGGCTTTTAGTCTATGCCCCCGTGCTCATAGCCTCGGCCATAGTCACCGGCGCCTTCACCGGCCTCGGCGCCATGTATCTCACAAGAGCTGTAAGAAGGCTGGACAAACGGGTATAAAAGTATTATAATAAGCGAAACCGACAATAGACGGAAATAATTTTTTAGGAGATATATCACAATGAGCGAATGTACACACGATTGCTCCACCTGCGGCGAAAACTGCAGCGAGCGCGACATGAGCGCAAAGCTTAATCCGGCTGCAAGCGTCAAAAAGGTTATCGCCGTCGTCAGCGGCAAGGGCGGCGTGGGCAAGAGCCTCGTGACGAGCCTCATGGCAAGCGAGATGCAGCGCCGCGGCTATCAGGCGGCGGTGCTTGACGCCGATGTGACCGGCCCGTCGATCCCCAAGGGCTTCGGCATAACCGAGCACGCCCACGGCACCGAGGAGCTTCTCATACCCTGCTATTCCAATAAGGGCACGCAGATAATGTCCATCAACCTTATCCTTGATAATGAGACCGACCCCGTCGTGTGGCGCGGCCCCGTTATCGCGGGCGTCGTTACCCAGTTCTGGAGCGACGTGCTTTGGGATAACGTTGATTTCATGTTCGTCGATATGCCTCCCGGTACAGGCGACGTTCCCCTCACCGTGTTCCAGTCCCTGCCCGTCGACGGTATAATCATCGTCACTTCTCCCCAGGAGCTGGTGTCCATGATAGTTGCAAAGGCCGTCAACATGGCAAAGCTCATGAACATCCCCGTGCTCGGCATCGTGGAGAATATGAGCTATTATAAGTGCCCCGACTGCGGCAAGGAGCATGAGATCTTCGGCGCGAGCAAGGTAAAGCAGGTCGCCGAGGAGTTCGGCATCGCCCACTATGCGCGCATGCCCATCGACCCGGTCGTTGCGACGATGGTCGATGCGGGTGAAGTTGAAAGTGTTAACGCCGATGCTCTCACTGAGCTGGCAGACTTTATAGAAAAAGGAGAATAACTATGGTAATTGCAGTAGCATACAAGGACAACGAGATATTTGAGCACTTCGGCCATGCCGAAATGTTTGCGATCTACAAGACGAATGAGGATCAGACCGAGCTCGTCTCCAAGGAGCTCGTCGAGGTTCAGGAGAGCGGACATCAGGCCGTCGCCGACCTGATGGACAGCTGCGGCGTCGACGTTGTTATCGTCGGCAATATCGGCCCCAGCGCAAGGCAGGCTCTTGCCGAGTACGGCATCGTTGCATTTGCCGGCTTCTGCGGCAATTCCGATGACGCCGCCGAGCTGATGATGCACGGTCAGCTTCCTTTCCTGTCCGACGAGGGCGGCTGCGGCGGTGGCTGCAGCGGATGCCACGGACACGATGAAGGCGGCTGCTGCGGCGGTCATGACCATGACGAGGGCAGCTGCGGCTGCGGCTGCCACTGAACCGACGCCGCAGGTAAAACAAATCGTGAAGTTTTAACTGAATTTATAATGATGCATGGAACGCCCGGACGAAATCTGTTCGGGTGTTTCTGCGCAGACGGTTGAAATTGCCGCGTTCTTCTGATATGCTTTATTTATCAAAAGAGCCGGATAAATCGGCATTCATGGAGGTGCCCCAGGTTGAAAAGGAAGCAAAAAATACTACTTTCATTAATAGCAGCAGTGATCGTAATAATTGCAGTTTCAGCAGTATGGTATTTCTCTCCAAAGACCTTTTTAAGCGGCATCGAGGCAACAGACGTAAAATCTATATCTGTTTTTGACGGCAACACCGGTAAGCGTTTTGATATTGATGACCAGGAAGAAATCAAATACATTGTAGAAAACATACAGGGTATTGAAATGGAAAGAGATAAAGTTTCCGTAAATTACAGCGGCTTTTCTTTCCAAATGAGTTTCTGCGGTGAAAATGAAAAAGTGCTCGAAAGCTTTGTCATAGACAGTGCCGGCATCATCCGCAGCGATCCTTTCTTTTATAGCTGTGATGGCGGATTGTGTTATGATTACCTGAATGAACTTGAAAATAAATATGCAGATTAATTTCCGATTTATCGGGCTGCTGCAAAACCCTTCAGGACAAAAGGCCGCACTTTCGTACTCTCCTGCAGGGAGTATCGTGCGTCCTGCGGAGCTTCACACTCCGTCAGCAGAAAAATACTGCATGACCAGACGCTGCGTCACTTTGTCCCGTCAAGGTAGCTGCGTCCCCTTGCGCCGCTAAAGCGGCTAACCCCAGTGGACTTGCCGTCCGCAAGTTTGAAGACCGGACATAACAAATCCTCCGTATGTTCTAAACCATACGGAGGATTTACTGTTTTACGGACATTCGGCTATGTCCGGAGCTTTCTTATCACTTTACTATGACGTGCTGAGTTATCCATTCGGCCCAGGCTTTGTAGCCGTCTCCGTAAAAGTGGATTCCGTCGGGGGAGAACTCGCTGTTGAGCTTGCCGTTTTCATCGTCAAAGTATTCGTTTGAATCAAGATAGAATATGGTCTCATCATCGGCAAATTCCTTGATGTAGCCGTTAAAGGTGTCGATATTGGCGTTGTTGACGGTGCTTCCCTTAGCGTCCTGACCGGCCGTGACGTGCAGATTGGACATGATGTAAATGATGGCGTCCGGCTGATATTGACGCACGGTGTCAATTAGCTCCGAGTACCTGTTAGCGACGGTGGGGAGGTCTCCGCCGATGTCGTTGATTCCGAGCATTATGTAAACCTTTCCGAACTGTGTGCTTTGCAGCAGGGTGGGCAGCGTGATGCTGCCGTAGCCGGAAACGTCGGCGTTTGTGCAGCAGGAGCCGGTAACACTCAGACCTACGGTGCAGAAGAATGTGGCGTCGTCAATGCCGCCGACCATCTGTATACCGACGGTGCGTGAGTCGCCGATGAGCAGGGCGTCCTTGAAGTAGCCCTCCGGAGCCGCGACGAACTCGGGTGGAGGCGTCGGCGTAGGAGTTGCGGGAACGGTGCTTTCCTGCGGTACGGATCCATTGTCGGGATCAGATGCTGAAGGGGTGTCGTTGTTTCCCAAACGTATGCCTATTACGGCGATCAGGACAAGAACGAGTATTATGATTATCAGAAATGGGATTGTCTTATTTCGCATGATATTCTCCTATGCTTATATTGCGGAAATGAGCCTGACCTTGAGCTGTACGGGATTGTGGTCGGAGAACTCAAAGCCGGCGTCGAGAGTCTCGACCGAGATAAGCTCAACATTGGGTGAGATGATAAAGCCGTCGATCACATAGTACTGGGTGTTTTCGATATCCTCCGGATCATATGGCTGATTGAGGAGGCGGCAGCTCGGAGTCTCAAGGTCGTAGGCAAGCGACCAGCCCTCAGGCATGATGTCTTCGGTGATGATGCCGGGTTCCCAGAGCTCGGGGTGCTCGTTGGGGTATTTTTCAATACCGCCGGGGAAGACCTGATTGAAGTCACCGCCGGCAATGACGTAGTTGCCTTTTTCGTATTCTGACTGAATGAACTCGCGAAGCTGTTTTGTCTGTGCGATCTTGCCCTCGCCGTCGTCATAGGCCTCGAGATGGAGGTTGACGATCACGAGCTTACTGCTGCTGCCCTCGATGGGCAGATAGCTCACAAGCAGACAGCGCTTGAGGTTCGCGGTGCTTACGGGCCAGTCAAATGGGCAGGGCAGGGATATGCGCTCGGACGAATCGATGTCATACATGGTGGTGGTCAGAAGACCGCTGTTAACTCTGCCAATGGGCGGCAGGGGGTAGGGCACAAAGGGGCAGGAGTAATTGAGCGCGTAGGTGCTGTTGTAGATGCCAAGACAATCGCTCTCATCCATGCCGTATGTACGGGCCGAGTTCTTATCAACTTCCTGAAGCATATAAATGCCCGCCTGATTGTCGCCGGTGTAAAGCTGCTTGTATATGCCGAGCAGGGATGCGGTGACGGTGTCCTGATCGGCGGAGGAAACATTCTCGCCGCCGTCCATAAAGAAATCGGAATCCTTTCCGAGGCCGGCGTAGCCGATATTCCAGCTTATAACGGTCAGCTCCTGATCGAGGAAGGGCGAAAACTCGCCTACCTGAGAATTGTTTTCGACCTTGACGTCCGTAACATCGGCAGGTTTGAACTCACAGACCGAAAGCCAAAGAATAAGCCCGGCGGCCAGCAGAAGCACGGCGCCGAGAACAATAAGAACTATTTTGAAAACCTTTTTTACCATTTGAGCCTCACCTCACCCAAGTATATTAACACAGCAAAACTCTCTATTCAAGATTTTTCGCCCCGATGTGCGATAATTGGCTGAAATGTGTTTTTTGGACTTGCTACGGAGCGGCATTTAGCGTATAATTCAAAAGAAATCACCATATATGGAGGCAGATATGAGCTACGACATTATAAAAAGCTGCGACCCCGAGCTTTACGGAGCGATGGAGGGGGAGCTGCAGCGTCAGCGCGATCACATTGAGCTTATTGCATCCGAAAACTTCACAAGCCGCGCCGTCATGGAGGCTATGGGAAGTCATCTGACAAACAAGTACGCCGAAGGCTATCCCGGCGCGAGGTATTACGGCGGATGTGAGTACGTCGACGTGGTTGAGCAGCTTGCCATCGACAGGGCAAAGGCGCTTTTCGGAGCCGAGCACGCCAATGTCCAGCCTCATTCCGGCTCACAGGCGAATGTTGCTGTGTATCTTGCGCTTTTAAAGCCGGGCGATACCATCCTCGGCATGGACCTCAGCCATGGCGGCCACCTGACCCACGGTTCAAAAGCGTCCATCTCCGGTAAATACTTCAATGCCTGCTTCTACGGAGTCGATCCCGAAACGGAGACCATCGACTATGAAAAAGCCATGCAGGCGGCCGGCGAATGCAAGCCGAAGCTTATCATTGCGGGCGCGAGCGCGTACCCGCGCTTCATCGACTTCAAGAAGATGCGTGAGATAGCCGATGAGGTCGGTGCGTACCTGATGGTCGATATGGCCCATATAGGCGGTCTTGTCGCCGCCGGCGTTCACCCCAGTCCCGTGCCGTATGCCGACGTCGTTACCAGCACCACACACAAGACCCTCCGCGGCCCCCGCGGCGCTATCATACTCTGCAAGGACGAGCTGAAAAAAAAGATAAACAGCGGCGTGTTCCCGGGAACTCAGGGCGGCCCGCTCATGCACATCATCGCGGGCAAGGCCGTATGCTTCAAGGAGGCAATGAGCGAGGAATTCAGGACCTATCAGAAGCAGGTCGTGAAAAACGCCGCAGTTCTGGCGGATACTCTGAGTAAGGGCGGTATACGCCTTGTATCCGGAGGTACGGACAACCACCTTATACTTGCTGATACTATGACTCTCGGACGTACCGGCATGGAGGTCCAGGAGCTTCTGGACATGGCTCACATCACCGCAAACAAGAACGCTATACCCTTTGACACGCAGCCGGTCAAGCTCACCAGCGGAATGCGCTTCGGCACCCCCGCCGTTACCACACGCGGCATGAAGGAGGCCGAAATGGCCGAGATCGGCGAAATGATCGTCCGTCTAATCAAAGAGGGCGAGAGCGCGGTAAGCGAGGTCAAAGATCAGGTCGTTTCCCTTTGTGAGCGCTTCCCGCTGTACCCCGAAATGTAAAGACCGTTAATTGTATGTACAAGCTCTGTGATTAAGAACCTCAGAGGAACAAAAACATCCGCTGCTTTGGTTTTTCCTAAGCAGCGGATATTCTTATCTGTTTTTTAATTAAAGCTCCGCGATGACCTCGCATTCAACGAGAACATCCTTGGGCAGACGGGCGACCTCAACGCAGGAGCGCGCGGGATACGGCTCTGTGAAATACTGGGCGTATACGCCGTTTATGAGGCCGAAATCATCCATATTCTTGATGAAAACGGTGGTTTTTACTACCTTGGACATATCGGAGCCGGCGGCCTTGAGAAGCTCGGTGAGATTTTTGAACACCTGATGAGCCTGCGCCTCAGCGCCTTCGGGAACGGCGCCGGTCGCGGGGTCGATGCCGATCTGACCTGAGGTATATACCATACTTCCGACTATCTGAGCCTGCGAGTAGGGGCCTATAGCCGCGGGGGCCTTGGTGGTGGATACTGTTTTCATTATGCTTCCTCCTGTTTAAGTGATATTTAAATTATAACCTTTATTCTTCAGCTCGGCAACCACATTCTCGCCGTGAGCCCTGCCGCCGACCTCACAGGCTATGTGGACATTCGTCTCGTTCGGATTGAGCCCGGCGCTGAGCCTGTCGTGCTCGACGGAAAGAATATTTGCACCGAGAGCCGCAACATCGTTGAGAAGCCTGCTCAGGCTGCCCGGCTTATCCAGCAGGGTGACCGTGAATTTCAGTCTGCGGTGCCTTGACACGAGCCCCTGCTCGATGATGCACTGGATAAAGCTGACGTCAATGTTGCCGCCGGAGAGCAGGCACACGACCTTTTTGCCCTTCACGTCTACCTTGCCCTTTAAAACGGCTGCGACGGGCGTAGCGCCGGAGGGCTCAACGATCTGCTTGCAGCGTTCCATGAGCATGAGGATAGCCTCGGATATCTCGATGTCGCTAACGGTCACAACGTCGTCGGCGTAGCGGTTTATTAGCTCGACCGTAATATCCCCGGGGGACTTGACGGCGATACCGTCGGCGATCGTTGAGACCGCGTCGGTGCTTATGTACCTTTTCTCGCGGAAGGAGCGGGCGATGGCGTCCGCGCCCTCGGCCTGAACTCCGATTATCCGGATGCGGGGGTTTATCTGCTTTATGCAGGCCGCGACTCCGGCGAGCAGTCCGCCGCCGCCTGCGGGGACGATGACGACATCAGCCGTTGGCAGATCGCTGAGTATCTCGAGTCCCAGCGTTCCCTGACCGGCTATGACCTCAAGGTCGTTGTACGGATGCAGGAAGGTCGCGCCCTCCTCTCTGCATATTTCGCAGGCCTTGGCGTAAGCGTCGTCATAGCAGTCGCCGCTGAGCACGACCTTTGCGCCGTAGCCCTGGGTAGCCTGGACCTTGGCGATGGGCGCTGAGGCGGGCATTACGATGGTGGCGGGGATGCCGAAGTTTTTCGCTGCCAGAGCGACGCCCTGAGCGTGATTTCCAGCCGAGGAGGCGACGACGCTTTTGACCTCGCCGCGCTCTGCGAGAGCGGCTATCTTGTTGCCGGCGCCCCTTATCTTGAAGGAGCCGGTCTTCTGCCGGTTTTCGCACTTGAGATAAATCTGTCCTCCTGTCATCTCAGAGAAGGTTGAGGACATATCAAGCTCTGTATGATGCAAAACCGGTCTGAGCCGCTGTGCGGCAAGTTCGATATCCTGAAGCTTAAGTTCCACGGTCATAACACCTCTTCAATGATTATACCTGAATTTTACTGCATCAAAATGGAATATTCAATAGATAAGATAAAAAATGTCTTTAAGGGGACAACAAAAATAACTGTTGTGCGCCCTATAAAGACATTTTACCATCTCCGCCGTACAATGCGGCCTTCAACCTATTGCAGTGATACCGTCGACGTAGTTTTTCATCTCGTCGCGGCTTTTGATGACCTTGCAGCCGTCGATGATCTTCTGCTGCTTTTCTTCGTCCAGTGCCGAGAAATAGAAAAAAGCGTCGGCGTTCTGCATAAGCGCCATGCCCAGGCCCAGCGGTATATCGCTGCCGTTTTTCGCGTTCATATTATCACCTCAAAGCTATTCTTGGCAGCACATAAAGAAAATATGCGATGCCGCAG
>OLSB01002233.1_pt1 | contig 16568 bp, 18 predicted proteins | sample 1672071 | NCBI WGS metagenome assembly OLSB01 (sample SAMEA3136642, study PRJEB25190) | human gut metagenome | biome: human gut; feature: human-associated habitat; material: faeces | place: Austria | collected 2013 | reverse complement strand
ACCTGCGGCCTTTGCGTCCCGAACGCAACGCTCTACCAAGCTGAGCCACATCCCGTAACGCAAAATATGTTACCACATTTTTATGAATTTGTCTATATCAGCACAAGCTTTTTTTTATGGACCAAAGAGCATCGCACAGAAAATCAATTTCCTTCTTGGTATTATACAGGCCGGCGCTGATTCTTACTGCACCCTTATCCCACGTCCCTATGGTCTTATGTGCCAGCCCTGCACAATGGTATCCGCCTCTTACCGCAATCCCGTAGGTCTCACTTAACATTGTCGTCACTTCTTCAGCAGAAATTCCGTTTATATTTATTAGAGAAATCCCTGTCTTCTTTCCGGGAGCAGGTCCGTAAACAGAAACACCCTTCATATTTCTTATTTTTTCCTCCAGCCGGCATATGAGGTCCTCCTCATACCTGCCGATCACTTCAGGTCCCACCTTATATACAAATCCGGCTGAATATCCCAGACCTATAATAGCAGGCGCATTTATCGTGCCTGCTTCATAGCCTTCCGGAAAAACGCATGGCTGACTGCGGCTTCTGGATTCTGTTCCTGTCCCTCCCTCCATTATGGGAGCCAGCTCTATGCCCGGCCGTACATAAAGCGCCCCTGTTCCCATGGGACCCAGCAGACCTTTATGCCCCGGAAAGGCCATCATATCTATATTTAGCTTCCTTACATCCAGGTCCATTACTCCGGCGCCTTGTGCTGCATCCACAAAAAAAATTCTGCCGCTTCGCGCCGCCATATCACCGACTTCCTTTAAAGGCATTTTGCTTCCGCAGATGTTGGATGCTGCTGTCATTATTATCATTGCGGTATTTGATCTTGTTGCTTTCTCTATCATGTCAGGCGAAACACATCCTTCTTTGTCCGCCATTACTATGGTATGCTGCACACCATGTCTTTCCATGGCCTTAAGCGGGCGCAGCACAGAGTTGTGTTCCATGGATGTCGTTACTACATGATCTCCCTTTTTCAGAAACCCATGTATCCCCAGATTTAAGGCCTCTGTGGTATTCTTTGTAAATACCACTCTCTGAGCATCCTGAATATTAAAGAGTTCCGCCACCTTTCGCCGTGCGCGGTATACTTCCTCTCCTGTTCTAAGAGACATCTTGTGTCCTGATCGTCCCGGATTTCCGCAATATTGTGTTATGCACTCTTCCATAACCTCTGCCATACCGGCCGGCTTAGGGAAGGAAGTGGCTCCGTTATCAAAATATATCATAAATTTGCTCCTGACATAAAAATAGAGGACTTTTGGTCCTCTATATTATATGTCTGTATTTTACGAAGCGTTACTCTCCATGGCTTACCAATCCGCTTCCACTGATAGGTATCACCTCTCCGCCCAGGAGGGATTCGGCCTTGCTTTTGATTTTGAAAAAATCTTTATCTCGAGCCAATATCTCCCTTATATCGCGCATGAACTGTCCACTGTATCTTTTCTGATCCGAAGATACACCTTTGACTTCGAGTCCCAAAGCCTTTCCGATATAAATAGCTCTATATTCGTGATAACGTTGTGTCACCACAACAGCTCGCTGCACCCCGAAAATGCTGGATGCTCTGTACATGGAGTCATATGTGGAAAATCCGGCATGATCGCAAAAGATATCCTCCTCAGGTATACCGGCATTCTTAACATAATTGAGCATGACATGTATTTCATTATGACCAATCTGCCCGTTGTCTCCCGTCAGAAGTATTTTAGGCGCCACGCCTTCCCGGTACAAACGTATCCCTGCGTCAAGTCTGTCCTGCAGCATGGGAGAAGGTGTGTCAGCGTCCAGGATGCCTGCTCCCAGCACAAGTATGCAGTCAGCATCCAGCTCCTTAAGTTCTGTCAGGCTTTCCTCATCTATTTCTTCTTTCATTGCATCAGAAGTGAAGGACAGAATTATATCATCCTTTGTTGTCCATCTTACATATTCGCTTATTCCAAATACCGCCAAAACAGCAACTGCCGCCAGACATATGAGTCCGGTCAGCAGCCTGAAAACACGCTTTTTTGTCTTTTTTTTCATTTGCGCATGTCCTCCCACTCTTCTCTGAGAATGGAATAAACATAGTTATCTCTGTCGGTGCCGTCGTAGATATGGTATCCTTTGCGCTGGCATCCTTCATATTTGAACCCGCATTTTTCTATGACACGCTGAGAGCGCTTGTTGGACGGCGATGTGCAGATAGCCATTATAACAAGATCAAACTCTATGAAGCCGTAATCCATCACCGCTTTTGCAGCCTCTGTCATATAACCTCTTCCCCATGAGTTTTTTGCCAGAGAATATCCCATCTCGCGGCTGGCAACGTCTTCGCGGCGCCGGTCATTTTCAAGACCTATGCTGCCTATTATTCTGTGGCTGTCCTTTTCTCTTATTGCCCACACATTGTGCGGGAGAAAAAGTTCACGAATTATTTCAGAGGATTCCTCTATGCTCTCATGTGGCTTCCAGCCGGCCCGAGGTCCCACATCCGGATCCTTGGCATATTCATACAGTCCTCTGGCATCTTCCTCTGTATCCTGCCAAGGTGTCAGAATCAGTCTTTCTGTAAAAATAGTTTTCATATGCACTCCTATTCTGTGGTACTGAGTATCTCGTTGCTCTTCTTTTCTATCTGGCTTACCTTCATATTAGGTGCATCCTCAGGATCCACATCTTCCAGCAGACCCAGAATATTGCTTCCGAGATAAATGGTTTTTATAGGTTCACCATTAAGCGTAACTTTACTGTATTCATTGAAGTTTTGTCCTTTGATATAATACTTATCTCCGATTTTAACTATTTCATCGATCTTTATTTCCTTCACACCCATCTTCATGCTGGTTTTTTCAAATGGATTTGTCCCGCCGTAAATATAGTATTTACCATACAGCATGTCATATCCCAGCGCTTTCAGATCCTGAAGATATGTCTCGCTGTTCTTGTGATTCTGCTGATATGTGAAAATCGTACCCACCTGCATGTCCAGCATATCCAGAACATGGGATGCAAGCTGGTATGAATACATGTTTTCATCGTCTCCATTCATACCGAAATTGCTCCATATCACATATTCGGTTCCAAAAAGATTGCCGTTCTCAAGATCGTCTTCGGTCATATCTATTGCCGGAATATGATCTCCGTACATAACCAGTACAACAGGTTCATCGAATTTTTCCAGTTCTTCCGTAAGTTCTCCGATGAATTTATCCATTTCGTATATCTGATTTGCATAGTACTCAAATTTCCATTTGAGTTCTTCTGTAGGCGCCGAAGTTACCTGAATTGTCGGATTCTGAAGAACCTGTTCATAAGGATATTTTCCATGACCCTGCACTGATATGGTGTATATCATATCCCGCGTCTCGGTTGACTCCAGCGCATCTTTTATGCATCCTGTCAGAACATCGTCCTTCGCCCAGTTTTTAGGAGTCTTTTCTACATCGCTCATATATTCGATACTGGTAAACGTATCCATGCCCATGTTGGCGAATACCGTGTTTCTGTTATAGAATACCGCTCTGTGGTTATGAATCGCATGGGTTGAATATCCAAGGCTCTTCAGATCATACCCGAGGGTTTCAACGGTTTTTTCTTTGAGAACCGATTTATACGGATATTCTCCCGGCCCAAAGAACTTAACACTGATTCCCGTCATTACTTCAAATTCTACATTGGCAGTTCCGGCTCCACAGGCGGGTACAGTAAGCTGTCCTGAAGGGTAGCTGTCCATCAGTCTGCGGAAGTTAGGGCATGCATCCTGTGAAAGCTCTATGCTCTTCACGGTAGACGGATCTATGAATGATTCCAGCTGAAGGAATATGATGTTAGGATGGCTTTCATCCTCATCTTTCTGCTCCAGAAGCATCACGCCGTCATCTCCCAGTTCCTGCGGAGTAAATATTTCTTTTATTCTTTCTTCATTGTAATTGTCCGGTTTTTCGATTCCGGTATTAAGCCATGTATTGGTAAAGCAATACACTACTCCATAGTCCCTATAGGCATAAGCAAGGTTTCCAAAAAAGGTTTCTACTTTTTCGGTCTTAATCATTACCGATGTCACGCCAAAAGTACCTATAATAACCAGTACAATAGCAACCAGGTTGCGTTTCCATTTTACTCTGTCTTTTTTCTTTGGTCCCTTTATGAAAAGCAGTACCAGCAGGCTGATTGCCACTATTATTGCTATGGCCGCCAGAATTATCTGCCATGCTGCCATATAGTTTCCTATGATGGTAATTCCGTCTTCCAGGTTGCTCAAATCCTTGACTGTAAACGGGGTCATACGTTGAGTGAGGATTACGCCGTTTATTATTCCTATGGCCAGCCAGAATATGGAAACTATAGTAAAAACAAAAAGTCTGCGCTTAAATACCGAAGCGATTACCAGTGTCGTAAAAATAATCAGTGCATTATACAAAAAAATTACAGGCTCATCAAAAAGAAACTTGAATCCGCCGAAAATTCCTTCTGTCGTTATTCTTCCAAGAGTTTCTATGATGAGATTAAGTATTACGGCCCATATGGCAGCCCCTGCAAAACTGGTGTGAAGTGCCTTCAGCGCCAGCTGTTTGTTGCCCATGGTTTCTACTTCCTGTATGGTTTCTTCAACTTTTCTGTCTAATTTTTCAAATTTGTCGAATTTTTTTAATTCTCTGGGTTCTTTGTTGCTTTTGTTGTTCATAATCTCCTCCGTATCTGGTTTGATATCCGAGCAAATTCCTCTAAAGACAAGGTTTCCGCTCTTCTTGCAGCGTCTATGCCTGCATCCTTCAAGCTCTCTTCTGCGATTTCTCTGTTTACCCCTTTTACAGTCTGCAATGAATTGAGCAGCGTTTTTCGCCTCTGTCCGAAGCCGGCTCTTACACAGCTGAAGAACAGATCTTCATCTTCTGCTTCAGCCGCTTTTTCGCTTCGTATGTCAAGCCTCAGTACAGTTGAGTCCACATTGGGCTGCGGAACAAAGACGCTTCTGGGAACATCGGCAATTTTTTTAACGGTACAGTAATATTGAACTGCAACTGACAGGGCCCCATAGCTTTTACTTCCCGGTAAAGCCTTTATCCTGTCTGCTACCTCTTTCTGCATCATTATTGTAATGCTCCGGGCACGGACGCCCTCCTCCAGAAGCTTCATTATTATAGGTGTTGTTATATAATACGGCAAATTTCCCATAATCTTGACATTTTCAGCCTTTTCCTCATCCAGCAGACTGTTGACGTCAAGTTTAAGAATGTCTCCGTTTATTATCTTTACATTATTAAATTCTCCAAGAGTTTCTTCTAATACAGGGATCAGAGCCTTGTCTATTTCCACGGCAATAACCTTTCCGGCTTTTCCAGCAGCTTCGCAGGTTATAACTCCGATACCCGGTCCTATTTCAAGAACCGTATCTTCGGACTCTATCTCTGCACCATCAACGATCTTGTCTATTATGTTTTTATCCGTAAGAAAATTCTGTCCGAGATTCTTTGAAAACCGGAATCCGTATTTATCTTTTATATATCTTATGGTTTTAGGCTCGTATAACTTCATTTCTCAACTCTTTTCTTCGCTTCGACAACAGCCTGGCTGAAGGCCTCTCTTGAAATGCCGAAACCGTTGAGTTTTTTCACAAAACTGCCGACATTTCCGTAGCCGATGCCCAGAATTTCTCCTGTTATTTCCCGAAGTTCCTTTGCGTTGGCACTACCTGCAAGGTCTGCCATGTCCATATCTTTTAAAGTGAATTCCTGTTTCTCTGAGTCAGCAGGCGTACACACCTTAAGCAGTACCGCTGCCACATCTTCAGGAGTTGAATTTTCAATGCCTATATCTCCGGCTTTTGTCGCCTTTTTTCGCGGCATATATGCATGTTTGCTGTCAGGAAATACTTTTGATATTCTTTTTCTTATTTCCTCACCGGAGAAATCCGGATCCGTAAGTATAATAAGACCTTTTTCGCTGTGCGCTTTCTTCATCAGATTCCATGTGCTCTTTTTTATTCCGAAACCGTGGGTTTCTATTATAAGGGCATCTGTCACCTGATGCAGAACCGCAGCGTCGTCTCTTCCCTCTACTATTATGGCTTCTTTAATTTTCAGCTTGTCCATCTGAATCCTGCTCTTTTTGACTTCCGACATTTTCATCGTCGGACACTATGAATAAAATTTCGTTTTTCTTTATGAGCTTAAGTTCCTTTCGTGCCTGCTGCTCCATGAATTCAGCTGAATTTATATTTTCCATCTCCTGGCTTAAATCCTCTTTAAGGCGCTTGAGCTCCTGGTTTTTCTCCAGCAGCGCATCTCTTTCCCTTGTCAGATTTATCAGTTTGACTGCAGACACGCCAACAAATGCAATAAGCATAACTGTTATTGCACATGTCATCATCTTTTTTATATTGCTTGTCTTTTTCTTTCTGACTTCAGGTTTAGATTTTGCAGAAGAGTTTTTTTTCTTTTTCCCTTCTCTTTCTTCTCGAGAATGCGTAACACTCAGGTCACGGTTTTTCATCTCGAATTCCCTGAGCCTTTTCCCCTTTTTGCTCATGTTGGTCTCCTGCCGAGATTATACCATAAAAGAAATTTTTCCACAACCAGAGTCCCGTCGCGAAGGAGGCGCCTATCATAAAAGAAAGCTTTCCGTTTCGGCAGTAAAAGCAGAAGTCACCTATCAGAAAAGCGATGACTATGCAGCAGATAATTTCTGTGATTATCTTTGCCGCGTTGCCATGGAGACGTAATCTGCGGCGAAATAACCGGAAAACTTCCCACACCATGGCTGATGTCATCCCGCAGCAGCACATTACAAGAAAAATCCTTATCTGTTCTTTTATAAGGTCTGTCATGGATTTTTTCTGAACTTTCTTAATAGGCCGCCGGTTTCTTTTGTTTTCTTGTCTGTATAGGATAAAGAGCTTATTTTTCCTGAAACCACCAGCATTCCTTCTTCCAGATCCAGCTTTTCTATATTCAGTTTCTCGCCGGTAAGCTCTATTCCTCCGTCTTTGAGATTTGCCCAGAGATTGTCTTCATCGAAGGCATCTACATCCAGAACCTGGCTGATTGTGATTTTTTCTCTGTTTTCCAATGTAATATAATGATTTTCCATACACTCTGCTCCTTAAAACATATCTTTCAGAGTATATGCTAAAAGCAGGCCCGTTAAGAACCGGCCTGCTTTATTATTTTACAGATATCCCATCGGGTCTACAGGTGTTCCTCCCACGTGAACTTCAAAATGACAATGTGCTCCATAGCTGTTTCCGGTATTTCCTACCGCCGCAATTGTCTGTCCCTGGAATACACTTTCGCCCACACTTACATAGAGTTGGCTGCAGTGTCCGTACAGAGTTCTGAGATTGCCTCCATGATCTATGATTACCGTATATCCGTAACCGTAATACCATCCGGACAGAACTACGGTTCCGCCGTCAGAGGCTTTTATCGGCGTTCCTGTGGAGGCCGGTATATCAATACCTTCGTGGAGTCGTCCCCATCTGTATCCGAAGTATGAGGATATGCTTCCGTTTACAGGCATAATGAAGGTTCCGGTTCCCTTCTTAGGTGGAACTTTCTTTGTTCCTTTCAGTATTATCTTGCTGACAGGTTCAACCAGAGTCTCCTTGCTGAGGTCTTCTCTCTCTACGATTTCTCCGTTGTATTTTGTAAGACGAGCAGTTACGCTGGCCTTTCCTGCTGTTCCTTCTCTGCCTACAAAGCTTTCTCCCTCATAATAGTAGCTTGAGTTCTGGTATTCGGTTTCAAACGGTATTGACTCTGCAAAGGTTGAAACCTCTATAGTTTTTATAGTCAGCAGAGGCACTTCTTTCTGTATCTTTATAGAATCGCCCACATGAATCAGTGAGTCTTCTCCCAGATTCGGATTCATCTCCTGCAGTTCGCTCAGGCTCAGTCCCAGTTTGTCACAGATACCGTAGATACTGTCTCCCGACTGAACAATATATTCTGATGCCTTCTGACCTCCGCTTCGTATCTTTTCTACCGCGGCACTTCTGCTGGTCACGTTTGCCAGTTTTGTGCTTATCGGCTCTATCTTTACATCTTCAACAAATCCTATATATTCGTATTTCGTGTTGTCTGAATCTGTCACAAAGATTTTCTTTATATCCTCCAGAACCTTGTTTGCAACATCATCGTTTTCAACAATCGCAATGGTCTGACCATTGGCAATAATTGCGCTGGCCTGTGCATTTATTTCACCCATGTAAGTGAGTCTTCTCAACACATCGTCCTCTGTATCCATGTCTTTGCCGTAAGCTACCACCGGCCTGAAAGATATGTCGGTTTCAGGATCAATCACAATGCTGGAGCCATATTCCTGAGAAAGCTCTTCACTGGCAAGTTCAAGAATTTCGAGGACATCCTTTTTTTCACGAACTACACCGAGAGCTCTTCCGTTGTATGAATATTCGTATACGGTGGCCCATGTGAAGAAGCCTACCAAGAAGATGCAGCCTGCACCCAGTATAATAGCGTTTTTTATTATCTCACGCTTGTTTTTTATGACTTTGATGCTTATATCATGTGATCTTCTTCCGGCCTTTACCAGAACCTTAAGGACATACCATTCGACTACCGCTGCCAGTTTATCATATCCATTTATGACTGCCGCGCCTACGGTTATTATTCCCTTGGCTCCCGCTTCGCCGATTTCTCCCATTTCAGAGATGGTCTCGTCGACAGCTTCTATAAAATCTCCAGCAAGTTCCCATATTTTATTAAAAACCGGGTATGTTCCCTTCTCGCCTTTTGGTTTTTTTTCTTTTGGCTTTTGTTCACTGTTTTTTTTCTGCGTTTCTTCCGATGGCACATCTTTTTTCTTTATTTTTCTGATAAATTCGAGTTTTGCCATAATTCCGCTTCTCCCATTCTTTCTTTTACGCAGGAGCATCTCTTTCCATCTTCAGTTACTCCTGTATCCCCGCATTTTTCGCAGGTATATTTTATGTCTGTGTAATCCTGCCTGTAGTTGTTTTCCGTAAGCAGCACAGCACGCTCTTCCTCAAGAAGTTTCATCATTCTTCTGGTTTCTGCAATATCAGAAGGTTTTCCGCTTAACAGGTCTACGGAAAATTTTCTTCCGAGATCCAGAATTTCCTCATCCAGCTCCTTTATTCTCGGCATTCTTTCGTAGACTTCTTTTTTGCGTTTTTCTGCCTCTTCTTCTGCTTTTTTTCTGAGGTACTCGTAGTATTTTTTGAGCTGGGACTGAGTAACAGTTATTCTGCTGTTAACATCCCTTCCGTTTTTAATTGCTTCCTCCTGCCAGTTCAGCAGGACTTTATTCACATAGCGCAAGTTGGGGCTGGAAATAAAAGATGCCTTTGCACAGGCTTCCATGACTCTATCCATGTTGAAGTGCATTTCGTCAAACCAGCTGTCTATCATTTTGCGCTCCGCTTCGGTTTCCCCTCTGTTAAGTCCCAAAGCCTGCATAATCTTCTTATGATTTCCCATCCGCGACTCCAGATCTCTCAGGTGGTTTTCGACATCTTCCGACGTTTCCATTCCGTCTTCAGTCCATTGGCGCACAACTTTTGCTATGTAATTCACAGACTTTTTCCCTTTTTCCACACAGTATTCTGCCGCTGCGAGAATCACCTCTTCTGTAGCGTGCAATTCTTCTGCCCAAGCGAAAATTTCCCGGGTCTCCTTAGGCGACAGTAATTTTCCCAGAAGCTGCTCCATGGCAAAGAGCAGATCTCTGAGTCTGCTGTCACAGAGACAATCATCTGCGGCGGATTCTTCCTTTGCAGGTGGTTTTGGCTTTTTTGTTTCCTCTGCCTCTCCGCCATACATCAGTGTCCTCAACTGCTTAAAGCATATATCAAATTGTAGATAAAACAGTTATGGCTTTATCTGCAATCAAAATGTTCCGTTTTACTCTGTGAAGGGATTCTTTCTATTACACCCATCTTCTCCCAGTAAAGCCAGGCATCTTCTATTCTTGATCTGCTTACGCCCAGCTGCCGGCTCATCTGCTCAAAACTCATCTCTGCATCGTTCTGGCTGTAGAGAAGACCATAAAGATAAATCTTAACAAAATCTCCCGGTGCCGTAGGCATATATTCGTTGATAAAGATATTTTCCACATCTGTGGTTAAAAGATAAAAGTCCCTTACTTTTTCTCTGATAAAACTCATGCCTTTTCTGCTCCGTTGAGTTCGCTGAGCAGTCTCTCCAGATTGATTCCGTGTCCGTCAGCCGCCTGCTCCAAAGTTTCGTTTTCGGCACCCGGGCATCCGGCGCAGGTCAACAGATACTTTTCAAAGATTTTTTCGTACTTTTCATCCATGGATAAAACTTCCGAAACAGTCATTTTCTCTGTAATCATATAAACCTCCTGCTATGGTTCTGTTATAACTGAAGTTACAGGGCTTTATCGCTGAATTTAGTGTAGCGTGCCACCCATGTGAGTTCTATTCTGTCGGTAGGTCCGCTTCTGTGCTTGGCAATATTTACCTCACAAACTCCTGGTTTTTCGGTTTCTTCGTTGTAGTAATCGTCTCTATACAGGAACATTACTATATCTGCATCCTGCTCGATGGATCCTGATTCTCTCAGGTCTGAGAGCATTGGCCGCTTGTCCTGCCTCAGCTCCGGTGCTCGTGAAAGCTGCGAAAGAACAATGACCGGGCATTCCATCTCTCTTGCCAGAAGTTTTAAGTTTCTCGAGAGAGCACTTATTTCCTGTTGTCTGCTGTCTGCTCTTCCTTCATATGTCATCAGCTGAAGATAATCTACAACAATCAGATCAAGACCTTGCTCGGCTTTAAGCCGCCTGCACTTGTTGCGCATTTCCATTATGGTTATTCCCGGTGTGTCATCAATGACTATCCTTGTATTGTTAAGCTCATTAAGAGCCATATTTATTCTGTCCCAATCCTTCAGATCCAGATTTCCTTTTTTCAGTTTTTCCGATTCCACTCTTGCCTGCATGGCAATAAGTCTCTGTCCCAGCTGTTCTCTGGACATTTCAAGGCTGAAAATTATTACAGAGGCCTCTGCTTTTACTGCACTCTGAGCCGCAATGTTAAGCGCAAAAGCTGTCTTTCCCATTCCCGGACGAGCTGCCACAATGACAAGATCCGACGGCTGCAGGCCGGAGGTCTTTTCATCAAGAGCTTTAAAACCTGTAGGAAGGCCTATAACATCTCCTTTATTTTTCTCTGCTTCATCTATGAGTTTAAGATTGCTTATAAGAACATCCTGTATTCTGGCATAATCATTGCGCTGTCTTTTCTGGGCGATTCTGAAAATATCGCCTTCTGCCAAATCCAGCAATCTGCGTGCTTCTATTTTATCACTGTATCCTTTGGCTGCTATCTCTTCTGACGCCGAAATCAGCTGCCTGAGCATAGCTTTTTCTGCAACTATTTTCGCATATTCTCCGGCGTTGGCAGTAGAAGGCACTTCAGCCGTAAGTGTCGCTATATACGCTCTGCCTCCTGTCATGTCAAGAGTTTTTCTCTTGTTGAGTTCCTCGCACACCGTAAGCATATCTACTGCTGTATTATTGCGATACAGGTGCATTATCGCATCAAAAATTTCTCTGTGACTTTCATTATAGAAGTCTTCGGTTTTTACTTCTTCCGATACATCAAGGAGCGCGTCCTTGCTGAGCATTGCCGATCCCAGCACGCTTCTTTCTGCTTCTTCATTGTGCGGAGGTATCCTGTCCATGTTCTTCTCCCGATACTGTTTTACTCTGCTTCGATAATCACTGTAAGGCGCGCAATTATATCCTGGTACAATTTGATATCCACGCCTGTCTCCCCTGTCTGCTTAAGTGGTGCATCCATCTGAAATTTTTTCTTATCAATGTCAATTCCGTGTTGTTCCCTGAGGGCTTCTGAAATATCTTTGGAAGTTATTGATCCGAAAATTTTTCCGCCTTCTCCTGCTTTTGTCTTAATCAGTACTGAAGCTTTTTGGATTTTTTCTGCCTGCTGCTGTGCCTGAGCCTTTTCTTCGGCTTTTTTTTCTGCAGCGATAGCCTTCTGCTTTTCAAGATGTCTGATGTTTCCCTGAGTAGCCTCCGTTGCAAGGCCTCTTGGAATAAGCATGTTTCTTGCGTATCCGTCACTTACCTTTACAACATCTCCGGCTTTTCCTGTTCCTTTTACATCTTTATTTAAAATAACTATCATTGTTCTTCCTCCATCATTTCCAAAATTTTATCTATAGCGTCTTCTGGAGGCATATCCACCTGTGCTGCTGCGGTGGTCAAATGACCTCCTCCGTTGAATTTCTCCATTATTATCTGTACATTGACTTCACCCAGTGATCTGGCGCTTATCACGGTTTTTCCTTCTGTGTTGATTCCCGCAACAAAACTTGCTTTAACTCCTTTGACTGAAAGAAGTCTGTCTGCAACCTGTGCGCATATGACCTGCTCATCGGGATGCTTTGTCCCGCATAGGGAAGTCATGACACCTCCGGAATGCTGCTTTGCAGTAGCCATTGCTTCTGCTTTTATCATGAAGCTTTCCATGTCCTCCTGGAAGAATCTGCTGACTTCTGTAGGGTCTGCACCCTGTCTTCTCAACCATGCAGCGGCTTCAAAGGTTCTTACTCCGGTCTTTACGGTAAAACCATTGGTATCAACAGTCATTCCTGCCAGCAACGCTTCGGCCTCCAGCTTTTCAAGAACTTTCTTTCCCGTCATGTACTGCAGAATTTCCGCAACAAGTTCGCTGGTTGAAGAAGCATAGGATTCCATATATGCAAGCATGGGGTTTTCTATAAAATCTTCTACACGCCGATGATGATCAATTATAACCACTCTCTCACATATATCCAGAAGTTCACGGCACTGAACCATGCTTGGTCTGTGAGTATCCAGAACTATAAGAAGGCTCTCGCCATCAGCCAGTGTCTGTGCCTTTGCACTGGATATAAATCTGTAGTTCTCACTTTCCTTGGCCTGCTTGTAAACAGTCTGAAGAGCTTCCTTGTAGTTATCTATAACTATGTAGGGATCTCTGTCACAAAGGGAACAGAGGCGCATAACTCCAAGTGCCGCTCCAAAGCAGTCCATATCCGGATTTTTATGTCCCATTATAAAGACTTTTTTGGACTGCTCAACCAGCTGTCTCAGGGCATGTCCTACTATTCTTGATTTACCCTTGTTTCTTTTTTCTACAGTCTGCAGTTTTCCTCCAAAATATTCAACTTTTATATTTCTCTTAAGTACGGCCTGGTCTCCGCCTCTTCCAAGGGCCAGATCCAGAGCTCCGTCTGCATATTCCTCAGTCTGCTGCGGGGTCTTTCCTCCGGCTCCCACTCCTATACTGAGACTTACCGGAAAATCTATACCGGAATCTATTGCTCTTACTTCATCAAGCATCTCGAATTTAGATGACGTAAGCTTTTCCAACTGCTGCTGTTCAAAGGCAGCAACATATGCCTCCTCTTTCATCTTATTTAACGAGGCGTTTATTTTTTCGGCCCATCTTCTCAGTATTCTGTCTATCTCGTTGGGAACAGAAAGCCTTAAGTCAGCGGGCGTATTGGCAATAAGCTCGTCGTAATTATCAATTTGTATCTTTGCTATACAAATTTTTTCCTTGTTGTATTTCTCTTTAAGTTCTTCAAGGTTTGTGACGTCGCCGAACACTATGGAAAGCTCATTTTCCTCAGTTCCGTCCACTTCTTGACATATAAGGCGGAATATCCTGTCATTCCTTTTAAGCAGCGGGTGTTCGTTTTTTCGGGCAGCTTCAAAAAGCTCCGGCGTCTTTATGCCCGTGAGAGCAAATATATCTCCGTCAACAATTCCTTCATATAAAAATACCTCGCCTATCTTATCATTGGCGCTCAGTACCTTTCCTGCGCTGTTTATAACGCAGGCCGGCATAGGAATATATGATGATATCAGATTTTCAAGTTTTTCTGTACTCATTTTTCTTCTCCGCTGTTCTGCAAAGATGCGACCTTTGTTTATTTTAACATTTTAAGGGTATTTTTAAGTGTTGGTTTTGTGATAATACCTTCACACCCTTTATGGTCAAAGATAATCAATATATTATATCATACTCATTCTTTTTTTTCATCTACAAGATATTGTGCTTTTTTCTGCATTTAAAAGGGAAGAACCACACTTGCCGCATCTGTATTTCCCCGGATTCTTCACAAGAGGGCAGATTTTTTTTCTTACATATATATATCCGCAGTTCCGGCATTTAATTCTGTAAACAGTTCTCGGACTTGTTTCCGGCACGTCTATCCCCAGGTTTTCATAAGATGCCGTGGAGGTTGTTCTATATCCTGTCATTTTATGTACTTTGGATGCATATTCTTTCCATTTTTTTCCATGATTCAGGCATTCCGGACAAGTATGCAGCAGTTCGTGAATTATTATTTCCATTATTTCCTTTTCACCGCATTTCAGAGCTATTCCGGAAATTTCAATGGTGTACGACTCTTTCCCTGATAAATCAACTGTTTTTCTGCAGGCGCCAAGTCTCTTTTGGGCACGATTGTTTATAACTACTCTGCTGATTTGTTTTGACACAGGAATGCCTTCTTTTCTTAACAATTCAGCTGTTTTTTTCACCATATATCTGATTTTTTCTTCTTCCATAGATAAAAAAGCCTCTTCTTCGAGAGGCTTCCTCCTATATTATATTTATACTGTTGAACACATATATTGCTGCAATATTTATCACTAAAGACAGCGGCAGCAGGATTCTGAACTTCATTTTCCGTGTCTTGTGGTGAAACACTACAGTTCCCAGACATGTACCTGTTGCTCCCATAAAAAAACTGCTGAGGATCAGTGTTTTTTCACTTATTCTTCTTTTATTCTTTATAGATCTTCTTTTGTCTATACCCATCATCAGAAAGGTTATCACATTCCATAAAAGAAGTCCCTCTACAAAAAGTTTCATGTGAAACACATCCTCCTATCTGAGTGATTTCAACATTTCTATGAGTCTTTCCAGTTCTTCTGATGAGTAATATTCTATTTCTATTTTGCCCTTGCTTCCTTTTTTGTTTATAGATACTCTTGTTCCCAGGACTTCCTTAAGCTCTGCTTCCACCCTCAGAACATCAGGAATTTTTTTCTTCGAAACAGCCGGCTTTTTCTTTTTATGTTTTCCTCCGGACGATGACAACTTTTCTGCTTCCCTCACGGAAAGCCCTTCTGATACTATTCTCTGCCAGAGCTCTCTTCTTATCTTTTCATCGGTGACCGTTATCAGGGTTCGTCCATGTCCTGCCGAAAGTTGGCCTTCCGCTATGCTGTCTCTGATATAATCGGGTAGCTTCAGCAGCCTCATGGAATTTGTAATGTACGGTCTGCTTTTTCCCAGGCTTTTTGAGATCTGTTCCTGAGTCATGCCGAAAGTTTCCGACATCTGTCTTAATCCCTCTGCCTCTTCAATAGGATTAAGATCCTCCCTCTGCATGTTTTCAATTATGGCTATGAGCATATTCTGCTCGTCGTTCAGTTCTCTTACAAGGCAAGGTACCTGGCTCAATTCGGCTTTTATAGCCGCACGCCAGCGGCGTTCTCCTGCCACTATTTCGTACCCTTTTTCTCTTTTTCGCACGACTATAGGCTGAATGATTCCATGCTCTTTTATCGAATCTGCCAGTTCACCGATTTTTTCCTCATTAAAAGTTTTTCTCGGCTGATTGGCATTAGGCATAATGTCGTGGATTTTTATGTATTGTACCCTGTCTCTGTCGTCTGCAGAATTTTTTTCATTCTGATTTTTTTCCGCTGCCGGTTCTTTTACAGGCACGTCTGCAAAGAGGGCATCAAGACCTCTGCCCAGACCGCCTTTTTTTACCGTTGCCATATTACTCCTCCTCCATCTCGAGGAATTCTTCAGCAAATTCCATATAAGCTTCTGCCCCTTTTGATTTCGGGTCATATTCGGTTATCGGAAGACCATAGCTTGGCGCCTCTGCAAGCCTTACATTTCTCGGTATAACCGTTGTGTATACTTTTCCTCCGAAATATTTCTTTACTTCCTGGACGACCTGAGCTGAAAGATTTGTTCTTCCATCGAACATGCTTAATATAACTCCCTGTACTTCCAGTGCCGGATTGAGACTCTTTTTTACGAGATCTATAGTGCTTACAAGCTGACTTACGCCTTCCAGAGCATAGAACTCGCACTGTATAGGTATAAGCACGCTGTCTACCGCGGCAAGTGAGTTTATTGTAAGAAGTCCCAGTGACGGAGGACAGTCAATGAATATATAGTCATACTCGCCTTTTATTCTGTCGAGACCCGTCTTTAATGCTTTTTCTCTTCCTTCAATCTGTACCAGCTCAACTTCGGCACCCGCAAGATCAACGCTGGCAGGAATTAGATCCAGATTTTCCACATCTGTATGCATTACAGCTTTTTTTGGATCATATTCGCTGTCGACAATAATATTATAAATGGTATCTTCCAAATCTCTTTTGGATATTCCGAGGCCGCTTGTTGTATTTCCCTGCGGATCAAAATCCACAATGAGCACCTTTTTATTTTGCTCACCGAGCGCTGCCGCTAGATTTACTGCCGTAGTGGATTTACCTACGCCACCCTTTTGATTGATGATCGCAATT
>OLSB01002230.1_pt1 | contig 16580 bp, 14 predicted proteins | sample 1672071 | NCBI WGS metagenome assembly OLSB01 (sample SAMEA3136642, study PRJEB25190) | human gut metagenome | biome: human gut; feature: human-associated habitat; material: faeces | place: Austria | collected 2013 | reverse complement strand
TTTGTCAAACATTGCTAATGTACGAACAAATTCATCATCATCAATTAATCCATCTTCATAATTGCTGATAATTGTTTCTATTACTCTATTGGACACCCCCACAGTTTTCGTTTTCTTATTCAACAATTCTGATATCTCAGAATCAATATTTTTCAAAAGTCTTCTATATATCCCGTCTTCGCCTCTACAATCAACCGCATACAATTTATCGTATTGATTTACATCTATATATCCCTCTTCGAACAATCTATTTATTATTGCCTGAAAAGGAAGCCACCAATCACATTGCATTGTTGCAATAAAACGCAACGCTCTATTATCAGAAACATCCCTCATATTTGAACTACCAAATGCATTCATCACAGCATCTTTCAGAGCCTCAGCAGGAAGTAATAACTCAGCTGCAAATCTGTCAGCCTGTTTTTCCGTAACTTTATCCTCATAGTCAATTTCGGGAGTATATGCTTTTCCAGACTTCGTAGTATAATGATATATTTCGTGGGCTATAGCAAATATTTGTTCATCATAAAAGCTTGAAGTATTCAAGCCAATAAATGTAATAGTGTCATTATCTGTCTTAAACCATGTAATATTTCCGTATGTGTGGGTTCCATTCGTATCTGGAAAAGGATATTCGCATAACAAAATATCCTTTTTATCCAGAAGGAGACGAATATCATTCCCAATAGGAACATCGGGATGTACTCCAAAAAATCGCCTTGTTTCAGCAACTAATTTTTTAATTTCGTGAATTTGTTTGTCGGCCAACACAACCGAATTGCTCTTACTCATTAAGCATCGCCTTTCTCAAAAGAAGTTGTTGCTTAGAAGCCATCATCATCTCAAACATATGATCAACACCTGCTTTTTCTTCTTTAGACATACTTGAACTACGATATGCAGTATATACTGTTGGTTTATTTTCTTCAAATAAATCAGGGACACTAAAACCTAATACTTCCGCGAGTTTCTCTAACTGAGGAATAGACGGCATATACTCACACTTTTCTAATCTACCAATCATCTGTCTATTAATTCCTGTTTCTATGCTTAATTGCTCTTGTGTTAATCCTTTTGATTTTCTCAAACTTTTTACGATATCTACCATTTTTTCTTGAGATAAACGCTTCATGATAATTTCTCCCTCCACGAAAAACTACTAAATCATATGGTACTATAAACACCATGAAATATCAATTACTTTATTGTATTATCCTACTATTCTTTCCGTTTTGGTATTAGAAATACCATTTTTAATAATAGCCCCCGTATTTAATTTCGCAACTGCACGCACAAGACCCACCCGCCGTTCTATAGTGGTTAGGTCTGTAACGATTTGAATCCTTCTTTATTCAGAAAAATATTTTGTAAATATTACCGATATATTTTCTAAAAATCGTGTATGGTTTGATCGTTTTTCAGCATCTAAAATTGCTATAGAGATCTTTTTATTACTATCTTAATGCTTCCTTTATCTTCCCTACAATGGTAATGTCTGCCGGCAACCACTCAACAGAATCCATCTTCTCTTTTGTCAGCCACTTAGCTGCCTCATGTTCTTTAAGTACCAAATCCCCTTTTATAATCTCACACCAAAAACAATCCATCGAGAGGTGAAACGTCGGATAGTCATATTCAATGGTATCGATCAACTCCCCTACGGCTATTTCCGTATCCAATTCTTCCATAATCTCTCTCTGTAACGCAGCCTGTGAAGTTTCTCCTTCTTCGATTTTTCCTCCTGGAAATTCCCATCCGCCTTTTAGGTCTCCATATCCACGTTGTGTTGCAAAAATAATTTCTTCACCCTTCTCATATGTTTTGTACTCTCGAATTACTTTTAACGCTCCAATCAAATACCCATCAAATAAACCGATGTCTCAAAAAGCGCGTAAAATAAGGGTTTTAGTAAATATAGCATCTTCAAAATAAACATTCTATCAAATACCCATCAAATAAAATTTATGCCCAGTATGGTATATATCTTCTATTTTTCAGCGCTGCATTTTCATCAGACAACTTAATAAGCTCCGCATCCAGTGTAGCTTTAATAATTCTTGATACAATAGCCATATTCTTTGCATCAATACCGAAACGCTCCCTTAATACTGAATTCGCGACCTCTATTTCATTCACATAACAATAACATGTATACAAATAACAGGTTCTGATTTTATCCTCTTTCTTCCAATCATTCAGATTATCATACCAATATAGTTTCGTTCTAGTAAAATCATCTCCGGTTTCAACCTTTGGTGCTGGAATAGTCAAATCGCGCATCCCTTCTTCCATACGGTCAAATCCGCTTCCTCGTTCCTCACAAATCCGAACAACTCTAAGGAATGATGCCATAGCCTCATTGCGAGAGTGAGGTACTGTATCAATAATACGATTAACCTCCACTAAAAGGCTTCCCGGATTGGATGCTTCTACTTTCATGTCAAAAATCTCCATAACAGGACCACTTCCATGAGCAGTTAAATCCTGATGAATAATCATATTTCCAAGCATTTCTCTGATTGCTTTGCGCGGAAACATGATATGCTCCAATCTTCTTCCACCATCGATTTCTTCCTCTTGTGGAATCAACGTCATAATATAGTCTGTAATATCGTCAAATTGTATTGCATATCCTTTTGTAAAAATCTGCTCTCTTATTGCATTAGTTTTACCATTGCCCTTGTATTTAATTACACGAACCGCCTTTCTTTTCAAATGTGCAAAGGCAGTTAAATCCTTTGCCAGAAGTAATGCTCCCATATTAGTAATCGCATAATTCCCATTATCCATCTCGCGAATAAATTCTTCATCGAGCATGTTGTGAATAATGGCATCGCGATTACTCGGTAAAGGTAATTTCATAAGTGTATAATATGCTGCACAGTCTAAGAGTTTCGTTACTTTAGATGCCGTAACATTCTCCATCGCCACTCTCAATTCAAATGGTTTCTGTTCGAAGGACAGCCAGAGTTTTCATAAAACAAATAATATCTATACAGATGATTACCTTGCTATTATTTCATGGGCTATAGCAAATATTTGTTCATCATAAAAGCTTGAAGTATTCAAGCCAATAAATGTAATAGTGTCATTATCTGTCTTAAACCATGTAATATTTCCGTATGTGTGGGTTCCATTCGTATCTGGAAAAGGATATTCGCATAACAAAATATCCTTTTTATCCAGAAGGAGACGAATATCATTCCCAATAGGAACATCGGGATGTACTCCAAAAAATCGCCTTGTTTCAGCAACTAATTTTTTAATTTCGTGAATTTGTTTGTCGGCCAACACAACCGAATTGCTCTTACTCATTAAGCATCGCCTTTCTCAAAAGAAGTTGTTGCTTAGAAGCCATCATCATCTCAAACATATGATCAACACCTGCTTTTTCTTCTTTAGACATACTTGAACTACGATATGCAGTATATACTGTTGGTTTATTTTCTTCAAATAAATCAGGGACACTAAAACCTAATACTTCCGCGAGTTTCTCTAACTGAGGAATAGACGGCATATACTCACACTTTTCTAATCTACCAATCATCTGTCTATTAATTCCTGTTTCTATGCTTAATTGCTCTTGTGTTAATCCTTTTGATTTTCTCAAACTTTTTACGATATCTACCATTTTTTCTTGAGATAAACGCTTCATGATAATTTCTCCCTCCACGAAAAACTACTAAATCATATGGTACTATAAACACCATGAAATATCAATTACTTTATTGTATTATCCTACTATTCTTTCCGTTTTGGTATTAGAAATACCATTTTTAATAATAGCCCCCGTATTTAATTTCGCAACTGCACGCACAAGACCCACCCGCCGTTCTATAGTGGTTAGGTCTGTAACGATTTGAATCCTTCTTTATTCAGAAAAATATTTTGTAAATATTACCGATATATTTTCTAAAAATCGTGTATGGTTTGATCGTTTTTCAGCATCTAAAATTGCTATAGAGATCTTTTTATTACTATCTTAATGCTTCCTTTATCTTCCCTACAATGGTAATATCAGCCGGCAACCACTCAACAGAATCCATCTTCTCTTTTGTCAGCCACTTAGCGGCCTCATGTTCTTTGAGTACCAAATTCCCTTTTATAATCTCACACAAAAAACAATCCATCGAGAGGTGAAACGTCGAATAATCATATTCAATGAAAGAACACGCTATCTACAAATATGTTGCTTAGTCAGAACAACATCTGGCTTTCCAGGAAGATCCTTATAGTTCTTCCTGTATCTGTACCCTTTCTTCCAAAGAGCTTTTCGCAGCACAACCTCAGGCTTGGTATGCATCAAACATATGTTCTGTATATTCTTGTGTCTCTGCCATTTAGTGAGTACATCTGCCATAGCTTAATCCTCGAAAAGTAACTGATGAACGGCTAAAGCCAATCGCCTTGCAAATTCAGGCGGCACAGCATTTCCAATCATTTTATATTGATCGGTCATTGCTCCAATAAATTCATAATCATCAGGGAAAGTCTGAATTCTGGCAGCTTCACGTACAGTAATTGTTCTTGCCTGTCTGGAATCCGGATGAATATGTCTTAAACCATCCTTACACAGGTGCGCCGGAATAGTTGTGCTAGGCTCGTCCCATTTCAAAACATTATACTTATGGATATTTGACGTTTTGCCTGTATGTTGGGTGTAAAGTGCTTTTCTGGCATCTATAGCAAGGTATTGATTTGCACCACTTTCTATATCCGCAGCAAGAATAGAGAACAGCTGAATATCTCGCTGATTATGATAACGGGAAATATGATTCTTCACCTCAGCAGACGCAACTGTGTGAGCTGTTTTCCTTCCGTCATATATCACTACTTCCTCGGCCGGATATAGTCCAGGAAGATCTCCGATAGCATCTCTCAATGTTTTCTTTTTCTCTGGTTTGTATGACGGCAGAATCTCCTCATAGAACTTCTTGATCAGTGTTGGGCACTGATCTCCACATATCTCTTTTCTTAAGCCAAGAATTATTACTCTCTTGCGTTTTTGAGGTACTCCATAATCCGAGACATCCACAACTGCATTTTTCAGATCTGAAATAATTGCATACCCGGCCTCTGAAAACTGCTTATGTATTAATTCAACGATAGGAGTATCGCCGGGTTTTGCGCTTAACAATCCCGGAACATTTTCAAATACAAAAGCTTTAGGCTTGAAGTGTTCGACTACTCTCAAATAACTCTCAAAGAGGAAATTCCTGTAATCATTCTTCATACCGTGTTCATCACGTATTCTTCCTGCAATAGAATAAGCCTGGCAGGGCGGTCCACCAATGACCAGATCCAGATCCGAACCTACTAATGTATCTAAACCTATAGAAGTTCCATATTCCTCATCTGAAAACCCAGAAAGCAACTCCTCCGTTCTTTGAATATCAAAGCGTATCACCCGCTGATCAGCATCGGTCATGTTCCATTTTTCTTTAAGTCTTTTTGTCAGATTCTGGCATTGCGCTGACTCCCACTCAACACAAGCCAGGGGTTCAAATAACCCTGACTGCGCAAATCCTTCAGTCAGTCCTCCGCATCCTGCAAAAAGATCAACAGTTTTTATCTTACTCATTAGCACCCTCTTGGTTGATAATATTCAGCAGAGCTTTGCCCAGGTGATACCCCAGAAGCGGAGGAACAGCATTTCCTACCTGACGGTTCTGCTGTGTTTTTGTACCGGTAAATACAAAATCATCAGGGAATGACTGAAGTCGAGCATTCTCTCTAATAGTGGGTACACGGTTATACTGATAATGAAAATGATTTCGATGGCCAGTATCAATCGTTCGCGACGGTTTGTTTCCATCATAACGAGTCCATGCTTCGTGGAACTTACGACTTTCACCGACACCGTCAGGAAGATCTTTCCAGTTTCCACCTTCAGGTACCAATGCAATTGTATCCTTAACAAACTGTTTGTGATCCGTAGCCACATGATTGTGCAGAACCGTACAATTACCGCGCATCTTTCGCTGATACTCAGTCCGTGGAGCCGATGAATACTGATCAACATCCTCACCCAGTTCTTCTACACGTGAAGGCAGGTCATCAATTGCTTCTCTGCAAGAAATATAATTATCAGGAGTTAGTACTTTCTCCGGGAATTTGGGTGTACCAATCTCTACACGTACTCCCATGTACACCAGACGTTTACGAAGCTGAGGTACCCCATAATCTGCAGCACAAAGGATCTGGCATTCCACGTTATATCCCATTTCCCTGAATCGCTTCAGGACCTCTTCTTTAACCTGGCCGTCATACATTGTGGCCATTCCTGGAACATTCTCAATAATGAACCCTTTCGGCTGATACTGCTTTACCATTTCAAGTACTGCCAGATACAGCTTATTTCTTGGATCATCGAAGTTTCTGGGACCTGTAAGTGAAAATCCCTGACAAGGAGGACCCGCAATAATCACATCAATCTCTCTTTCCCCTGCGATCCTTTTAAGCTCATCAAAAGTCTCCTGTTTGGAAAGATCTGCTTTCAGCGCCTTTGCTCCATTATGATTTAATGCAAAAGTGTTTAATGCAGCCTGATCATTATCTACACCGACAATAATATTAAAGCCTGCATCCATAAAACCTTTGGAAAGTCCTCCGCAGCCAGCAAATAAGTCAATAGCATTCATGTATGTTTATCCTCTCATTGTTTAGTAAATGCCCCATAAACTTTTTCTCTATGGTAGCGTAAGCTTTCTGGCGCCGGTTGGAAAAAAACATTCGGTGGTACACGGATCTGTTTCAGATGGTAGCTCTGAATCTGTTCGTTTTCGCAATCCGGATGTACCATAACTTCATAGCGTGGAGATAATGTAAATTCGCCTCTGACAAAAGCCAACGAAAGCTCCTTTGCTAAGGCAATACCATTACTCGGCATACAGCTTCCGCCTGTCGATTTTGGCATAATGTATACCACATCAACTCCCATTCCGAGAATTCCTTCAGCCAACTGACCTGTAACTGCACAGGCATTCCCATATCCGGCAAGTACAAAATCTCGAAATGTTGCCGGATTAAAGATATTGGTCTGATTTTCATCTGTACTCTTCCGGATTCTGTCAGTAACAGATTTATCGATGTGAATATCCATAGTGGATTGATTTGCCTCAAAGTCTTTCACCTGATCTTCGAAGAATTCTAATTCACCATCATACATTCCATATCCGCCTTTGATCGGATAATCTTCAATTATCCGATTAAGCATCAGATAAAGCGCCGATGTATGATCTTTCACAACATCCAGATAATAAACGTATTGCTCTTCACCAGATTCATCAAGAGAAGGAATCATGCTCTTTCTCATGACAACAATATCTTCAGCCTTCATATAGAGCTGATGAGCTTCCATTTCGTTATTGAGATAGATACGATATTCATTTCTTGGATGCTTGGCCTTTGTCCCTGTATACTTACTATTGTGATAAACATAGTTGGCATAAGTTTTCAGTCGGGTATACAATGGAACAATAGGAAGCAGTGCCGTATCATTAGGGATTTCTATTGAAAGCGGTGGGAAAAAATCTACTACCGCATCGCTCTGTGATGACATAAGATAACGGCCTCTCTTTGCTTTTCCGTCTTCCCCAACACTTCCAAGTTCCTGAAAGCCACAACATTTCAAAAAATATCTCACAGCATTCACCCCTTACTTAAGACAATCCGTCACCTCTATGAATTCTCTTTCAGGTAATTTCTTTTTGAAATACACCTTTGAACCCTCAACCGCAAAAGAAAAATGATAATGTGCTTTTTTCTTTTTGTCAGGGTCCTCAGACGTACGTAGACATCCTTCTAACATTTCCCTGAAATTGGAAAAATCAAATACCAATACCTGTTCCGCACCTCCCAATGCAAAGGCTACATAGCAGGTTGGATATAATTCCATCCAGGGAATATTTTCATCATTGATCGAGTACCAATACTCACCATTTTTCTGGCTATAACTTGCTGATAAAACAAACAGAGCAGAATCATTATCACTTGAAACATATCTGGACTGACTCCTCTTCACGAAATTACATTTCAAAGTTTTTTTCAATCGTTCTGCTACGGCTTCTCTTACTGCAACATGATTTACTTTTTCTGTTTTGTTCCAAGTCACTACTACTGTAGGTTCTACATCCGCTTCATCATCAGAATAACCGTCATCAGATGAATTCTCTGCATCTTCGTTGGATACAGCTGCACCATTTCTTTCATAGATAATGATCGAATCATTTTTCATGGCATTTGTAACTGCGACATTCCATGCATTCATTCTGCTATGCCATTTCTTATGCTTGAGAAAGCCTTCCCAGGACAACTGATATATTCCTTCCAGACTGCAATCACTGTCCAATTTGCAAATAACCATATACTCGAATAATGGTTTATCTATCACCGTACTGTTCGGTGGTTCAAGCCCATAAATCACACCAGTAACATTGCCAGTAGTCGCTTTGATACTATATCTTTCTCCCTCCTGGCTTACGGCATTAATATTTTTTGTTCCTACTGGAACAACACTAAGATTCGGGAGTTCTGGATTTCTGTCATACTGTTCAAGAACAAGATACTCTCCAAGTTCTCCAACAACATTTTTTGTACGTAGCACTCCCCTCTTTTTTAATTCTTTAATAGTTTGGCTATAGAGGCTTACCAATTCTGAAATGCTGTAATTTAATAAATCCATAACTCACCTTCCCATTATCCGGGGAATCCTTCTATTCGACATTTTTCCAGGATACTAAGCACCTTCTGACATTTCCGATCAGAAGTGATCAGCCCACCGTCCATATTCTTTGCTAACTGGATCTGATGTATTTCTGAAGGACTCATTATTCTGTGATCCACATTCCATTCAAGCAACGCAGCCCAGTTCTCAGATCCATAATTCACTACTTCAACAAGATGATTCAGTTTATCCGTCTGACGCTGAGACTTTTTAGCATCTTTCGTTTCGTTTTCAGCAATTTCACGGCTTTGTAGCTCATCTACAAATTCCGGCAAAAGCGCGTAAGGCAATGCTTTTGCGCCTTTCCAACAAGCCTCTCTCTTAGCCCATTCTGTAACGTTTTCTACGCCACGGTCGTCGCGGATAAGGTATTGATACATTACAAAAGATGCATCTTCGATCTGTTTTATCCATGCTGCAGAAAGAATCTGTTTCTGCCAGATATTTTTCAGATTAATCGCAGATTCCGAATACTGTGTATCTACAGTGTAAAAAATCTTGGCCAAAGCATATTCAACAATGTTTGCCTTGTAACTTCTATACCAGTCCTGCTTTCTCACGATTTTGTCCGACTCTCTGAAAAGAAGCGCAATGGATACTGCGTTTTTGAAATAGTCTTCATTAAACGATGTATTGTCTTTATCCCATGCAGTCGAAACCTGATCCGCAAACTTCACAAAGGCCTTCTGTCCGCCCATGCTAGCAATATCCGGACGTTGCTGATAAACATGCATATATTTAGCAAATTCCGTCTTTGTGATTTTCTGGTTTGGGGGATGCTGTTCCAGGAAGCGAGCCTTCTCCTTAGGAGTCGACTTATATGTTTCCTGTGCATACTGGCCATTGGCACGCTCATAATACCAGTAGGTTCCATACTGTCTGCCAGCTGTTGCCGGAGCAATAATTCTTCTTGAGAAATCCTCCATGCGGATATGATAAGGATGATTAGACCAGAGATCTGCATCACTTACCTTATTCTGACTGTTGGCGTATCTAGCAATATTACCAATCAGTTTGTCTGCTTTTTCTGGAAGAACAAGCGATAACTTCATCGGAATGTGTATTTTCCCGATATTTTCTTCTGAATGATCCTTTTTATCTTTTACGAGTGCTGTTGCAAGAGATGCTGTTGTCTGACCTCCATTAACGATCTGTAATGATGTAATCTCCGTAATATAGGGAATTCCTTCTATGAATTCGACTTTCATATCGTATGCCGTAGCCGCTATTCCATTATTGTAAGCAAAGAACATTTCCGGCTCATTCAGAATTGTATAGCGGATTCCCTTATTGACTTTTCCACGTACCTGTAAGAAAGATCTGACATTACCTTCAAGCAGACGTCCACCATATTTGTTATAAAGTGTGGCAAGTACCATTCCCGGTATATTGCAGAGATAAGCCTTATAATCGGGTGTTTCACTGGCAAGCAAGCAAGGAAGTCCTTTAATACCAAAATCAGCAAAGCGAATTGCAATTTCTTCTCTGCCCATAGCAGAAGTTGCCAATTCAAAAATCCTGCTAATGTCCCATACATGACATTCAACATCCTTGCCACGTGCCTGAATATTATCAAGTTGCGTCAGACTTTTACTCTTAATCTTGTCGGAAATAAGGTAAATCTTATATTTACGAACATCACGGTACATTCCGATAACATCTGTTGCAAATCCATAACCAGGAGCACTTTCTTCTGCGTTTTCATGAATATACTCTGCGTTATCCAGAAAAGCTGCTGCCATTCCGATATATCTGTTAACATCTGTAGCAATCAAAGTCTCGTCTTTGTCATATGTCATTGGTGTCGCAATGAACACATTCAGACATTCATCGAGCTCTGAATATGAGTACCCATCTATCTGAATTCGACGATTACGTCTGCCAAATCCTTCATATGGGACATAAGAAAAATCATCGATTTCCTCTGCCTCTATCAACTGTTCTGCGACGTACTCAAGAAATTCTTCCCGGTCCACAGAGAGATTTGTTGCAACATTCAGTTGTATCTCGTCCCAGAGATGCGTTCTGAATTCGCTTAACGATGTCTGAAATGTCTCTGTGTCCATGCTACTCCTCCTTGAATGTATCTATTGCTGCAAGTGAAAGCTCATATTTGGCATTCTGAACAGAAGCAGGAACATTCTTCTTCCTCAGGCAAGGAAATTCCGAATCTACTTTATATGCTGCCATTCCATTAAACTTAAAACCAAATTTGTCATATGCTTTATGAAAATAATAACCATACGCCAAAAGACGATTTCTCAGGTTATCCTGACAAACCTTTGAGGGAATTGACTCCGCCACCAATTCAACCATACTGTTCAAAGTAAGCTTACTGGTATCGGCTTCACTTGTTTTATCCAATATAACAACGATTAAATGTCCATCAGTTGAAACATCTAGCTGTTCAACCGAACTGATTTTTACCACAGGCGATCCACTGACCGTTGACTTTACTTCATACCATGTCCCGTCACAGGCAAAGTCCTGATCGGTAGCCTCAATTCCGCTCCAACTCTCGACTGCCTTTTCAGGTCCATATAAAGGCATCATTTTCATTTTCAGAAAGCAAAGCTCACCAATCAGTCCCTTGATTTGTTCATACGAGAGCAGTTTTCCCTCCGTTTTTATAAATGCTTTCTGCCATTGAATATATCTGCTACAAATCCCATCTGCTGCATCTGCTCTTGTAATGTGTTTCGTATATGTAATCATGTCCTCACAAAAATGTACGAACAGATCAAGATTACGGTTTTCCAGGAGTGAAAATGTAATTCCATAATTACCATCTCTCCTCTCACCTACAAAAACACTCATGAGCTTTGTCGAGCTGATATTTTTCGGTTGTGTCTTAGTAATTGCAAATAAGGAATACCTATTACGTCCATCCAGACCTACATACCACGCAATTGGATGAGAACTGGCTACCCGCTGATATTTATCCGTATCTTTAAGCTCTAAAAATCTGCTTTTTAACTCTTCCATAATCAATCCTCAATCGTATCATCGGTTTCGTCAGGTTCCGTTTCATCCAAGCCCATAAGTTCGCGATATTTAACAAGATTAATCTTGTACTGATACTGCTTGGACTTTTGTCCTTTAATTGCAGGTATACCTACGCTTACACCTATCAGAACATTTTTTGTATTTACTACAGCATTCTGTTCCTGAAGATCTTCATTTGTTTTAATCTCAATCGGAGCTTTCAATTCAACCGGATAGATTACAAGCAAGGGTCTTCTCGGCTCATCAAAAAAATCCGGAAAAACACATTCTGATTAAGAGGCCTGATCTCTCCAAAACGTTTTATCTGTTCCGCATGTTCGCCAGCCTCAATTTTGTCAGCTAGTTCTTTTTCAAGTCCGCCCTTTGCATAACTTCTGTTTCCAAGTCGGGACTTAGATCCTGACATCTGAAAGGCTCCTACATCAGGTCTAATACCGAAGCTACGCAGTACACAGGGGATTTTATATTCTCCCACGTCCAACTTCTTTTCGCCGGCACCGCTTGCCACAACGATATCCCATTTATCAAGTGACCCATCCGTAGAAAATGTAATCTGTTTCACAAGTTCCGTAGTGTGGAAGTTGGAATTTGCCGTATGACCCTGATAATTGCCCAGAAGATCGAGAACATATTGCTGTGGAACCCCCAGGACCTGCAGCTTGTCCGCAAGTGCATACTTTTTATCGCCGTATACCGGATCGATTCCATCAGCAAGAATACTTTCAAATAACTGTCTGGTCACATGGAGGTTATCTGCCTGAACCTTTTCATTCATATGAATAAACGGGGTTTCTATAATATTTCCACTTAGACTAACTGTCATTGTATAGTCCTTGGCCGTTCGCATTTTATTACGAGCTGTAACGAGTAATGTTGCGTCATCTGACCGGACACACAAACCAAAGTCTGCTGGTGTTCTCTGTTCCGCCTGCATCCTTCTTACCTCTCGCTTTAACTCATCAGATGCTTCAGAAATATAGCTGTACCAGTCTACTGCATCCTGGTTAATCCATACCTGGCATAAATCTTCGTAATGAGGGCGATAACCAAACCAACGCCCCATCTGCATAAGCGTGTCATACATTTTTGTATTACGATAGAAGTAACTTGTCGACAGGCCTTCAAGTGTAAGTCCTCTGGACAGACTGTATCCTCCGACTGCAATTATTCTTAACCCAAGTTCTTCATTTTCGTCGTAATTAAGGTTCTTAGCAGCATTTCCACCATTAACATAGCGGACTACAATAGGTGCTATAGCTCCCCATAACGCAGTCTGTACTGTATCCCAATCGAATTCGCATTTTGAGTAATACTGATCATACACATCTTTCAAAAAAGCAAATGATGAGTACTGAAGCGCAACTTCTTTCATCATGTAGTAGTTTCTGATTTCGCGCTGCATCTCTCGTACATATGAATCCAGTTGGTCTGCAATCTTCTTTTGGACATCAACATAAACACTGACATTTACCATCATTGAACGGTGTTTCGTTTTCTGTCCCCTAAGGTCTCTGATTGCATTAGTAATGACGAATCCGGCAACTGCTTTTCTGAGGCTTAACGGAATTTCCCCTGGTACATGATCTTTTTTATGCTTAACTGGAACATACCGTTCACAGTCGCCATTATCATTAATCATGAAATGGTACTTTCCCTCATCAGGGAAAATAGACGCTGCACCAATGTAGTTTGTTGGTGCTTCCAGAGCATATATAAAATCTCTGGGAAACAGATCATCCCCCAACATTTCCTGAGAGGAATCCGGATCAATAAAGATATTCGCAAATGGCGTTGCCGTAAATCCTACATAACTTGCTTTTGAGAAGAGTTTTAGAATTTTTCTGATGTTTTTATTTATTGTCGTAGGATCCTCGCCCGGTTTAGTTGAAACTGAAGCATTATCTGCCTCATCATCAATCATAAGCAATGGAGAATCTATGGTACCCGTCGCAGGATTTCTGTTGAATAATCTCATCCAACCTTCCAGTTTTTCGAGTACGCTTTTGTTCTTTTTCAATACAAATACTACGGGGCTGTTAATACTGGACAGCTTTCCGCTAAGCTTATTTGCTGTAGATGTATTGAAATCACTTGTTGTAGAAGTAACTGCCCATCCAGAAATACTACGATCGATATTTCCCACACCAACAAAAACATTATCTTTATTTTTGTTAAACGCAGTACTATCAAGGCCAACAAAACCCTCATCGGTTCTTCCCTGCGTCTGACGTCTCAGCTTCTCAATCGTGCCTGTGAGCAAAATAATAATGTGATATCCCGCATCAGCCGCCTTGTTCATCAATGCAAGATATGTAGATGTTTTCCCTGACTGAACATCACCAATTACAAGTCCTCTGCGTTGAAATGCAACCTGCCGGATCGGATCACTAAGCAGATCCATCATTTCATCTGTTTCTGCATCAATCGAATTTATAACATCAGAATTAAAACCTGCATCTTTATAAAGATATGTACTATATCTTGTCCAGAACTGCGGGTTAATCGAACTCTTTGCTGCATAATACCAGGAGACATGGTTTTTTTCCTTGACGTAAGCACCGCGATCCATGCGTACAGCAAGCTTGGATTGCAGATCAACAACTACCTCTTTAAATTCGCTTTCGGGCAGAGGATGTCTGCGGCTGTAAAACTGTACGAGCTCAGTCAGTAATTCTTCAGTCACTACTTCGCCCGGTTCAATATCCATTTGTACATGAGAAATGATTTGTTCCTGAATCTTATTCATCGCCGTAATCCTCTCTGATTTTCTTTACAACTTCCGGGTATCTGACAAAATAATCAATCTGATCCAGATTTTTCAAAAGGTGTGAAATGTTTCTGCCCATCTTCTTATATGACTCAACCATGTCCGCCCCTACCTGATATACTTCGTCAAACTCCATACCTGTTCGATCTATCGTGTTTTCATCCTTCGCGAGTCTGTAATATACATCTCCATACGGGAATGCGTCCTCCAGTGCTTTCACAAATGAATCCAAATATCCGCGAGAAGTGTCGTCCAAGGTTTCTTCCAACATTTTGTACAGAGGCATTTCACGGTTTATCTGATATTGGAATTTTCCACGGTTATCAATTGTCTCCCAAACATGTTGCAAATTGTCATGCGACGACGTTCGACCTCTATACTTATAAACTCGCTCACTTCTTCCAACAGAGTTTTCTACCACAGCTACCAGGTTTCGTTTGATTACATCTGGCAGCGATGCAGTTGATTTTTTAATATCGATTCCCCAGATGGAATCAAGGGTATTAGGTATATCAACTCTGATTCTGGCAAGCTTGTTTAACTCTTGACTCTTAATCAGTCGGAACCAGGTTCCCCAAATAATTAGCCTTTTATTTCTGTAAATATAAAATCCCTGGTTCGAACGTAAATCACTCAACTCTCCCAACTTCTTTTTGTCTTTCGCAGAAACCTTGCTAACAAAAGGCAAAATGTATGGCTTTACACGAATAACACTTCCTTCTATCCGTAATGTCTGCTCTGTCAATGGCTGTGTAGCTGCATTAGTTGTAAGGAATGGATCTATCGGATCCACTAGCTCGTTATTAAAGTATATTTTGACTCTGTTTCCTATAGATTCGTTGTCCATATACCGATGAAAAACCAAAGAGACATGGCCGCGTGCTCTCTCAATTTTCTCATCAAAAACCTTCTGGGGATTTGCAGCACCATCAATAATTCGGTCAAACGTCTGCCATACTACAATTGTTCCACTCTCATAATCATTGAGAAAATTTGCAAATTGGAGATTTACAGCCTCTTCGGTGCTATAGCAAATCAGTGACCAGTCTTTTTTCTGAATAATATGATCCAGATCCCAACACGCGGCATTGTATTGGCCGCTTTTTTTCGTAATCACGGTAAGCTTTCTGCACTGAGATAATGATGCAGTTTTGAGTCCAAGACCAAAGCGACCCAAATCATCCTTGTCCCTGACATCCAATGAACTTCTGCTTCCATATCTCATTGCAGATTCCAATTCGTCTTCTAACATACCAACACCATTATCGATAACTGCTACAAACTGTGGATCTTTTGAGGAAAAAAGCACATTTATTTCTGTGGCATTTTTCCCCAAGCTGTTATCAATAATATCTGCCAGTGCCGACTCGAATGAGTACCCAATGGATCTAGTCGATTCGACAAGTATTGGCGCATATGGCAAGACAATTTTAGATTTCATTCAACATCTCCCCCCGGATAGATTTCAGTCTACAAATTCAGAGATATCATCGACTTTGCAATCCAATGCTCGGCAGACTTTTTCTACCACTTCCATTGTTACATTTTCACCGGCTGCCATTTTACTTATGGTCGCCGGGCTGATCTGTGCTTTCTCTGCCAGATCCTGCTTTTTCATTTCTTTGTCAATTAATAACTTGAATATCTTCTTGTAAGTAACTGCAATAATATGACCTTCTTTGCATCGCCTGTGTGCCTTGAGAAAGTTAATCTTATACATATATCATTGTACCAAGTCGCTAGCACGACGGCCAACCCCAGATACGTAAAAACCTCTATTTTACAAAAAGATAGCAGTTTTTGAATTTATATAGTATTGCTGAGATACCCCTACCTTAACAACCGTATAAACCACCAACTGCTATGAATAGTTTATCATTACTTTTTGTATTCAACAATCCTATATTTTATTTTTTATCCAAAGCTTTTTATCCAAAGTACCTCCTTCAAAGTCTGTTTTGATTACCATTAACACTTTTGGGGAGGATTATCGCATCCTCTATCGATGCCATCACTTTCTTTCCCATTTTATAATTATTTGAAACAAATTGGGGCTTATATGCCAAACTGGAAGGAAAATCC
>OLSB01002229.1_pt1 | contig 16585 bp, 14 predicted proteins | sample 1672071 | NCBI WGS metagenome assembly OLSB01 (sample SAMEA3136642, study PRJEB25190) | human gut metagenome | biome: human gut; feature: human-associated habitat; material: faeces | place: Austria | collected 2013 | reverse complement strand
AAAAATAACGACATTATTTCAGGCTGTCGAAAGAGCCGAAGGCTTTTTCGACAGCCCGAAGAACCGCCTTCCGGCGGTTCTTTTTCACTATCCAAACGCTTTACAGCTTCGTCACCATGGGGATGATCATGGGGCTGCGGCGCGTGGTCTTGTAGAGATACCCGGACACGGCGGAGCGCACGGCGCGGCACACGTCGCCCTCGTCCCGGCGCTTCTTGGCGGACAGGCTGTCCACCGTCTCCGTGGCCACCCGGCGCAGGTTGCCCAGCAGCTCCTCCGACTCCTTCACGTATACGAAGCCGCGGGTCACGATCTCCGGCGGGCACAGCAGCTGGTGGTCGTGGCTGGACATGGGCAGCACGATGACCACCATGCCGTCCTCCGCCAGCAGCTTGCGGTCGTTCAGCACCACCGCGCCCACTTCGCCCACGCCGCTGCCGTCCACGAACACCTCGCCGGCGGGCACGGTGGTCTCGCACTTGATGTGCTTCGTGGTCAGCTCGATGACGCTGCCGTTGTCGGCCACGATGATGTTGCCCGGCTGCATCCCCATGCTCTCCGCCACCCGCTTGTGGATCTGCAGCATCCGCTGCTCGCCGTGAAGCGGGATGAAGAACTTGGGCCGGGTCAGCGCGTGGATGATCTTCAGCTCCTCCTGGCAGGCGTGGCCCGACACGTGCAGCATATCCGCCTTGTCGTACACCACGTCCGCGCCCTTGCGGAACAGCTCGTTGATCACCCGTCCCACCGTCACCTCGTTGCCGGGGATGGCGCTGGCGGAGATGATGACCTTGTCCCCCGGGCCGATGTCCACCTGCTTGTGGGTGGAGAACGCCATGCGGTACAGGGCGCTCATCTCCTCGCCCTGTGAGCCGGTGGTCACGATGACCTGCTGGTTCAGGGGCAGCCCCTTCAGCCGGTTGATGTCCACCAGCGTGTTCTTCGGCACTTTCATGTACCCCAGCTCCGTGGACACCTTCATAATGTTCTCCATGCTCCGCCCGGTGACGGCCACCTTCCGCCCGCAGGCCGCCGCCGCGTCCAGCACCTGCTGAATGCGGTGTACGTTGCTGGCAAAGGTGGTCACGATGATCCGCTTGTCGCAGCCGGTGAACTGCCGCTTGAACGTAGCGCCCACCGCCTTCTCGCTCATGGTATAGCCGGGCCGCTCCACGTTGGTGGAGTCCGCCAGCAGCGCCAGCACGCCCTCCCGGCCCAACTGGCCGAACCGGGCCAGGTCGATGACCTCGCCGTCGATGGGCGTGGAGTCGATCTTGAAGTCGCCGGTGTGGACGATCGTTCCCATCCGCGTGTGGATGGCGAAGGCCACCGAGTCGGCGATGGAGTGGTTCACGTGGATGAACTCCACCTGGAATTTCCCCGCCCGCACGGTCTGCCCCGGCTCAACGGTGATGAGCTTCGTGGAGCTCACCAGCCCGTGCTCCTGCAATTTCAGCTTGATAAGCCCCGCCGTAAACTTCGTGCAGTAGATGGGTATATTGATCTGCTTGAGCACATAGGGGATCGCCCCGATGTGGTCCTCGTGGCCGTGGGTGATGAACAGTCCCCGCAGCCGGGTGCGGTTCTTCACCAGATACGTTACGTCGGGGATGACGCAGTCGATGCCGTACATATCATCGCCGGGGAACGCCATGCCGCAGTCCACCACGATGATCTCGCCGCCGTATTCATAGGCGGTCATATTCTTGCCGATCTCGTTCAGACCGCCAAGGGGGATGATCTTCAATTTTTCTGCCATAGAGATATAGATGCTCCTTTTTCCATGTAAGATGCGGCCCGGATACAGCGGGAAAAGACAGCAGCAAAACAAAGGCGCTCTGCCTCACCCGTCCGCCCTGCATCGCGTGGGGTGAGCGCAGCGTATCGCCCGCCGTCCGTAGCCGTTGTGCTGGGAGCGAAGCTCCCGTTGTGTTATGTGATCGCTGGGCGCACGCCCCGCGAAACAACCAAAAAACACGCGCCGTATTCGGCACTTTTCACAAAGTATACCACAAAAAATCCCGTTTGTATACCCCCAACTTTACGCCCTCTTTCGACACGGGAAAATTCTCCCGCCCTTTTGCGGAAAATCGTATTGTCCCCGGCCCGGTTTTGTGCTATAATCAGTTGATTAAATTGGAGACGTATTCCTATCTGCATCCCGTCACCGAGAGGAGGAACGCCCTTTGAGCAAGAAGATCATCCGCGGCTTCCGCACCAACATGGCGCTTTACAGCCTGTGTCTGGTGGCCTTCGTGGCCGTCACCGTCCCCTTCGAGCCGCTGCTGGCGGTGGCGGAGGGCCTGGTGGCGATTTTGGTGATCCTGGTGGGCCGCAGCCGCACGAAGATGGCCCAGGCCTCCGTCCGCCAGTACATGGACCGCGTGTCCGGCGGCATGGACACCGCCCGCTCCAGCAATATGCTCTACGCGCCGCTGCCCATGCTGGTCTTTGACGTGAACACCAGCGAGATCCTCTGGTGCAACGATATGTTCCTGTCCCTGACCACCCAAAAGGACAAGATCTTCGAGACGGCGGTGGACACCGTCATCCCCGATTTCAGCTACCGCTGGCTGCTGGAGGGCAAGCAGGAGTACCCCGATCTGCTGCGCTGGAACGACCGTATCTACCGCGTGTTCGGCGCACTGGGCCGCCCGGAGGACAACAGCACCGAGCAGCCTACCCTGGCCACCACCTACTGGATGGATGTCACGGAGAAGGAGGAGATGCGCCAGACGCTGGAGCTGACCCGACCCCTCGTGGCCATCCTCATGATCGACAACTACGACGAGCTGACCAAGGCCTGCCCGGAGAACAAGCGCTCCGCCCTCCAGGCCGCGCTGGAGGAGCAGCTCAACGGCTGGGCGGCGGATTCCGGCGGCCTGCTGCTGGGCTACGACCGCGACCGATACCTCTTCCTCTTTGAGGAGAAGGACTACGCCGGCTATATCGAGAGCAAGTTTGACGTGCTGGAAAAGGTGCGTCAGGTGCAGGCCGGCGAGGGCGTGTCCGCCACGCTGTCCATCGGCGTGGGCCGTGACGAGGACAGCTTCGAGCAGCTGTTCAAAAACGCCTCTCTGGCGCTGGAAATGGCCCTCAGCCGCGGCGGCGATCAGGCCGTGGTGAAGGACAGAACGAATTTCGAGTTCTATGGTGGCCGCAGCAAGAGCACCGAAAAGCGCACCAAGGTCAAATCCCGGGTCATGGCCAACGCCCTGGGCGAACTGATGGACGAGGCCAAGCAGGTCTACGTCATGGGCCACAAGTACGCCGACATGGACTGCCTGGGCGCGGAGGCTGGCATCTGCGCCATCGCCCGCAAGCGGGGTAAGCCCTGCCAGATCGTCATCGACACGGAGAACAACGCCGCCCACCCCATCCTGCGCCGCCTGGCCCAGCAGCCGGAGTACAACGGCGTCACCATTTCCGGGCCGGATGCCTTTTTGAAATGCCAGCCCGGCGCGCTGCTGGTGGTGGTGGACACCAACCGCCCCGAGAGCGTGGAATCCGAACAGATGCTGGAGACGTGCAACCGGGTGGCCGTCATCGACCACCACCGCCGGGGCAGCAGCTACATCGAGAAGATGGCCCTGAACTACCACGAGCCCTACGCCTCCTCCGCCAGTGAACTGGTCACGGAGCTGATGCAGTACCTGGTCGAGCCCGGCGATGTGCTCAAGTGCGAGGCCGAGGCCCTGCTGGCCGGCATCGTGCTGGATACCAAGAATTTCACCAACCGTACCGGCGGGCGCACCTTCGAGGCCGCCGCCTACCTCCGCCGTTTGGGTGCGGACACCCAGGACGTGCAGCGTATGTTCCAGGGCGACCTGAACTCCATGATTGCCCGCTACGCCATCATCCGTCAGGCGGAGCTGTACCGTGACGACATCGCCGTGGTGGCACTGGACGAGGAGTGCGACCGCGTCACCGCCGCCAAGGCCGCCGACGAGCTGCTGACACTCAAGGGCATCCGCGCCAGCTTCGTCCTCTATAAAAAGGGTGACGGCGTGTATATGTCCGCCCGCTCTTTGGGCGAGGTCAACGTCCAGGTCATCCTGGAGGCGCTGGGCGGCGGCGGCAACTCCACCACCGCCGGCGGCCAGGCCGACAACATCACCGTGGAGGAGGCCAAGGCCAGGCTGCTGGAGGCCATCGACCGCTATTTTGAAAACTGACAGAAAAGGAGATATACTGTTATGAAGATCATTTTGAAGCAGGACGTGAAGGGCAAGGGCAAGAAGGGCCAGATGATCGAGGCCGCCGAGGGCTACGCCCGCAATTTCCTCATCCCCAAGGGCCTGGCCGTGGAGGCCACCGCCGACGCGGTGAACACCATGAAGCTCCAGGCCAAGGCCAAGGCCAAGGCCGATGCCGAGGCCAAGGCGGAGGCCCAGGCCATCGCCGAGAAGCTGAAGGCCTGCCAGGTGAAGATCACCGCCAAGGGCGGCGAGGGCGGCAAGCTGTTCGGCGCTGTCACCGGCGCGGCCATCGCCGACGCGCTCCAGGCCCAGTACGGCCTGACGGTGGACGGCAAGAAGCTGGTGCTGGATCAGCCCATCAAGAGCTTCGGCAGCTACGAGGTCAAGGCCAAGCTGGGCTACGAGGTCAGCGGCACGGTCTACGTCCTGGTCATCGAGGAGAAATAAGCAAAACGCGCCGCACCCCCTTGTCCTTTCGTAGGGGGCGATGCCCACGCAGCGAAGCAAGTACCCTTGGGGTGCATCGCCCCGCCGCGCCCGCAGGCGCGGAACTCCAACACTCAAAAAGGAGGCTTACCTATGGCAGATGAACAGCTGCTGACCATGCAGATGCCCCACTCCACCCAGGCGGAGCAGGCGGTGTTAGGCTCTATGCTCATCGACGCGGACTGCATCAAGGACGTGATGGATAAGCTGCAAGCCTCCGATTTCTATCTCCGCACCAACCGCGAGATCTTCGAGACCATCTATCAGATGTTCGTCTACTCCAAGCCCATCGATGGCGTCACCGTGGCCGGCGAACTGGAAAAGGCCGGATTATATACCGACACCACCCGCAGCTATCTCGTGCAGCTCATGGAAGTCACGCCCACCAGTGCCAACGTCATGGAATACGTCCGCATCGTGCAGGACAAGGCCCTCATGCGTCAGGTGGCCTCCGCCGCGGCGGGCATCACCGCCATGGTGCAGGAGGGCACAGGCGCCGCCGGTGATATGCTGGAGTCCGCCGAGCAGCAGATCTACGCCATCCGCCGTGGCCGCAGCGGTCAGGGCATGGTCACTGTGGGCATGGTGCTGGGCGATGTGATGAGCCACCTGGCGGAGCTCACCGCCTCCGGCGGTCAGACGCTGCCGGGCCTGTCCACCGGCCTTTCCGCCGTGGACAGCAAGATCAACGGCCTGAACAAGTCCGACCTGCTGCTGCTGGCCGCCCGTCCCGGTATGGGCAAGACCAGTATGGCCCTGAACATCGCCCTGTCCGCCGCCCGTGAAAGCGGCAAGACCGTGGCCATCTTTTCTTTGGAAATGTCCAAGGAGCAGCTCGTCACCCGCCTTATCGCCAGCGAGGGGCTGGTGGAGAACACCCGCCTCATCACCGGCAACCTGCGTGAGAGCGACTGGCAGCGCATCGCCGAGGCCGCATCCTCCCTCAGCCGCATGGACATCCGCATTGACGACAACCCGCTGCTCACCGTGGCGGATATGAACGCCAAATGCCGCCGCCTGGACAATCTGGGTCTGGTGGTCATCGACTATCTCCAGCTGATGACCTCCGCCGGCGGCAAGGGCTACTCCGGCGAGAACCGCCAGCAGGCCGTGTCCGACATCAGCCGTATGCTGAAGATCATGGCCAAGGAGCTGCAAGTCCCCGTCCTGTGCCTGAGCCAGCTGAGCCGTGCCAACGAAAAGCGCGAGGACAAGCGCCCCATGCTGTCCGACCTCCGCGAATCCGGCGCTATCGAGCAGGATGCCGACATCGTCATGTTCCTCTACCGCGATGACTATTACAACAGCGACACCGAAAAGCGCAACGTGGCCGAGTGCATCGTGGCCAAGAACCGCCACGGCGAGACGGGCAAGGTGGAGCTCCGCTGGATGCCGGAGTACACCGCCTTCGGCACGCTGGAGACCCGGTACGACGAAGATGAGTGACCTGAACGCCCTGCCCTGGATGGAGCGGTGGCGTATGCTCCCGCCTACCGGCGGCCTCATCCTCTGCGCCGTCTCGGGAGGCCGAGACTCCGTGTGCCTGCTACACTACCTGCACCATCTGGGGCAGGAGCGCGGCTTCGCCGTGGCCGCCGCCCACCTGAACCACCTGATGCGCCCCACCGCCCAGCGGGACGAGGATCTCGTCCGCGCTCTCTGCGCGTCGCTGGACGTGCCCTTCTACACCGAAAAGGCCGACGTGTACGCCCTGTGCGATGCTTGGGGTCTGACGGTGGAGGAGACGGGCCGCCGCGCCCGCTACGACTTCCTCCGCCGCACCGCCTCGGCCATTCGCGCCGACTTCATCGCCACCGCCCACCACCGGGAGGATCAGGCGGAGACGGTGCTGCTCCAGCTCCTGCGGGGCACAGGCCCGCAGGGCCTTTCCGGCATCCCCCCGGTGCGGGATGGCATCATCCGCCCCCTGCTGGATACCCCTCGCGCCGCCATCGAGAGCTATATCCGCGCCCACGGCCTGACCTACGTTACCGACGAGACGAACCTGGATCAGTCCTACGCCCGCAACCGGCTGCGCCTCTCCCTCTGGCCGGAGCTGGCGGCCATCAACCCGGAGCTGACGGCCCACATCTGCCATACGGCGGACATCCTGCGTGCCGAGAACGACTATCTGGACGATCAGGCCGCCGCCCTGCTGCCGCCGGACGGCACGTCCGTCCCCTGCGAAGCGGTGCTGTCCGCGCCGCCGGTGCTGCGTCCCCGTATGCTGCGATTGCTGGCGGCCCGTCTGCCCGTGGGAAAGAAGGACTTCACCGCCGCCCATTACCGGGCGCTGGAGCAGCTCTGCCATACCGGCGGCGCACTGTCCCTCCCCGGCGGCGCACAGGCCCTCAGCCGCGGCGGCACGCTGTCTCTGACCCTGCCTCCCGCGCCGCCTGAACCCCAGCCCCTGCAAGAGGGGCACAATACCTTCGGCCCGTGGCGCATCACCGTCACCCGTATGCCCGTCCCCGGTGCGCTGGCCCTACAGGACGGCCCGCTCACCGTCCGCTCCTGGCGGCGGGATGACCGCATGACCCTCCCCGGAAGCCGCGGCCCGCGCAGCCTGAAGCGTCTGCTGGCCGACCGGGGCATCGCCCCGCCCCAGCGCGATGCCTGGCCCGTCCTGTGCCGGGACGACCGCCCCACCGCCGTCTGGCTGGTGGGCACTGACACGAAAGCCCTGCCGGCGGATGCCGGCCACACCATATACATCACCATCACACAGAACAACGGAGGATAACGGAAATGGCAAAGAGCAATATGGATCAGGACATCCTGAAGGTCCTGCTGTCCGAGGAAGAGATCAAGGCCCGCGTGCAGGAGATGGGCGACCAGCTGTACGAGGCATTTAAGGATAAGAACCCCATGTTTGTGGGCGTGCTGAACGGCTGCTTCATCTTCATGGCCGACCTGGTGCGCGCCACCCAGCTCAAGAGCGAGCTGGAGTTCATCGGCGTTTCCTCCTACAAGAATGCCACCAAGTCCTCCGGCGTGGTGCAGATCACCCGCGACCTCCAGCGCGACATCAGTGGCCGCAACATCATCATCGTGGAGGATATTCTGGACTCCGGCAACACCCTGGCCTTCCTGAAGAACTACCTCATCACCAAGGGCGCGGCCTCCATCACCATCGCCACCCTGCTGGATAAGCCCGCCCGCCGTGAAAAGCCCATCACCGCCGACTACGCCGGCTTCGTCGTCCCCGACGAATTTGTGGTGGGTTACGGCCTGGACTACTGCCAGCAGTACCGCAATATGCCCTATATCGGCGTATTGAAGCCGGAGGTCTACAGCAAATAACGTCTCTTGCGCTGATACTTCGTTGCACCGGCTTGACGTACACAAAGTACGCCTGCGCCGCCGCGCCTCGTCTCACCGCAAGATACGCCATTTGCGCCGATACTTCGTTGCACCGGCTTGACGTACACAAAGTACGCCTGCGCCGCCGCGCCTCTTGTGCATCTTCGTAGGGGCGGAGGACTCTGTCCACCCCAAACACCGCGCAGCGGTGTCATTCCGAGCCAGTGACCGATGTCACTGGCGTGGGAATCCGTTTCCCCACGCCGCAGGCGCGGCTGACTTTCCATACAGAACAGGAAGTGAACTATATGCAAAACAAAGGCGGCAAGCGTTTGGCCGGCGGCCCGGAGGGCGACCACCCCGCCAAGTTGCCCCAGGACGCGCCTCAGCCTGATGCGCCGCAGAAAAGCAAGGCCCGCAGGCTGTGGGATGACTACGGCTACATGGTCATCACCCTGGCGGTGGTGTTCGTGCTGTTCCGCATCATCTTCCAGCTGGCCTACGTGCCCAGCGGCTCAATGGAGACCACCCTGCCCACCAAGTCCCTGCTCCTGGGCTGGCGGCTGCCCTTCGTGGTGTCCGATCCCACGCCGGAGCGGGGCGACATCGTCACGTTTTACAGCGATGAGCTGGGCAAGCTGCTGGTGAAGCGCGTCATCGGCCTGCCCGGCGACCATATCACCTTCCGGGACGGCTATACCTACGTCAACGGCGAGAAGCTGGCGGAGGGCTACGTCATCGAGCAGGGCGTCACCGACAGCAGCCCCACAGAGTTTAACGTGCCGGAGGGCCACATCTTCCTCATGGGCGACAACCGCACCGGCTCTTACGACTGCCGCGCCTTCAGCCAGCCGTATATCCCCCTGGAGAAGGTGGAGAGCCGCGTGCTCCTGGCCATCTCCATCGGCTCAAGCCAGAGCTGGCAGGGCGTACACTGGGTGGCGCAACGGTAGGAAAGGATAGGAAATGGAAAGAAGAAAATCCCGGGGGATCTTACTCCTCCTTGTTCTGCTGGCGGTGGTGCTGGTCAGCTATGCCATGAGCAGCTCCGCCCGCGCCGGCGACATCCCATACAGTCAGCTCCGCCAGTACCTGACGGAGCAGCAGGTCAAGACCCTGTCCGTCCGCGACACCCGCCTCACCGGCCAGCTTCAGGACGGCACGATGTTCACCTGCCAGCTGTATAGCTACGATACGTTCTACGACGACTTCGGCGGCCTCATCGCCCAGCAGGTGGACGCGGGCATCCTCGAGAGCTACGACTGCCAGCCCGGCAGCTCCACCAACTGGCTGCAAACGCTGCTGCCCTACGTGCTGGCCTTCCTGGCGTTCATATTGCTGATGAACATCATGGCCCGCATGAATGGCGGCGCGGGCGGCCCGGTCAACGACAAAATGGCCCGCTTCGGCGAGGCCCGCATCCAGGACATCCCCTCCGATGGCAAAAAGGTCACGTTCAAGGACGTGGCCGGCGCGGACGAGGAGAAGGAGGAGCTGGAGGAGATCGTCCAGTTCCTTCGCGACCCGGAGCGCTACACCAAACTGGGCGCTCATATCCCCAAGGGCGTGCTGCTGGTGGGCCCTCCGGGCACGGGCAAAACGCTGCTGGCCAAGGCCGTGGCCGGCGAGGCCGACGTGTCTTTCCTGTCCATTTCCGGCTCTGACTTCGTGGAGATGTACGTGGGCGTAGGTGCCAGCCGTGTCCGCGACCTGTTCGAGCAGGCCAAGCACCAGTCCCCCGCCATCGTCTTCATCGACGAGATCGACGCCGTGGGCCGCCAGCGCGGCAGCGGCTTGGGCGGCGGCCATGATGAGCGCGAGCAGACGCTGAACCAGCTCCTGGTGGAGATGGACGGCTTCACCGCCAACGAGGGCGTGGTGGTGCTGGCTGCCACCAACCGCGTGGACATCCTCGACCCGGCGCTGCTGCGCCCCGGTCGGTTCGACCGTCAGGTGTTCGTGGGCCTGCCCGACATCAAGGGCCGCCGGGACATCCTGGCCATCCACGCCAAGGGCAAGCCCCTGGCGGAGGACGTGGACCTGGCCCGCGTGGCCCGTGCCACCGCCGGCTTCACCGGCGCGGACCTGGAGAACCTGTTGAACGAGGCGGCGCTGCTCACAGGCCGCCGCGGCGAGAAGCTCATCACCGAGGATGCCATCCACCAGTCCGTCATCAAGGTCATCGCCGGGCCGGAGAAGCACAGCCGCGTCATCCCGGAGCAGGAGCGCCGCCTCACTGCCTATCACGAGGCGGGTCACGCCGTGGTCATCCACGCCCTGCCCCACCACGACCCGGTGCATCAGATCACCATCGTTCCCCGCGGCCAGTCCGGCGGCATGACCATCTTCCTGCCGGAGGAGGACCGTTCTTACCGCTCCAAGTCGTTCATGACGGAGCAGATCGTCTCCCTGCTGGGCGGCAGAGCCGCCGAGGAGATGATGCTGGGCGACATCTCCACCGGCGCGTCCAGCGACATCCAGCGTGCCACCGCCATCGCCCGTAAGATGGTGGGCACATACGGTATGTCGGAAAAGCTGGGCAACGTGGCCTTCGATGCCGGAACGGACGAGGTGTTCATCGGCAAATCCATGGGCCACACCCGCCCCTATTCCGAGCAGACCGCCGCCGAGATGGACACGGAGATCCGCGCCATCATCGACAGCGCCTACGACCGCTGCCGCACCATTCTGGCCGAGAGCAAGCCCCAGCTGGAGGCGGTGGCCGCCTACCTGCTGGAGCACGAGACCATGGACGCGGAGGTTTTCGAGAGCTACTTCCCCCCGAAAACGCCGGAAGAATAAGTGAAGAAACCGCAAAAAGGCGCGCTTGGCCTCCCAAGCGCGCCTTTACGTATCCTGGCCTCTTGTTCTGTCATTCCGAGCCAGTGCTCACACTGGCGTGGGAATCCGTTCCCCGCGCCCGCAGGCGCGGAAATCCCCTGCCTCCCTCTGCGAGGGAGGTGTCACGGCCTTTGGCCGTGACGGAGGGATTGTCACACGGGCGGGGTATCCCAAGGGTACTTGTTCTGCTTCGCTCCACAGCGCAGAACCCCGCCCCTACGCACGTCTACCGAGGGCGTATGCGTTAAACGTTTCGGGCGGATGTGGGCATCCGCCCCTACATACTCATTTCTGCCAGCGGCCACTCCGCCGGATCACAGGCTGTTTCATGGCCGTCTGATGCCGATATACGATATATCGTTTGCAAGTGCCCGTCCGGGCCGTACTCAGCCCGGATGTTCGGCTCGGATGCCAGCAGCACCGCGTCCATGCCGCCCGCGTCGGCGATGTCCTGCCGTCCCGCCACCTCCTCGGGCGTCAGGAAGCCGCCCGCCGTGATGGTGATCCGCTGCATCTCGTCATACGTCACCGCCGAGTTGTCCTTCATCCACAGGGGGATGAGAAGATATGAACCTTTTGTCGGATCAGAAAGCTGATATTCCCCAAAACCGCCCAAATAATATACATTTTGGATATAACCGTGCAGGTCGTATTCCACCTTCGTGTTGGGCTCTGCGATGTAATAGCCGTACATCTGCTCCGGGTCGATGTCCTCCCGCCCGGCGATCTCCTCCTCCGTCAGGTCGCCGCCCCGCTCAATGGTGCGGTTCAGATCCTCGTCGTAATACACCACGGAGTAGTCCTCCATCCACGCCGGGATATACACGATCTTCTGCCCGTCCTGCACGTCGCTATCCTGCGAGATGCCCTCGATGGGCGGCACATCGTCAATAGGCGCGTCCTTTGTCCCGCAGCCCGCCGCCAACAGCAGCACCGCCGCCATACCCAAGATCAGAATTTTTTTCATGCCGTTTCTCCTCCTGTTTCATACATACTCTCCGCGATCCGCACCAAAATGTCCTCCTCCAGCCCGCCGGTGAGCAGGAACACCGCCCCGGAGTCCTCGTCGATCCACACCAGCGCCGTGGAAAGCTCCGGCAGCACCACGCTGTATAGAGGTGCTCCACCCTCGTAAAACGCCAGCAGATACCCCTCCTGCCCGTACCGCGCCGTGTTCTCCGGGAAATGGTAAAAGTGGGCGATCATGCCGTGTATGGCGGTTTTCTCCGGCGACAGTCCCTCCGGCAGCGCGTCCACCGGCTGACCCGTCAGATCCGTCACGCCGCTGGCACGTATCTCCAGCGTCCGGCCCTCTCCGGGCAGCGGATAGCACTTGAGCAGCAGGTCGCCCCGCCGTGACGTATACCGCACCGACCGCGTGCCGTCCGCCCCGACCAGGTCGCTGGCCAGCGTGTACCCCTCTGGCAGCCACCGGGGCAGCCGCTCCGGCTGTGCCCGCGAGCTTTCCATCTCCACGAGGAACTGATACAGCGCCCGGTTTTCCGTCAGCAAAAACAGCCACCGCCCCACGGCGGCCCGTGCCTGAGGACTGACCGCCAGCACCGCGCCGAAGGCCAGCACCGCCGTCAGCGCGATCATAGCCGCCCGCTGCCCCAGCCGCCGCCACCGCGCCCGCCGCGTCACCCGCCGCAGCCGTTCCGCCGGGGCAGGGGAGGGAACGTCCTCCTCCGGCAGCGCCGCCGCCAGTCCCTGGGTCATCTGCCGTGCCGCCCGGCACAGCGTCTCCTCCGTCCATTCCAACGTCATACCTCCGCCTCCTCCTTTTCCAGTTCTTTTTGCAGCGCCCGCTTGGCCCGCTGCATCGTTTTCTGCGCCGCCGCCACCGACAGCCCCAGCAGCGCCGCCGTCTCCCGGGTGTCATACCCGCAGCCGTACCGCAGCAGCAGCGCCTCCCGGTAGCGGGGCGGCAGGCGGCCCATAGCATCCGCCAGCGAATTGCCGCAGGGGGCGGGTGTCACCAGCGGCGTGTTCTCGTCAAAGGGCACGCCGCCGCGCTTGGCCTGATGCCGCAGAATGTCTATGGCCTTCCGCTCCGCCGTCACCACCAGATACGCCTCCAGCTCCGGCGGCGGCAGATGCTCCAGCCGGTCGAACCGCTCCGCCACCGCCAAAAACGCCTGCTGCACCGCGTCCTCCGCGTCCTCCCGGGCGGGCAGATACCGCCGCACCAGCGCCAGCAGCCGCCCCTGATACGCCGTATACACCGCCTCGAACCGCTGCCGCCGGGCCGGGCCCTCCAGCGCCTGCATATACACCAGCATCTTGCTCACCTCGCTTCGTGCCTCTATTATATAAACGCGCCGGCATCCTGTCTATGGACGCGGCGCGAAAAAAATTCCCGCCGCCCCGCCAGGGAAGCCCCCACTTGAGAAACCGCCCCCGCTGTGGTATCATTTGGATGAGAAAGCCGCGGCGGGAGGAAACCTTTCCCGCCTGTACTGCGTCTATATAAGTGAACATCCCTTGCGAAAGGAGGACTGCCCCATGAAAAAACGTATCGCATCGCTGCTGCTGGCGCTGCTGACGGCGCTGCCGCTGATGGCCTGCGGCATCCGCGCCCAGGAGCTGACCCGCGACATCCGCCCCCAGGCCCTCGACACTGCCACCGACCTGACCGACGGCGGCCCGGCGATCACGTCCTTTGCCCTGTCCCTGCTGCAAAACACCGACGCGGGCCGCGCCAGCCGCCTGCTCTCCCCGCTGTCCGTTCTGTATGCCCTGGGCATGACGGCCAACGGCGCGTCCGGCGAGACGCTGAAACAGATGGAAAACGCCGTGAGCATGAGCCTGACCGAACTGAACGACTACCTCTACACCTTCCGCATGAGCCTGCCCGACAACAGTAAAAAGGCCAGCCTCTCCCTGTCCGACTCCCTGTGGCTGCGGGACACGTTCCGGGTGGAGGACGATTTCCTCCGCACCTGCGTCAGCTACTACGGCGCGGAGGTCTACCGCTCCGCCTTTGATGCCACCCTGCCCGCCGATGTGAACGCCTGGGTGCAGAAGCACACCTCCGGCATGATCGACGCCATTCTGCCGGAGGGCGCACCCAGCGACGTGGCCATGCTGTACCTGGTCAACGCCGCCGCCTTCGATGCCAAATGGGAGGACGATTACGACAAGAACGCCGTGCGGCAGGACACGTTCTACGCCGCCGACGGCACGCGGCAGGACGCGGAGTTTATGTGGAGCGAGGAGAGCATCTACCTCTCCGGCCACGGCGCGACGGGCTTTCTGAAGCCCTACGCCGGCGGGCGCTACGCCTTCGCGGCGCTGCTGCCGGACGAGGGCACGTCCCTGGTGGATCTCCTGTCCACGCTTAACGGCGCCAAGCTCTACGACCTCATCAGCCAGCACCATTACAGCAAGGTGGAGACGGCCCTGCCCAAGTTCACCGGCAGCACGGAGCTGGAGCTGACATCGACCCTGGAGGCCATGGGCGTCACCGACCTGTTCGACCTGGCCTCCGCCGACCTGCGCGGCATGGGCAGCGCCGCCACCAACAACAGCCTCTACGTCAGCGCCGTGCGGCACAGCACCTTCATCGAGGTGAACGAGAGCGGCACGCGGGCCGCCGCGGCCACGGCGGTGGAGTCGAACACCAACGCCGATGACCCCGGCCTGGCGCAGCAGGTGGTGCTGAACCGCCCGTTCCTCTACATGATCGTGGACACCCACGCGTGCCTGCCCATCTTCATGGGCACGGTGACAACCCTGGGAGAATAAGTGAATACAAAAAGAGCACCGCGCCGGTCAGACCGGCGCGGTGCTTTATCCGTTCCCTCGTTCTGCCTCCCTCTGTGAGGCGGCCCAGTGCTCGCCGCGACATCAAGTCCCCCTCACTCCGCCTCACGCAGCTCCCCCAAGATCCGCTTGAGAATGTCCACAAACTGCTGCGCCGTGGCGGGCAGCGGCACGCCCTGCAGCTGGATATACCCCAGCCGCATCTCCGGCACAGCCCCGTCCAGCGGCAGCGTCATCAGCCGGTCGTCGCCGTAGCCGTCCGGCAGCACGCCGCTGCCGGTGGACACGCTGTCCGTGTGGGCCATCACGTTGTACGCCGTGGCCCGGTCACTGACGGTGATGACCCGGTCAAAGGATGATACCGTCCCCGCCACCGCCTCCTCGGCGAAGTGGTAGTTGCTGTCGGACTGGGTGAACACCACGTAGGGATACTCGTACAGCTGCTCCGGCCTCACGGACTTCTCTCCCGCCAGCGGATGCCCCTTCCGCAGGAACACCCGTGGCCGTATGTTCACCAGCGGATGAAACGTCAGCCCCTTCTCCCGCAGCAGCCGTGCGATAAAGTGCTCCGTGGCGTCTGACAGGAACAGGATGCCCAGCGCGCTCTGCCGCCGTGCCACCTCGTCGATGACGGCGGCCATCTCCATCTCCTTGAAGCTCACCTGAATGTGGGGCTCCTCCAGCAGATGCAGATACTCCACAAACGCCATGGCGCAGAAGGGATACCGCTGGGATGCCACCGACAGCGTCACCCGGTCCTCCGCCCGCCGCTGGCTGTAATATCTTGTCAGCTGCCGGCTTCCCTCCACCAGCGGCGCGATCTGCGCCACCAGCTCCCGCCCCTCCTGGGTCAGGTCGATGCCCCGGTTGCTGCGGCGGAACACGGTGATGCCCAGCTCCCGCTCCACCTCGGCGATGGCCGCCGACAGGGCGGACTGTGACACGAACAGGTTGCGGGCCGCCCGGTTCATCGAGCCGCACCGCTCCACCTCTAGTATATACGTCATCTGCAGCAGCGTCATGGCGTTCCGCCTCCTTTTATGTCGATTGTACCAAACCGCCGGGGATTTGTAAACCGAAACGATTGACAGCGCCGCCGTATTCAGTATACAATAGCCGCATACCGTCCCACGGGGCGAGAGGGAGGAAACGCAATATGAAAAAACTGACTGCCCTGCTGCTGGCGCTGGTGCTGGCCCTGGGCCTCACCGCCTGCACGCGGAACGACACGAAGAAGCTGGCGGGCACATGGACGTACCGCGCCGACATCACGGAGCGCATCAACCAGCGGGTCAAGGAGGCCCTGGAGCTGGAGCAGGTGTCGCCGGATGCCGCCGTGTCCGTCTACCTGACGTTCACCGTCACCCCGGACGGCGCGTACACCCTGGCCCTGGACACCGCGTCCATCGAGAAGGACCGCGCCGCCTATATGGAGGCCCTGCGCCCGGTGCTGGCGGAGGCTCTCTACGTGCAGGCGGAGGACGAGGGCTATACCCGCGAGCAGTATGACGAGGCGCTGGAGAGCCTGGGCATGACCGCCGAGGACTGCGCCGATACCATCATCGCCGCCTTTGACCTGAACACGTTCCTGACGCTGCTCCGGGGCAGCCACGACAGCGACACCATCTCCGCCGGTTACTGCAAGGCGGAGGAGGGCCGGCTGTACTTCAGCGCCACCGCCGACTTCAGCGAGGCCGACTTTGCCGGTTATGCCCTGTCCGGCGACACCATGACCTGGACGGACGAGGACGGCGCGGCAGCCGCCCTCCTGACGGAGGAGGAGCGCACCCTGGTGCAGTTCCCCATGGAGTGGACAAAATCCCCCGCGGAATAAGCAAATAGGGGAGAGGCGCGGTACAGCGGCACTATCGTAAAGACGTCCGTAGGGGAGGGGCTCTGCCCCTCCCTCCGTTTTACCGAACGCACCTCGATAGGCATTTCGTAGGGGGCGATGCCCACGCAGTGGAGCGAAGCGGAACAAGTACCCTTGG
>OLSB01002227.1_pt1 | contig 16593 bp, 17 predicted proteins | sample 1672071 | NCBI WGS metagenome assembly OLSB01 (sample SAMEA3136642, study PRJEB25190) | human gut metagenome | biome: human gut; feature: human-associated habitat; material: faeces | place: Austria | collected 2013 | reverse complement strand
ATGAGATGGATCTGATCAAAGAGACAGATACCATGGTCGTACACAATCCGGAATCCAATATGGGAAATGCCTGCGGATGCCCTCCTACCATGGAGCTGGTACATAAGGGGATCCTGACAGGACTTGGAACGGATGGCTACACCCATGATATGATGGAATCCTGGAAGGTGGCAAACATCCTTCACAAACATCATCTCTGTGACCCGAATGCCGCATGGGGCGAAGTTCCACAGATGCTGTTTGAGGGAAATGCAAAGATCGCAAACCGTTACTTTAAGAAGGAACTCGGTGTACTTAAGGAAGGTGCAGCAGCAGATGTGATCGTTATTGATTATGATCCGCTGACTCCTATGAACGAGGGCAATATCAACAGCCATCTGCTGTTCGGCGTAAATGGTGCCATGGTGCAGACAACGATCTGTAACGGCAAAGTCCTCATGAAAGACCGTGAAGTGCTTGTATGTGATGAAGCCAAAGTCATGGCAGACTGCCGTCAGGCTGCAAAAGAACTTGCAGAGGATATCAACAGCTAAATGCTGACAATCACTATTTTTGTATTGGGAATTACAGGGAGAAATAAATTATGAGCGATATTATGAAGAGTATTCCATTTGGACAGTTAATGGAATGGATATTAGCAGAACACAAAGCAACAGGACAGGTCTTTGGAATCCAGAAAGCATATGTGGCTGATCCGGCCAGAACCGTAGAGATTTTTGGAAGAAAACTTGAAAATCCTGTCGGACCGGCAGCAGGTCCGCATACACAGCTTGCACAGAACCTTGTGGCAGCTTACTATGCAGGTGCGAGATTTTTTGAGTTAAAGACGGTACAGAAGATGGATGGACCGGAGCTCTCCGCATGTATTCCGAAGCCATGTATCGTGGCAGAAGATGAGGCATATAACTGCGAATGGTCCACAGAGCTTTATGTTCCACAGGCGATGGAAGAGTATATCAAGGGATGGATGGCACTTCATGTGATCTCCAAAGAATTCGGACTTGGAAGCCCGGACGGATTCCAGTTCAACATGTCCTGCGGCTACAACCTGGAAGGAATCAAGGATAAGAAGATCGACGACTTTATCGAAGGACTCAAAGATGCCCGCGATACAGAAGTTTTCAAGGAATGTAAGACATGGCTTCTCGATCATGCAGATCTCTTTGAGCATGTGACAAAAGAAGATATTGAGGCAATTCCGTCAGAAATCTGTAATTCTATCACACTTTCTACCATGCACGGATGTCCTCCGCAGGAGATCGAAAATATTGTTATGTATCTCCTCAAAGAAAAACACATCAATACTTACGTAAAATGTAATCCGACACTTCTTGGTTATGAATTTGTCCGTAAAGCAATGGACGATCTGGGATATGACTACATGGCATTTACAGATTTCCATTTCAAGGATGATTTACAGTATGAGGATGCTGTTCCAATGCTGAAACGCCTCAAAGAAACAGCAGCACAGGAAGGCCTTTCCTTCGGTGTGAAACTGACCAATACCTTCCCGGTAGATATCAAACGCCAGGAACTTCCGGGTGAGGAGATGTATATGTCCGGTAAAGCCCTGTTCCCGCTTTCTATCACAGTGGCAGCACGTCTTGCAGAATCTTTTGACGGCGAGCTTCCAATGTCCTTTTCAGGCGGAGCTGACCAGAAGAATATCGATCAGATTGTGGGCTGCGGTATTTGGCCGGTCACAGTGGCAACTGTTCTTCTCAAACCGGGTGGATACAAATGGATGACCCGCATTGCAGAGAAAGCAGATGAGTGCGAAGTTGGAGAATGTGGCAAAGTCAAAGTAGATGAAGTGAAGAAACTTGCAGAATCTGCTCTTGCTGATGCTCATTATCAGAAGAACACAAAGAAAGCAGCAGGAAAGAGAAACGAAGAGAAATCCCCGCTTCTTGACTGCCTTAAGAAGAAAGATGCTCCGGACAAAAAAGATTTCACAGCACACAAACGTGTATGCGGAAACTGTGCAGACGTATGTCCGAACCGTGCAAACGTCCTGATCGAAGTACCGGAGATGGAACTTCTGCAGATCCTTCATGTAGACTATATGTGTAACGAATGCGGCAACTGCCGTTCCTTCTGCCAGTATGCGGGAGCACCATATAAAGACAAATTTACTTTATTTGCAACAGAAGAAGACATGAAAGACAGCACAAACAATGGTTTCACCGTACTGGATACAGAAAGCAAAGAAGTAAAAGTACGTATTGGAGACAAAGAAGAAATCGTAAAAGCAGACCAGCTGTCCGGCATCCTCACAGAAGGACTGTCACAGCTTATCTGCACAGTAATCAATGACTATGCTTACCTGTTGATGTGATATCCATAAAACAGGAAAAGGAGAATCCACTATGGCAATATTTAAAGTAAATGGACAAAGTGTTCAGCCGGAGAAGAATCAGAAGCTTTTGAGATTCCTCCGTGACGAACTTCACCTGACATCCGTAAAGGACGGATGCAGTGAGGGCGCATGTGGAGCCTGTACAGTGATCATTGACGGAAAAACCTGCAAAGCATGTGTCCCGGATACAGATTCCCTTGACGGAAGAGAGATCATAACCGTAGAGGGACTGACAGAATGGGAACAGCAGGTATACACCTATGCATATGGAAAGGCCGGAGCAGTACAGTGTGGATTCTGCATTCCTGGAATGGTAATGTGTACGAAAGCACTTCTCGATGAAAATATGGAGCCTACAGACGACGAGATCCGATATGCGCTGCGCAATAACTACTGCCGCTGCACAGGATACGTAAAGATCATGGATGCCGTCCGTCTGGCAGCAAAGATATTAAAAGCAGGCGAAATTCCAGATGATGGTGACCCGAACTGGACACTTGGCAATCGCGTGGCAAGGATCGATGTAGAGGAGAAAGTCCTCGGATACGGTAAATATCCGGATGATTTTTACCTGGATGGCATGCTTTATGGAGTCGCTCTCCGAAGTAAATATGCACGTGCGAGAGTGCTTTCCATCGATACTTCCAAAGCAAAAGCACTTCCGGGTGTGGAAGCAGTTGTAACTGCAGAGGATATCCCAGGCGAGAACAAGATCGGTCATCTGAAGCATGATCAGTACACTCTGATCCCGGTCGGCTCTCTCGTACATTATCTCGGCGATGCGATCGCACTCGTAGCGGCAAAAGACCGTGAAACCGCAGAAAAAGCGATCAAACTTATCAAGGTAGAGTATGAGGCGCTTCCTCATGTACATACGATTGAGGAAGCAGCAGCGCCGGATGCACCGAAGGTTTTTGACGAGGAAGAAAACAATATCTGTGCACACAAACACATCAGCAGGGGAAATGCCGAGGAAGCGATCCGAAATTCCAAATATGTGATCTCGCATCATTTCGAGACGCCATGGACAGAGCATGCTTTCCTTGAGCCGGAATGTGCCGTTGCTTTTTATGATGAGGACGGAGACGTATTTATCTATTCCACAGACCAGTCAGCACACCAGACCCTGCATGAGTGTTCTCTGCTCCTTGGAACAGATAAGGTCAAGGTGCAGAATGCACTTGTAGGCGGCGGTTTTGGCGGTAAGGAGGATATGACAGTACAGCATCTTGCAGCTCTCCTTACTTATGTGACAAAGAAACCGGTCAAAGTCAAATTTACCAGAGCAGAGTCTCTCCTTGTCCATCCGAAGCGTCATCCGTTCTATATGGATATGACGATGGGCTGTGATGAAGATGGTAATATCATGGGCGTAAAAGCAAGCGTCACTTCGGATACAGGTGCTTTTGCCTCCCTTGGCGGCCCTGTCCTGGAACGTGCCTGCACCCATGCAGCAGGTCCGTACCATTACGAAAACTTTGAGATCGAGGGAACTGCTTACTATACAAACAATCCGCCGGCAGGAGCTTTCCGTGGATTTGGTGTAACGCAGACCTGTTTTGCGACAGAGACCCTGCTTAATATGATGGCAGATAAAGTCGGCATCACTCCATGGGAGATCCGCTACCGCAATGCGATCCGCCCGGGAGAAGTCCTTCCGAATGGCCAGATCGTAGATGATTCCACAGGCCTTGTGGAGACTCTGGAGGCGGTCAAGGAAGATTATGACGCAGCGATGGCGGCAGGAAAACCGGTCGGAATCGGCTGTGCGATGAAAAATGCCGGTGTTGGCGTTGGTATTCCGGATACAGGACGTGTGAAATTGATCGTGGAGGATGATGAGAAACTTCATATTTATTCCGGAGCTTCCTGTATCGGTCAGGGCCTTGGAACGGTTCTCGTACAGATGATCGTGACAAATACAGACATCAGACAGGAAGACATCGTATATGAGCGAAGCAATACCTGGATCTCACCGGATTCCGGAACGACTTCCGGTTCCAGACAGACGCTTGTTACCGGTGAAGCCTGCCGAAGAGCCTGCGAGAAACTGATGGAAGACCGAAGAGCCGGCAAGGAACTTAAGGATATGAAGGGGATTGTATACTACGGAGAGTACCTGGCAAAGACAGATCCTCTTGGTGCAAATGTGCCGAACCCGGTATCCCACGTTGCATACGGATATGCGACCCAGATGTGTGTCGTAGATCCAAAAACCGGTAAACTGGATCAGATCGTTGCCGCACACGATGTCGGCAAAGCGGTCAATCCACTGTCCTGCGAAGGTCAGATCGAGGGCGGTGTGGTCATGTCCATGGGTTACGCCCTGAGGGAGCAGTATCCGATCGATGAGAACTGCAAGCCGATACAGAAGTATGGTTCTCTCAGATTATTCCGTTCCCATGAAGTTCCAAAGATCAAAGCGATCGTTGTAGATAAACCGGGACTCAAAGTAGCCTGCGGAGCGATCGGTATCGGAGAGATCACATCGATCCCTACCGCACCGGCGATCGCAGATGCATATTTCCGCTATGACGGAATCCGCAGATACAGTCTCCCGCTTGTGAGCACACCATACGAAAGGAAGGGTTGATATGGCAGTCAAAAAGAAATTTCCATATAAGGCAGCCATTGTTTCCTGCAATGGTGGATGCAGGGCAGTCAAGGGGGAAGCAGGATGCAGTGAAGGCTGTATCGGCTGTGGAGCCTGTGTCGATGCATGTAAATTCGGCGCGATTTCCCTCAATGAATACGGAGTAGCAGAAGTCGACGAATCCAAATGCATTGCCTGCCAAAAATGTACCAAAGTCTGTCCGCAGGAGATCATTCATATTCATGAATGCGCGAATTATATCGTGGTCAAATGCTCCAATAAGAGCAAAGGTGCAGCGGCGAAGAAACAGTGCGAAGCAAGCTGTATCGGCTGCGGGATCTGCGAGAAGACCTGTACTGCAGGTGCTGTTAAAGTAACAGATAACTGTGCAGTGATCGATGAGGATGCCTGCTTAAGCTGCGGCATGTGTTCCGTCAAATGCCCGCGCCATGTGATCCATGACCTGCGAGGTATCTTTACACCTGTAAGATAAAGAAAGTAATAAAAGATAGACTAAAAATTCAGAAAATTCAACAGAAAAGATTGCAACTATGCAGTAAAATATGTTACACTATGGGTACGCAAAAAGAACTGAATACCTGAAGTGGAAAATAGCATGGTTCGGAGCCGGACGTAAGTTCAGAGGGGAACAGAGAAGTTTCTTGGGACTTGATCCGGCTCTTTTTATCAGAGAATTTTTCAGAAAATAAGTGCAGGTATTCCAAAGTTTACAATAAAAACAGGCAGGTGAGAGGTTATGATAGGAAAAAGCGTTCCGCGTGTAGACGCATATGAAAAGGTAACCGGAAGAGCCAAATTTACAGAGGATCTGATACCGCCGAGATGTCTGATCGCCAAAGTGTTGCATGCATCGATCGGAAATGGTATCGTGACATCCATCGACACAAGTGAAGCAGAAGCACTGGAAGGGGTTGTCAAAGTTGTGACTTTTAAGGATGTGCCGGAGCACTGTTATCCGACACCGGGACATCCATGGTCAGTAGAACCGGCACACCAGGATGTGGCAGACCGGAATCTTCTTACGGGACGTGTCCGTTATTATGGTGATGATATTGCGGCAGTTGTCGCAGAGGACGAGATCACGGCAGCCAGGGCACTGAAACTGATCAAAGTGGAATATGAGGAATATCCGGTTGAGATCCATCCACGTAAATCCATGCAGGGAAGCCATCCGCCGATCCATTTCGACAAGAAGGACAATGTTCTGGCACGCTCCAATTATTTTATCGGAGATGTCGATAAAGGTATGGAAGAATCAGAGACAGTTGTCCGGGGAACGTATAAGACCCCGATCGTCCAGCACTGTCATATCGAGAATCCAATTTCCTATGCTTACATGGAAAAGGGCAGGATCGTAGTAGTGACTTCCACACAGATCCCGCATATCGTCCGCCGTGTCATCGGCCAGGCACTGGGAATCCCGTGGGGCAATGTACGTGTCATCAAGCCGTATATCGGCGGAGGTTTCGGAAATAAGCAGGACGTTCTCTATGAACCGCTGAATGCCTTTCTGACCACGCAGGTTGGCGGCAGACCAGTCAAACTGGATATCAGCAGAGAAGAAACTTTCTGCAACACCAGGACCCGTCATTCGATCGAATTCGACCTTGCAGCAGGCGTGGACAAAGACGGTAAACTGCTTGCCAAGGATATGCATTCCTATTCCAACCAGGGAGCTTATGCCTCCCATGGACACGCGATCGCGGCGAACGGTCTGACTTCCTGGCGTTTACAGTATGCCTGTCCAAATATCCGGGGAGAAGCGTATACAGTTTATACCAACACCCCGGTCGGCGGCGCGATGCGAGGTTATGGGATCCCGCAGGTATGTTTCGCGATAGAAAGCTTCATGGATGATGTGGCAGCTGCGATCCATATGGATCCACTTGAATTCCGAAGAAAAAATCTGATCCAGGGATACTATGCAGACGTTTATCTGAAACCGATCGCGGCAAACTCAAACGGTATTTTTGAATGCCTCAAAAAAGGTGCAGATTACATCCACTGGGATGAGAAACGTAAGGAATATGCAAACCAGACCGAAGATGTACGAAGGGGAGTCGGTATGGCACTGTTTTCTTATAAAACAGGCGTATGGCCGATTTCTCTGGAGATCTCAGGAGCAAGGCTTTCCCTGAATCAGGATGGAAGCGTGCAGCTTACCCTTGGCGCGACAGAGATCGGCCAGGGTGCAGACACTGTATTCTCGCAGATGGTGGCAGAGACACTTCACACAGATATGGAACATGTACATATCATGTCCACACAGGATACGGATATTTCGCCATTTGATACGGGAGCTTATGCATCGAGACAGTCTTTCGTTACAGGAACGGCAGTCCGTCATTGTGCGGAGATCCTGCGTGACAAGATCCTTGCCTATGCCAAGACACTGCTTCCGGAGATCGACACCACGGAACTTGAACTTCGGGACAACTGGATCTGGGCAGGCAAAGAGCGGGCGATCTCACTTGCAGCTCTTGCCGAGGAGAGCTATTACAGTCTCACCAATTCTTTTGTACTGACAGCAGAAGTTTCCGAGCAGGTGAAAAAAAATACGATCGCGACCGGCTGCTGTTTTGCAGAAGTCGAAGTAGATATGAAGCTTGGAAAGATCAAAGTCCTCCATATCATCAATGTGCATGACAGCGGCAAATTATTGAATCCGCAGCTTGCAGAGATGCAGGTACATGGAGGCATATCCATGGGTATGGGCTATGGTATCAGTGAGCAGCTCATTCTCGATGAGAAGACAGGACGGCCGCTGAATGGAAATCTCCTGGACTATAAACTGATGACCATGCTCGATACACCGGAACTCAAGGCAGATTTTGTCGAACTTGATGATCCGATCGGACCATATGGAAATAAGGCACTGGGTGAGCCGCCTGCGATCCCGTGTGCACCGGCGATCCGAAATGCCGTCCTGCATGCAACAGGAGTTGCTTTTAACGAAAATCCACTGACACCGCAGAGACTGATCGATGGTTTCCAAAAAGCGGGACTGATCTGAAAGGGGGAAGACATCATGTATGATATTGAAAATTATTATAATGCAAAAACCGTTTCAGAAGCAGTGGAGCTTCTTACGGAACATCCGGACGCAAGGATCATTTCCGGGGGAAGTGATGTCCTGATCAAGATCCGTGAGGGAAGGATGGCAGGCACTTCGCTGGTGTCGATCCGTGACATCGAAGAACTTAAGGGAATTGAGAAAAAAGATTCCGGGGATATTTATATAGGGGCAGGAACGGTGTTTTCACATATCACAGCAGATCCGATCATTCAGGAGTGTGTTCCTGTGCTTGGGGAGGCGGTAGACCAGGTTGGTGGACCGCAGATCCGAAATATTGGAACGATTGGTGGAAATATCTGCAACGGTGCAGTCAGTGCCGACAGTGTGCCGACGGTTTTTTCCTATAATTCACTTCTGCATATTGCAAATGCAGAGGGCGGCAGAGTGGTTCCGATCAGGGAGTTCTATCTTGGTCCGGGACGTGTGGCTCTTAAGCAGGGAGAAGTGCTGACGCATGTTGTGATCCCGCGTACCGAATATGAAGGGTATCATGGACATTACATCAAATATTCCATGCGAAATGCCATGGATATCGCAACGCTGAGCTGCAGTGTAGTCAGCAAAGTGAACCCGGAAACAAAGATCCTGGAGGATGTACGTATCACATTTGGTGTAGCTGCACCGGTACCGTACCGTTGCGTGGAGACAGAAGAACTTCTGAAGGGACGGAAACTTGGAGAAGAGCTGTACCGGAAACTTGAGGACAGCATCCGAAATGAGATCCATCCGCGAGATTCCTGGAGAGCTTCGAAGGCTTTTCGTCTGCAGATCGGCGGAGAGATCGCCCGCAGGGCACTGATCCGGACTGTGGAACTTGCCGGTGTGCCGGCCGACAGTGTCAGTGGAGGTGAAATGGCATGAAGAGACAGAAAGTACTCGTACAGTGTATTGTAAACGGAGAAGAAGTTGCGGAGTATGTAGACCCGAGAGAATCGCTTCTGGATATGCTGCGTAATCATCTTGGTCTTACTTCCGTCAAAAAAGGCTGTGAAGTAGGCGAATGTGGTGCCTGTACCGTCATCATAGACGGAGAAACGATAGATTCCTGCATCTATCTTGCTGTCTGGGCAGAGGGCAAAAACATTCGCACCCTCGAAGGTCTGGAAAAAGACGGGCAGATCACAAGAATCCAGGAAGCGTTTATTGAAGAAGGTGCAGTTCAGTGCGGTTTTTGTACACCGGGATTTATCATGTCTGCGACTGTCCTTCTGGAGCAGGGCAAAGAACTCACCAGAGATGAGATCCGCAAAAAAATGTCCGGAAATCTCTGCCGCTGCACCGGATATCAGAATATCGTCAATGCGGTAGATAAAGTCATGCATGAAAATGCAGAAAGCAGCAGAAAGGAATAAAAGTAACATGGAACACAAGACAAAACTGATCGTTCGCGGAGGAGGAGATCTTGCCAGCGGGGTGATCCATCGATTATATCGATGCGGCTATCAGGTACTGGTACTGGAATGTAAGAGACCAAGCGCGATCCGAAGAGAAGTTTCTTTTGGAGAGGCAGTCTACGATGGAACTTCCTGCGTTGAGGGAGTGACAGGAAGGCTGATCACGAAGGTCAGTGAATGCCAGAAAGTCTGGGAGAATGGAGAGCTTCCGATCCTTGTCGATGAGAGCGGGGAAGCGGTGAAAGAGTTGAAACCGGATGCGCTGATCGATGCGATCCTTGCAAAGAGAAATCTTGGAACAACGAGGGACATGGCACCTCTCACTGTCGCGCTGGGACCTGGCTTTGAAGCCGGAAAGGACGTAGATTTTGTCATAGAAACGCAGAGAGGGCATGACCTTGCAAGGATCATCTCCAAAGGGCCGGCAACGCCAAATACAGGAGTTCCGGGCATCATTGCCGGATACGGCAAAGAACGAGTGATCCATTCCCCGGCGGCAGGGATCATGCATAACCGCTCCAGGATCGGAGATATTGTAGAAAAAGATCAGATCATAGCGATGGTCGATAAGATGCCGGTCTATGCATCTCTGACCGGTGTCCTCAGAGGAATCATCCGCGATGGCTACAAAGTGCCGAAGGGAATGAAAATCGCAGACATCGATCCACGTAAAGAGCAGAAGAAAAACTGTAATACTATCTCGGACAAAGCCCGCTGCATCGCCGGAAGTGTCGTGGAAGTCCTGATGGCGAATGGAGTGCTGCCGTGATGAAAAAGATACTTCTGGAAGTACTGGCGATCAATACAGAAAAAATATCCACGATCGCCGTAGTTGGCGGCGGCGGCAAGACCAGCCTGATTTTTCGGCTGATGGAAAGCTTTGTTTCTATTGGAAAAAAAGTGATCGTGACAACGACCACACACATGGCATATGAGCCGGAGCGACCGTTTGTGGAGGACGGAGATATTGACGGAGTTTGGAAGGATCTGCAGAGATATCACTATACGGTAGCAGCCAGTCTTGACCGCGCGACGGAGAAGATTGGTTGTCTTTCCGAGGAGAAATTAGAGGAATTGAGAGGACTTGCAGATGTACTTCTGATTGAAGCAGATGGTGCAAAACGCCTGCCACTCAAAGTACCGGGAGAGCGGGAACCAGTGATTCCGGAGTTTGCGGAGATGGTTATCGGAGTTGTTGGTGTGGATGCTCTCGGAGAGCCAATCCAGAAGACCTGCCACAGATCGGAGAAAGTTGCGGATTTCCTTGGAAAAGGGATGGAAGAAGTGGTTACAGAGGATGATATCGTGAAGATTGCTGTTTCCGCGGAGGCATTAAGGAAATGCGTGGATGGACGCGAGTATTGTGTTCTGTTAAATAAAGCAGACATCCGGGGGAAAGCCGAGGCAGCAGAGAGAATCGCAGGGAAACTGGAAGAGCAGGGAGTTCATGCGGTCTGGGGGAGTTTACAGAAGCAAAATTATAATAGTATCTGTAATTGTATTGATAGGACAGAAGAAAAAGCAGAAGTGTGGATGAATAAGTTGCAGGAGCCGCAAAATAAAGGTAGCCAGGCACAGGAAAAGCCCACATTCATCATGCTGGCAGCAGGAAACAGTCGCCGTTTCGGCTCCAACAAGCTGCTGTACGAAATCGGCGGAGTGCCGATGTATTTGCGTACATTGCACAAGCTTCAAAAGGCAGCGTCAGAACTCGGAAACTGCGAGATCATAGTCGTCACCCAGTACGAAGAAATAGCTTCCAAAGCACAAGAATCAGGAGTCCGGGTCCTGATCAATTCACACCCGGAACGTGGCATTTCCTCATCCATGCAGATCGGCCTAGCCGCTGCAAAAGAATCGGCCGCCTGCCTTTTTATCGTATCCGACCAGCCCTGGCTCACCACAGAGACCATCGTCAATCTGGTGCACAAATTTCAATCAGAACACAAAGGTATGGCATGCACCCTCCTTAACGACAAAACCGGAAACCCCTGCATCTTCTCCCGGAAATATTACCAGGAACTACAGGAGATCACCGGCGACAAAGGCGGAAAACAGATCATAAACAGACATCCCGAGGATGTGGCATATCTTGAGATCGAAGATGCGAAGGAGCTTGTGGATGTGGATACGCTGTACTAATGATGGCAGACAATGAAGAAGGAGCCGATTTCCATAGAGAGGGATTTCGACTCCTTTATTATATGTTATGTTAGCATTGCTATGATTTTTCTGACTGATGCTTCGCAAGATAATCTGAAAATGATTTATATCCAAGTTTCCTTTTTCTAGCAAGCATATTAGCCTAGATAGTATTTCCCTGTGCTTCGTTGATGTACCCTGCATCAAATGCCATTTTCATAATGTCGCCTGTTGCAAGATGAGAAAGACCATATTCTGTAACATAAGCAGATATATCTCTCAAATTATTGCTGGCAAGTATGCCTTGTTTCTCTTTTGCAAGTGAAATGGAAGCAGCTTCTCCGCGACCGATGATTTTGTGTCCGGGGTCTGGATGACTTGTAAGCTTTCGGTAAAGTTCATATGTATCAGTACCCACCATAATGGACTCGATTGTTGCATTCCCTGCCTGGAGCATTAAATCGACTTGCGCCTTTAATCCTTTAAAGGGTTCGATTATGAAAAACTCTGTGCTATGGTTCTGTTTTTTGCACATAAGAGCTCAGAATTATTAAAAACAAAATTAATGAAACTACTCAATTATTCGGATATGATTTTTTATAAAGAAAATGGGATATCGATGTCCGGTTTGAAGTATGTACATTTTCCGTATGGACCTGTTCCAGAGAATTTTGATATACTTTTGGGGAAGATGGCAGCAGATCACATTGCGCACATTGAAGTTGTATATGAAAATGGATATGAAAAACATCAGGTAATTCCAGAATGTGATATTCCAGAAAATATTTTTTCGGAGGGTGAGTTGGAAGTGCTTGAGAGAATAGATGCTAAATTCAAGGACTTTGGTTCTGTTGATATTTCCAATTATTCACATAAAGAAAAAGGATATTGTGCTACAAAAAAAGGCGAAATTATTTCATATGCATATGCAAAAGACATTCAACTGGATTGCCAGTAGGGAACAAATGGAGGAGGCACCATCGGTGCCTCCTCTGCTCATGTCCTGAAATTCATCCTCAGGTTCTTATTTCTTAGCTCCAGCCTTTTTAGCCGGTTTCTTCAGAAAGCCGTGTTTCTCAGCATCCTCCTCCGCGAGACGGATCGTCTCTTCGGATGGATTGGAGATTACGGCTGCGAAAACGATCTCGCATGGCGGGTTTTCTTTGACTGCCTGGACGGCAGCGGTGACTGCGGATACATCGCCGGTCATAAAAACAGTTTCGTGTCCGCCGCATTTACCGTTCCAGGTAAGGAAGGATACATCGGCGGTCTTCAGCATCTGGTCGATCACGATCACTGCATTGCTGCTTCCGACAACTTCCACTAATCCAAATGCTCCATATCTCATAACAGAATCCTCATTTCATTATAGTATTTAACGATCATATTACTTATTTGCGGTCATGTACATTGCCGGTTCTGTGTCGTGAGCCGGGGATGCGATCACCGTGTGGGAAACAACCTTCGCAATTGGTTCTGCGGTGCGGAGTGCAACGTCCATTGCGGCGTTTACGTCGGAGACAGAACCACGCATCTTCACGCAGGCACCTGCACCAAGACGATTACGCTCGATGTTCTGGATCCTTATATTTGCTGCTTTGGAAGCAGCGTCCAGTGCTACGAAGCAGGCAGCAAAACTGTCAAGTTCAAAGATCCCCACTGCCATGCCATTATAATTCTCAGCCATAATACCTCCATCCATTCTACAGGAATATTTTATTTCGGTTCATATACTGTAATTATACCTGCTTTTCCCGCAAAAAACAAGCTAAAATACGTTTTTTGTGGATTTTATCGCGGATTAAATGTGGGTTTATGACAATAATAAAAAGAAAAATATTGTATTTATGTTGATTTTGCAAAAAGAAAACGACTGGAATGAAAAAACACAAAGTGCTATAATAAGGACAGTTAAAACTTCTGCACAACAGAAGAAAATGAAGGGAACAAACAGGAGATGAGTAAAGAAAAACAGGGAATTGATTTATTGAAATTTATTGGAAGTATCATGATCTTTACGATACATATGGCAGTTTTCGAGAGTTTTGGAGAAGTTCAGTCTGCATGGGAACTGCTGGGCAGGTGGGCTGTGCCAGTATTTTTTATTGCATCTGCGTATTTTTTGTTTTCGGCGAACAATGGCAGTGTGGAATATGCGAATATCAAAAAATATATATACCGGATCGGTTCTGGTTTATATTCAACCTTCCTAATTTTATCTGCGTCCGCTTTTTGAAGAGACCGCCTCATACAATGTATGACTTCCTCATGATCGCAAAAAATTCAGTGCTGTCATCTACATTTACAGGATCTTGGTATCTTCTCAGCAGTATATTTTGTGCATGGCTGCTCTTTGTACTTAAGAAAAAAATGAATACGAAGCAGATCTGCCTCATTGCGTTCCTTTTTCAGATCATTTGTATCTTTACTTCGGTGTATAAAGGAATTCTCCCTGATCAGATCAGACATATTTTCTCTTTCTGGCAGTTTCCCTTAAATATCTTTGGAGGATTATTTTATTTTGCAATTGGCCTGTTTCTGGCAGAGAATCAGGATCTTATTTATAAAGCTCCAAAATGGAAGTATTCATCCATTGCTGTGATGAGTTTCCTTACGTATATTGGTGAAATAAACTTTGCAAAACACTTTGCCATTTATGGCGGTTCAGATGAGGCTTTTTCATTGATTCCGTTGAGCGTTTCTGTTTTTATCCTGGGAATGCGAAGTTCTGTGAAAATCAGAAATGCAAAAAAATTGCGTAATATCAGCACCATCATATACTGCGCGCAGGCAGATATCCTGCTTGCGAAAGTTGCGATTTCAAGAATTTTTGGAATTAATTTTAGTCTTTTCCTGTTCGGGATCTGCAGCGTGATCATGGTCTGTATTATAGCTGCGGTATTCTGGCTGCAGGAAAGAAAAATATGGTGGGCGAAATATCTGACTTAAAGGAGGGGGATTTGGTGTGAAGACACATCAGACAGATTTTTCGAAGGGAAATGTATATCGGAATATCCTGGAGCTGTCGATTCCTATGACATTGGCGCAGCTTCTGAATCTTTTGTATAATGTGGTAGACAGGATGTATATCGGCAGGATTCCGGAGACGGGAAGAATTGCGCTGACGGGAGTCGGGATCTGTTTTCCGATCATTACGATGATCATGGCATTCACTTATCTATATGGAAATGGCGGCAGTCCGCTCTGTGCGATGGAGCTTGGACGGGGAAATGAGGAAGAAGCAGAGAAACTGCTGGGAAATACATTCTCCATGCTTCTGATGACAAGTGTAGTTCTGATGGCAGTTGGATATCTTTTTTATAAGCCGATCCTGTATGCGTTCGGCGCGAGTGACACGACTTATGTCTATGCAGGAGCGTATATCCAGATCTATCTGGTCGGAACACCGTTTGTGATGATCTCGCTGGGGCTGAATCCGTTTATCAACTGCCAGGGCTTCGGAAATATGGGAATGCTGACGATCCTGATCGGTGCAGCCTTAAACATCGTTCTAGATCCGATCTTTATCTTCGTATTCCATATGGGCGTGCGCGGTGCAGCACTTGCAACGATCCTGTCACAGTTCTGTTCCGCAGTCTGGGTGCTGAAATTCCTCACAGGCAAAAAAGTCACACTTCGCATCAGGAAAGAAGCGATGCAGATAGAGTGGAAGAGAGTAAGAGCGATCATGGCACTTGGCGTTTCAGGTTTTATGATGCAGTTTACAAACGGACTGGTGCAGATCTTCTGCAACGCAACGTTACAGATCTACGGCGGCGACATCTATGTAGGAGTCATGACGGTTCTCAATTCCGTCCGTGATATCGCGACGATGATGGTACATGGACTGACAAACGGTGCGTCCCCGGTCATGAGCTTCAATTATGGCGAAAAGACCTACGACAAAGTAAAAAAAGCGATCAAATTTGTGACCGTTGTCTGCTTTTCCTATGCTCTGTTTGTATGGGGGATCATCAAGATCGCACCGGAATTTTTTATCCGGATCTTTAACAGCGAACCGGCACTTCTGGAAAAGGGTGTCCCGGCATTACATATCTATTTCTTTGGATTTTGCTTTATGGCCCTGCAGTTTACCGGGCAGTGTGTATTTGTGGCACTTGGCAAGGCGAAGAGAGCGACATTTTTCTCGATCTTCCGCAAAGTCATCATTGTTGTGCCGCTGACTGTGCTTCTTCCACGTATCGGAGGACTTGGGGTGGACGGTGTTTTCTGGGCAGAACCGATATCCAATCTTGTCGGTGGAAGTGCCTGCTTTTTCACGATGCTGCTGACAATCCTGCCTGAACTAAAACAGAAACAAAACTGAAATAAAAATCAGATAAACAAAAAGCCGCAGAAGCATGTTCCGGAGGGGAAGCTTTTGCGGCTTTCGTTTATGTGTAGATGGATTGAGGTAAATATAGCAAATTATTTGGATCGATCCAAAACGGATCAGAAACAGATCAGATGTGGATCTTGGTACCGGTCTTGCCCTGGATACCGTCTTTGGCTTTTTCGAGAAGGGTGATCATGGCAGTACGTCCTTCCCCTGAAGCTGCGAAGTCCATAGCAGCCTGTACTTTCGGAAGCATGGAGCCAGGTGCGAACTGACCTTCTTCTACATATTTCTGGGCTTCTTCGACAGACATTTCATCCAGCCATTTTTCGTCTTCTTTGCCGAAGTTTACGGCGACTTTTTCGACAGCGGTGAGGATGATCAGCATGTCTGCATCGAGCTCTTTTGCGAGCAGGCAGCTTGCAAAGTCTTTATCGATAACGGCAGAAGCACCTTTGAGGTGATCTCCCTGAAGAGTAACCGGGATTCCACCGCCACCGCAGCAGATCACGATCTTATTTGCGTCAACAAGGCTGTTGATCGCATCCTGTTCAACAATCTCAACCGGCTTCGGGGAAGCAACAACACGGCGGTATCCGCGTCCTGCGTCTTCTTTCATTACATAGCCGTATGCTTTTTCTGCATGTTCAGCCTGCTTTTTGGTCATGAAGT
>OLSB01002226.1_pt1 | contig 16606 bp, 11 predicted proteins | sample 1672071 | NCBI WGS metagenome assembly OLSB01 (sample SAMEA3136642, study PRJEB25190) | human gut metagenome | biome: human gut; feature: human-associated habitat; material: faeces | place: Austria | collected 2013 | reverse complement strand
GGGCATTTTGGACGGTTACCCGGTCCAGATCCTGCTCCACCGAAAGGGAGGCCATCCTTCCGCAGAGGGAAAGCAGAGTGCCGGTATCGCAGGGCAGCGCGTTCGCAAAGGAATAGCCCAGAGCAGCACAAAGAATCCCTAGCGAAAAGATCAGTCCCTTGTGGGTATTTACGCCTTTGGTTGCGGCAAACATCGCATCCTCTGCAAGCATCCCCGGGTAGCGGATACAGCCAAAAAGCCGCTGGGGGCTGTCCTGCGCATGACGAACCCCCATCAGAAAGAGCTGCCGGAAATGGGGAATCAGCGCCGCCGAGCTGTCAATAAAATGGAACAGGTCCATGTCGTGGTGCGCGCCGCTGTTCGCCCTGTCCACCAGACCAGGCTTCGGGGTGGTGCTGACCTCGTAAAGCAGACTTTTCCCGGCCATTGCCGCAATTTCGTCGGCTCGCTTCTCGGTGAAGTATTCCCGCATGATCCGATTGGTTTCATGCCAAAGGAGTTCCGGACTGTGGGCGCGGCTGCGGGCGCATTCGCGGGCCGGCCGGTCGCAGATCAGGCAGCGCCGTCGCGGAATGCCGAGGCCGGTGCGTGAGAGAATCTCCCCTTCAGGATTCAGCACATCGATGTCAAACAGCCTGCCCAGCCGTCCGCCGTCCTCCACCGCGCACATCAGCGCCTTGAGCCGGAGCGGATCACAATCCACAGCCCAAAGCGCTTCACATCCGGCGGGCTGGATGCAGGTTTTATAAAACTGAACCGCAACCCGGTTTCGTTCGAACTGCCGGGCGATGCTGCGGCAGCCCTCCTGAAAGCTCTGCTCCGCAAGCGCAAAGAGCTTGACCGGTCCTGCAATATTGAGGGTAAAGCTCACCAGCGCCGCCCCCGGAAACTGTTCCCGCGCCGTCCGCTGGCGCTCTGCCCGCTGCTCACGGGCATCCAGGATTTCTTCGAGTGAAACCGGACGGCCGGTTATCTCTGGCATGGGAATTCCTCTCTTCCGTTCCGCCGGGGCTGACGCCCCGCTTGATCTTTCTCCGGTGCCGGCACAAGGCGCGGCGTGCATGCGAAGAAGTCCGTCATACCGAAGGCCGCAGAGGAACACCATGCCCCACCGGCATCCGGGCGCGGAGGGAGGCTTCTGCCGGACGGCGCTGCAGATCGGTCCGCGCAGGCGCCTTCCTTCTAAAAGGTGAACCGTTTTTCCAGAAATTCGCGCTGAAGATGCTGCACCGCGATGGAAAGGTAGGTATCCTTCATGGTAGCAAGCACAAAGGAATAGGGCACCGAAACGGTTTCATCCAGCCTAAAATATGCGCGCTGCTGCAGGGCCAGAGAAATTTGTTTGCTGGGCATAATCACCGAGGCATAATCCACCTGAGCAAGCGCGTCGAGGGTACTGAGGTTTCGGCTGATCTGACGGATTTTGGGAACAATTCCGGCATTGGCAAGGATCTGGTCGCAGACCATGCGGCTTCTCTGTCCCGGGAGGGTGAGGATCAGCGGCTCCTCCCGGAAAAAGTTCGCATGGATATAGGGCAGCCCTTCGCCCTCCTTTTGAAAGATAAAATCGCGGTATGCGCTGGTCCGACGGGGAATTACCACCATATCGTCCTTGCTGAACTCAAAATAGTCAAGCTCCTCCCGCACCACCGGCAGGTGGAGAATTCCTATATCGACCTCATGGCGGGTCAGCTTTTGCTCAATCTGATCGCTGGTCGCTTCAATGAGGGTGATAGAGACTCCCGGATGCTTCGCCTGAAAGTCAGGCAGAATATAGGGCAGCACATAGGTCGCCTGTGTGCCGGTAAAGCCGAGGCGGATCTCTCCGTTTTCCGCATTCTCCACGTCCTGAATTCGTTTTCCCAGCTGCGCCTTTTCATGCAAAACCCTCTGTGCAAATTCCAAAAAACAGCGGCCCTCGCTGGTCAGAGCCACCCCGGTGTTGTTGCGCACAAGCAGCTCGATTCCGGTTTCCTTTTCCAGCTTCTGCACGCATTGGCTCAGAGCCGGCTGCGCCACAAAAAGCTGTGCCGCCGCACGGGTGATGCTCCCCTGCTGGGCAATTGCGACAAAATAATCCAAATCTTTGAGAGTCATGGTCACTCCTCCCGCAAAGATACCGTTTTTCCCATTTTACATCAAAGGGGGAGGCTTGTCCAATGAAAAAGGCCCCTGACCCTTCACGACCGTGAAAAAGTACAGAAGCCTTTTAAAGCCTGCTATGCTTTGGCCGGATCAGCCTGTTTGCGCTTTTTCACCTGTTTGCTTACGATGCCGTAGGCAAAGGTGCCGACGATGAGGACAAAAATCACAAGACTGACGGGACGGGTCAGGAAAATCATATAGCTGCCCTTGGAAAGCATCAGCGACTGGCGGAAATAGCTTTCCAGCGAAGAGGCCAAAACCACCGAGAGAATCAGGGGACCGGTGGGCAGCTTAAATTTTTTGGTCATATATCCAAAGAATCCAAAGAAGAGCATCAGCCACACATTAAAGAAGCTGTAGTTGAGAGCATAGGCGCCGACACAGCAGAGCGCCAGCACGAGGACAGACAGATTCTTCTCCACCAGGCGGATGGTATTAACGAAAAGCGGAATCATCAGCAGGTTGGAGATCAGAAGGAAGAAGTTGGCAATGGCCAGTGCTGCAATCATAGCCCAGACAATTTCGCCCGATTCGGTCATCAGCAGCGGACCGGGACGCATTCCGAACATGATAAAGACGCCCAGCATAATAGCAGTACCGCCGGAGCCCGGAATACCCATCGTGATCAGCGGAATCAGCGCACCGCCGACCGAAGCATTGTTGGCAGCTTCCGGTGAGGCGAGGCCCTCCGGCGCGCCGTGGCCAAAACGTTCCGGCTGTTTGGCGCATTTTTTCTCGGTCGCATAGGCCAGGAAGGTAGCGATGGTTCCGCCTGCGGCAGGCAGAATACCGATGATGGTGCCGATCAAAGAACCCCGCAGCATCGGCATGCCGACCTGTTTGAGCTCTTTGGCGGTCGGGATATACTCACTGGTCTTAAAGTTGGGCTTACCCAAATTCAGATGGACCTGATGCTCCACATTGTGCAGCACCTCACCGATTCCATACATGCCCATAATGACCACAACAAAGTCGATGCCTTCGAGCAGCTCCGGCGTATAGCAAAAACGCGTATACCCGGACACGAAATCACAGCCTACCAAGCCAATGACGAAACCGAGCACCGTCATGAGAAGGGCTTTTACCACCGAATCGCCCGCCAGCAGCGCAATTGTGCACAGTCCCAGCAGAAGCAGCATAAAGTATTCCGGCGCTCCGAAGTTAATGACGAGCGAGGCAATGGTGGGAGCAAGGAAGATCAGCACAATAATCCCGAAGAGACCGCCCACAAAGGAGCTGATCGCGGAAATGCCCAACGCAAATCCGCCGCGTCCCTGCTGCATCAGCGGGTAACCGTCCAGGCAGGTGACAATGGCGGGGGCGTCCCCGGGCGTATTGATCAGGATGGCAGTAATCCGGCCGCCGAACATACAGCCCATATAAACGCCGACGAGCAGCGCCAGGCCGGCGGAGGATTCCATGGTAAAGGTAAGGGGAATCATCAGAGCAAGGCCGGCGGAAGGACCAAGCCCGGGCAGTGCGCCGACTACGGTTCCCACCATTGACCCGAGGAAAATTACCATCAGGTTATAGAGCGTGAAGTTTGTAAGAAAGCCGCCCCACAGGTCATGTAAAATTTCAATCACAGTATCGCCCTCCGCTTAGAAAAAGTTGCAGATGCTCATGGGAACCTGCAGCCATGTGTGGAAGATCAGGTAAATACCCGTCCCCGTCACCAGAGCCACTTTGGCGGCGGAAAGGGCGCTGTTCTTCTCGATGAAGAAGATCACGCAGAAGATGTAAACGATCACGCTGAGGATGATCCCCACATGTTCCATCGCAAAAATCAGCAATGCTGTCGAAATCACATACAGAACCAGACGGGGAACCGCATTTCCTTCAATTTTTGCATCTGTCTTGCTGCGAATATCGAGCGCCAGCAGAATGAGGCAGGCCACAATAGTCGCACCGAGCATGATGCTCGGAAGGAACCCCGGGCCGATGGTATACTGCGCATCTTTGGGAAGGGCCAGCGCCTCCGGCATCATCAGTCCGGCAATCACAGCCATGATGACAAGAAAGGCCCGATACATTGTAAGCATAAGCGTATAGTTACCTCCTTAAAAAACGAGGGAGCGGTTTGCCCGCCCCCTCGCTGGTGGTCGGTCAGATCAAGCCGGCCTCGGTCATGGCCTCGGTGAACTCCGCATTGACTTCGTCCAGATAGGCGAGGAAATCATCGCCCAGCAGGAAGTGCGGCTCGACGCCGTTCGCCTCGAGGTACTCTTTATGCCAAGACTCCGATTCGTTGACCTTGGTCATCAGATCATAATAGAACTGCTTCTGCTCTTCAGTAATGCCGGCGGGAGCACAGACGCCCCGGTAGAGGCTCATTTCGATGTCGTATCCTTGCTCCAAAGCGGTGGGAACATCGGGATTAGCGGTCAGACGCTCAGGGGTAAAGGTGGCAATGCAGGTGAAGTCGCCAGTGCCGATGTACTCAGCAACGGTGTTATAGTTGCAGCAGATGCTGGTGACCTGGCTGCCCAGAAGAGCGGTGACCTGCTCACCGTCTCCATTGTAGGGGATGTAGTTGATCTCGACGCCCTTGGCTTCCATCAGTTTGGTAGTGATGATATGATCCACCGTTCCGGTTCCTGTGCCGCCAAGCGAAACATCCGGAGTCGCCAGCAGCTCATCGAGATTGGTGATTCCCGAATCGGTGCGCACCACGATGATCGAAGGATCCAGGCCCAGCAGGGCGATGGGGGTGAAATCCTTGTAGCTGAATCCAAGCTTGGTTTTGAGCGGGGTGGTGGTGAAAGACGAGGTGGTGCACATCAGGTAGTGCGGATCTCCCTTATGCCCATTTACATAGGACATCCCGATTGCGCCGGAGCCGCCGTCCTTATTCACGACATTGAAGCTGGCGGAGCTGAGCTTTTCATTCACAATCACCTTCTGCATGGTGCGCAGCAGGATATCGTGGCCGCCGCCGGCGCCGTAGCAGGCGACAAGCTCGATCGAACGTTCCGGGGTCCATGCTTTTGATTCGGCCGCAGGGGCGGCAGAGGCGGCAGGAGCAGCCTCAGAAGAGGCCGGAGCAGGGGCAGCTGGGGCGCTGGAAGAGGGGCTTCCGCCACAGGCCGATAGAGCAAAAATCATTGCGACAGCTAGGAACAGAGCGGATAAACGTTTCATTTTCATTCCTCCTGAACAAAATGTGTTTACATTTGCCGGCGATTTTAGATTAATTATACCATTCATAGCTCCGAAACAAAAATACAAAAAAGCCATGAGTCCATAAGCAAAACATGTGAGCCAAAACGTCCGCCTACCGCTTGATCTGCCGGATGACGTCGATCACTGTGCCGTCGCGGTATTCGACAATGCACACCACGCGGTCGGTTGTCTCGATGGGTGCGGGCACACCGGTCAGCGATTCGGCAAGCTGCTGCAAATACTCGATGCTCACAAGCTTCAGGCTGGTTTTTTCGAGGTCCTCTTTCAGCTCTTCATAGTGCGCATGTCTGGGATTCAGCGCAATTCCGGCTTCGGTCACTACCGCGGCGACCGTTTCTCCGGGAGTGCAGCAGGTAAAGACCCGTCTGGTGATCGACGGTGTGCGTCCTCTCAGGACCGGCAGACAGACGATGCTGATGTCCGCCCCGGCAGCTACATCCGGCCCGCCGCCAAGTCCGCCCATCATTTTGCCGGAGGAGCCGGTCAAAATATTGACGTTGAAATCGGTATCGACCTCCAGAGCGGCCAGTACGCCGAAATTCAGCTTGTCAAGCAGCGCGCCCTTGGTAAAAGCATTTGAGTAAACCGCGTTGTCGATCTCCACGATATTGGGATTTCCGGCCATGGCGCGTGCCGCGACCGAATCAAAGCTTTGGCTGCATTCCAGCACCCGTACCAGCTTTTTCTGGAACATCTCCACAATGCTCGCCGTCATGCCGCCCAGAGCGAAGCTTGCTGTGATTCCCCGCTCCTGCATATGCTGCGCCAGATAATTTGTGCATGCAATGGAGATGGCGCCCGCCCCGGTCTGGAAGGAAAATCCGTCACGGAAACGGCGTGAGGCAGCCATGACATCCGCCGCACGGCGCGCAATCATCAGATCGCGCGGATTTTTGGTCATCCGCGCGGCGCCCTTTCCGATTTTTTCCGGGTCTCCGATTTCATCCACCTTGACGACCACATCCACATACTGCTGCGAGATGCTGGCGGGTACACAGGGGAAATCCACCAGATGATCGGTGATGACCACGACCTTGTCCGCGTTGCGTTCGTCAATGAACGAATAGCCCAGCGATCCGCAGGCATTGGGGCCGATCTGCCCGGTGGCATTGCCGTATTCATCCGCGGCGGAAGCGCCGATAAAGGCAACATCGATGTTGAGCTCTCCTGCTTCGATCGCTCTGGGCCTTGAACCATGGGGGCGCAGGATGACCGGATGCTGCATCAGCCCCTCCAAGACCGCATCTCCCAGTTCTCCCCGGATGCCGCTGGCCTCGATCCGTTCAATGGTTCCGTCCCGGACAAAGTCAGCCACCGAGGGATTGCGAATATTGACCACCGCGCTGGGTGCAAACTTCAGATGCTTGATCCCCAGGCTGCGGATGGCGGCGAGAACCTGTCCGATCACCTTGTCTCCTTCCCGGAAGCTGTGGTGGAAGGAGATGGTCATTCCATCGGCAAGTCCGACCCGGCGGATCGCCTCCTCCAGGGAATAGACCAGTTTTTCGGTATCGGAGGCGCTCTTTCCCGCGCGGCGCATCGTATGTACCGGAGAAGAGGCAGGCTGCCCCTCATATGCGCCGCGATAAGGCTTGACCTGATATCCGTCGATCAGCTCCGGCAATTCGCGTCCAACGGCATTTCTCATTTTATTGTCACCATCCCATCCAGCTTGATGCCCGCGGCTCTGGCCTGAGCCAATGTCGTCCTTGCCCGCAGCTCGATCGGCTTGTCAATCATGCTGCCGTCAAGGGTAACGGCGCCCTTTCCGGCCTTCCTGCCCTTTTCCACCGCGTCGAGCACACGCAGCGCATAATTGATCTCTTTCTGGCTCGGGGTAAAAAAGCTGTTGACAACGTCGATCTGTCTTGGGTGAATCACCGATTTTCCGTCGAAGCCCAGATTTTTGGCCAGTGCCGTATCCTCGCGCAGTCCCTCTTCGTCGTTGATGTCGCTGAACACGACATCAAGGGCGTCCACTCCCGCCGCACGGCAGGCCAAAAGAACCGCGTTGCGGGCATAGAATACCTCAAGGCCCTTTTTGGTTCTCTGCGCTTTCATGCTGGCGGTCAGATCTTCGGCGGAAACGGTCAGAGCTGTAACGCGCGGATCTGCGGAGGCAATTTCTCTGGCATTCAGCACGCCCATATAGGACTCAATGTTGCAGATAAGCTCGATTTTCCCTATTTCCAGGCCGATTTCCTCCTCAATTTCCGCCACGCGGCGGGAAATTTCCTGCACCTCGCGCGCATACTCCACCTTAGGAATGCGCAGGGCGTCCGGATTGGCGCGCACCGCGACCTGAATATCCTCCTCGAAGTATTCGGAGTAAAGTCCGTTGACCCGGATGGCCACGTATTTGTCGCGGGGACGGTGATGCTTCATCATCTGATAAACCAGAATGCGGGCGGCATCCTTTTCCGACGCGGGAACCGAGTCCTCAAGGTCATAGACCAGCATGTCCTCATTGTAAAACACCGCCTGAATCATGTTGACCGGACTGCATCCGCTTGCATACAGCCCAGTTCGTTTTAAATGGATTTCCCGTTCAGCCAAGACATGCCACCTCCTTTGACCAGTCCCATGAGGTCTCTGCGGCGCGGCAGGCCGCACACTGCACCCGGGCGCGAATCACACAATCCAGTGCGCCGCGGTCAAGAACCGAAACTTCAGCATCCGCTACCGCCAGCTCCTCCAGTGTCTGACGCACCGTTGCCAGAATCGACTCCCCGAACATTACTTTGACATCGCTCTGCAGGTCAATCTGAATTCCATGGGTTCCGGGACGGACGGTAACCATGCAGTCGCTTGATTCCATACTTCCCGCCATGGCGGTTTTTTTGATTTCCACAACGACTCCTCCTTTCGTTTGGTGGAAAATGGCCCCTATTTTTTTCAGTATAGCACAAGCGGAAGTCCGGCAAAAATACAAAAACAAGATGTGTGACAAATGAAACGCTTATATTCTTTCTTTCCGCAATAAGCGGAGGATATCCCTCCTATCAAACTTTCCTATTTGCAGAAGGACGAAAGCTCCATTATAATAGAATTGGAATGTTATGGGAAAGGGGCTGCCGGCATGGAATCGATTCAGGCGCGGGAAATCCACCTGGTGCTCCGCAGTGAGCGCGAGATGCTGGCAGGTTTTTTGCACGCCCATCACCTCCGCTTCGATGATGACATCGAATGCGCCTTCGGTCTGTTTGACGGGGAAAGGCTGTTGGGGTGCGGCTGCGCCTGCGGCGGGCTGCTCAAATGCTTTGCGGTGGACGAAGAGCTGCGCGGGCAGAACGGCCTTGGCATTCTGATTTCGTGTCTGTGCCGCAACCGTTTTCAGCTCGGCATTTCCGACCTTTTTGTCTTTACAAGGCCGCACAACCGGGAGCTGTTCACCCGCTGCGGCTTTACCCCCATCGCTGAAACGCAGGATGTCATTCTTCTGGAAAACCGCAGCGACGGACTGGCGCGCTACCTGAACGGCCTCCCCCGCCCTCCTGTGGGGTGCGGCCCGGTGGGCGCAATTGTCATGAACTGCAATCCCCTGACAAACGGGCACCTCTTTCTGATTCGGCAGGCGGCGGAGCAGTGCGGCTTTTTATATCTGTTCGTGGTGGAAGAAAACCGCTCCGCTTTCCCTTTTTCCGACCGTCTGTCGCTTGTCCGCGCGGGAACGGACGGAATGAAAAACGTATGCGTTTGCCCCAGCGGAAGCTACATGATCTCCGGCTCGACCTTTCCGGTTTATTTTTTGAAGGAGAGCGAGGACCCGTCGGCTCTGCAAAGCGAGCTGGACATTACTATTTTCGGGTCCAAGATCGCGCCGGTGCTCGGCATCCGCCGGCGCTTCGCGGGGCAGGAACCGTTTGATCCGGTCACGCGGCAATACAATGAAACGATGCGCCGCCTGCTTCCTGGGTATGGCGTGGAATTCGTCGAGCTTCCACGCTGCTGTGTGGACGGCATTCCCATCAGCGCCTCGCGGGTACGGCGCCTGCTGAAGGAAAACAACGGCGTAACGGATGAGGTTCTGGGTCTGGTTCCCCCCTGTACGGCGGCTTGGCTGCTGAGGTCCTTTGAAAAAGTGGACGAAGGCGGCTGAAAAGAACCGGAGCGCCAAGGAAAAGGACATTTTGCGGATATTGTGGCCTTTCTTCCGATTCCGCGTTCTCAGCGTCCAGATATCGCAGAGACCGTCTGCGCCGCCTCCTCGCAAAGCGAAAAATATTAGCGGAATTGTTTTTTGTTTTAAGCACCGGGAGTGAAAGGCTTTGAACGGGGATTTTACGGTAAGCCTTCGCAGAGCAAGGCCGCACATGAATGTGAGGGCATCAGTTTTGAGCGGCTTTCCCGATGTGATAAGCCTTCGCAGAGCAAGGACGTGCATAAAACGCGCGGACACCGGCTTCGAACGGGGATTTTACGATAAGCCTTCGCAGAGCAAGGCTGCGCTTGAATGCGCGGCCTTGCTCTGCGCCTTTCACCACTCATCATCCGTCTTTCCAAAGGATGGCCCCGCATCCACCAAGGCAGATCTGTACGCTGTTTTCCGAAATGCCGCAAATTTTTGCCTGTCAAATATCAATCAATGCCGAATCACGTCAGGACTTTTTAGGCATAGCCAGCCCAAAATCATCATTTTCCATCCTTATGAATCATATCGGCGGATTCTCATGGGTCATTCCCGCCGAAGCAGGATGCCAGTCGTGCCAACCGTCCTGATATGGAAAGGGTACAGCGAACTTGGCCGCTTATCCGAGCATGCTTTGCAATTTTTGTAATTTCCCGGCAAAGGGTAAGCCCCGGCCCAAAGGCCTCAGAGAGAGCAGGCGGTGAAACAATGCCGCTGAATATCCATCGCCCTGGTCCGGACACTGTGCAGCGCCGGCTTGATACTTGACGCATGGCATGTCTGACGCGGTTTTGGGGGAGAAATCGCTCCCGCTGTGGGCATTGTCCGCGCCGGACAAATATGGTATGATGCTCCTGTAAGGCCGCGGCCCCGTATCCGCAGGAGGGAACGGGGCACGCGGGGCAAAAGCACCGTTCCCGCGCCCGATTATGGCAAATCCGGGGACCGCATCACCGTACAGAACGGAGGGGAGACGATGACGTTTCACAAAATTTACCGGCAGCTCTATTCCTGCTGGGACGAGCTGGAAAAGGCCATTGAGGCAATTGAACCGCTCAAGGAGAAGGGGGATGCCTTTGAGCAGTTCGCCTATGCTTATTTCACCTATTTTCGCGACCTCTATCAGATCAGGGAGCTTTATATGGGACCCCAGATCCCCGAAGCATACCGGAAGAAGTATCAGCTGGAGAAAAAGGATAGCGGTGTTGACGGCCTGATTCTTCAGGAGGGCGGCTCGTCGGTCGCCTACCAGGTCAAATTCCGCAGTGCGCAGGCGGCTCCCTCCTATGATGAGCTGACTTCCTTCTGGGCAGAATCGGAGCATACCGACGGGCGGTGCATCTTTGCAAACTGCTATGCACTTCCGAAGCAGTCGCAGAAGAAGAAGGACCAGTTCACCATTCTGCGCGACTGCCTGAGCGCCCTTGACAGCGCATTCTTCGCGTGGTTGTTCCGCTTTGCCGGGACCGGGGACGCTACTGTCCGCAGAGAGAAGCTCTCGCCCCTGCCGCACCAGCGCAAAATCATCGAGGAGGTGCTGACAGGCTTTTGCGGTGGGGACCGGGGCAAGCTTCTGGCCGCCTGCGGAACCGGCAAGACTTTGACGGCGCTTTGGATTCATGAGGGAATGGGCAGCCGGACCGTCCTGTTCATCGCGCCGAACCTTGCGCTGATCAAACAGACGCTGGAAGCCTGGATGCCGCAGGCCGCGGCGCCCTTTCTCTACCTCTGCGTATGCAGCGATCCCACCGTTGCCGGTGCGGAAGAGAACGACGATTTTGCCGCGGACCCCTCTTACATCGGCGTCCCCGTCACGACCGAGGCGGAAAAGATCGCCGCCTTTCTCCGGCATCCGTCCGACAGAAACCGGGTGGTTTTTTCCACCTACCAGTCGCTTGACGCCGTCGTAATCGCCATGCAAAGCTGCCCGGGCTTTGCTTTCGACCTCGCCTTTTTTGACGAGGCCCACCGGACCGCCGGGAACAAGGATTCCCAGATGTTTATCCTCGGCATGCAGGACCAATGCATCCCCTGCAAAAAGCGGCTCTTTATGACCGCCACCGAACGCTTCGTCAACCCGCATATCGTGGGCCGCGCAAAGCAGCTCAACTACGAGGTTTTTTCGATGGACAACCGGGAGCAATACGGTACAACCTTCTCGTCGCTTCCCTTTCGCGAGGCGATCGAGCAGGGCATTATCAACGACTATAAGATTGTTCTGTGCTGTATGAGTGAGGGAGAGCTGAGACGGATCATCCGTGAGAATCAGCTCATCGATCTGGGGGACCGCCGCATCGACGCCCAGACTCTCTTTCTTCAGGTCCTTCTGGCGAAGACGATGGGCGACATCGGCGTGCATAAGGTGATCTCTTATCACCGCAGCATCAACGCGGCGCAGGAGTTTATCGAGCCATCCGACGGAAGCTCCATCCGTGAGGTCATCTCCGCCGTCACCGACTCAATGGATGCGTCCGATATTTACGCCGGACACATCAACGGAAAAATGCCGGCCGGAACGCGCCGGGAAATTTTCGACGCGTTTATCCGCGCGCCCTATGGCGTAATCTCCAACGCGCGGTGTCTCACCGAGGGAGTCGACGTTCCTATGATCGACGCGGTTTATTTCGCGGAACCGAAAAATTCGATGATCGACATTATTCAGGCAGTCGGCCGTTCTCTGAGAAAGGACCGCTCCAAGCCGGATCAGATTTCCTATATCATCATTCCAATGGTGATCTCCGATCAGGTTTCCAAATTCGAGGACATCGACCCCAAAGAGTTCAGCACGCTGCATTCGGTGATTCAGGCGCTGCGCGATCAGGATAGAATTCTGGCCGACTACATCGATAAACTGAATCTCAAAGCGGCCCGCGGCAAAGGCCACAGCCATCAGGAGCCGGATGCGCCCATCCTCGTCGAGCTGTCGGAGCAGCTGGATATCGGGGCGTTCTCCGAAAGCCTGAGCCTGCGGATCGCAGAGGTCAACAGGGACCCGAGCAAAATCGCGAAGGAGTTCCTGGTCAGCAAAGCCTCCCGCGCCTCCGGCATCCGGCGGACCTTCCGAACGGTGGGCGATTACACGATCGACGCCTATTACAGCAGCCTGGTTCTGCCGACCCTCGAGCGCTACCCCAGCTTTTCTGTCGGACTTCCGCGCGAAGCGATTGCCATCGACCATAACAACGTTTCCCACTGTGTGAAGATCGGCGCTCTCGCAGAAAGAGACCTCAAGTTCTGGGTTACCGACGTCGGCAGGGCGCTTTTCGAATACCGGGAGCTTTCTGCCGACATCTTTCGGGAGCAGATGCTCAAATATTACGAGCTGGACACGATTACAAGGATTCCCAGATTCCCCTACCGGATGGCCCTGCGGGTCATTTCCGCTCTGGGGAGCATCAACCGCTTCGAATTTGTTTATTCGCTTTATATCATCAGGCATTTTGGAGCGCAGGGCGAACGGGAGGCGATCGAACGGGTCCAATATCTGCGGGATTCCTACCCCAATATCGAGGTGCTCAACGAAGCGAACAAGCGCATCGTTCTGGAGGCGCTCAACGCCAAGTTTGATACCACGCTGACCTTCGAGGATATCTGGACCTCAAGAACGACAGTCTATAACCAGTTTAACTACATCAAAAAGCATCTTCTGACATGGGAGCGGATTTTTGACCGCTCGGCGCCGAAGGATGTGATCGGCCTGCTGCCGGGCGGCGCAGAGCTGATCGCAAAAGAGCTGGAAAAATCCGCCGAGATAGAAACCTGCCCCCTCGATTCACTTCGGACAAACTATACACAGTACAAAGGCTACTAAGCTCTGACACAGCAGGGGGACGCGTTTCCTTTTCCGGGGGATGTCCTGCGCAGGACTTATGCGGGCGTGGACGCTGTTTTAAGCGTGGGCTTTGGCGCAGGAGGCTTTAGGCGCGGGCGTAGACGCTGCCCGAGAAGCTCTTTAGCGGCCCGGGGCCGCCGGCCGCTTGTCCGGCCCTGCAAAGATCCTTTGCAGGCAGGAACCGCAGGGCCGCCTATCGAAATTTCTTCCGCGTCACCTGTTCTGCAAAGCCTTTGCTCATTTGTCAGCCCGCCTTTTGTCTCCTGTTTCATCCGGTGCCTGCACCGAAAATCTTTTTACGCGGCGCCTTTCCGGACGGAATCCGCAGTTTCCAAACAGCGCAAAAGAAGGAGCGGCATCTCTGCCGCTCCTTCTTTTATTAATTCCGGACCAGTTCCACAATGCTTTCCCGCAGCGTCGTTTTCAGGTACGGGTACTGATTGAGCTGCTGGGTCGAGGTCCTCGCATTTCTGCATTTCACGATGCGGCCGACCGCAAAGCCCTCCTGCTCGCCGAGGTAGGCCAGCAACAGGTCTGTGGGAACAATCTTTCCAAGGTAGGCCGACTGATCAACCACAATATAGGTCTTTCCGCCCGGATTCAGGCAGAGGGCGCACTGCCGCAGCACCTCACGCATATCCGAGAAATAGCCCCGGATCATATCGGGCACCTTGCGGGTTCTGCCGTCCTTTTTGCCGGTCCGCGCCTCCTTCGCAGGAATCGCCTCTTCGATCTCCTTTGCAATGAGGTCGATGTAGGGATCGCAGGCCTTCTGCACCTGAGCGCCAACAAAGGAACGGACGGCTCCCCTGCGCAGGTCTGCAATCCCCGTCATGCCGTCGGCAAAGCCTCCGAGAATCAATTCCAGCTTGTATGACTCGAAGTAATCGAAGGAGTTTGCATAGGGAGGCGAAAAAATGATCGCCCCGGCCCGCCGTCCGTCCCGGCAGTTCTCATATCTTTGGTAAAGATGGCACGCCGTATCACACAGGCCGAAGCCCCGCACGCCGTCGCAGGGCCTGACCCTGCGGATATCCTCGATCATGAGCGCCGCCTTTTCTTCAAAAAAGGCGGCGGTATCTTTAACCCGGGAGGCACTCACCTTGAGTCCGTTGCCGTCCCGCTTGCGGTCGGAACAGTCAAGAATAATCGAGACAAAGGCGGCTCGCAGAAGCTGTCCGGCCCGGGATTCCGGCAGCGTGTCAAGAAACGAACGGATCCGCACAAGCTCATCAAAGCGGGCTGGCTGGAAATAGCGGCAAACCTCCCTGTCGCTTTTTCGAGGCGCCCCGCCGCGAAAGTTCCGGAGGGCTGCGAGGAATCCGCGGATCTCTTCAAAATCCTGCGTATCGTAGCGGTCCACCTTGGTGTTGGTCAAAAATGCAGACATCGGATTGACATCGAGCCCCAGCGTGTTGTAGCCGCTCAGGACCGCGACGACATTGGTGGTCCCCGACCCGCAGAAGGGATCGATGATCAGCTCCCCCTTTTGGGCTCCGGACAGGGCAATCAGCTCTGCAATCAGCTCGCCCGCAAAGCCCTCCCGATACTTAAACCACTGATGGTACGGGGCGGCGGCATTGGCGGAAAAGTTGACCAGACGGTGGTATTTTTCCGGCGCAGCCCCGACGGCGTATTTCGTCTCAAGGGAGAGCAGCCATTCCTGAAGCGCGGAAGAGTCATAAATTCTCTGTGTCTTTAACAGCTCATGCATTCGGTGAATCCTTTCTTCTCTTCCAGACGCCGTCCTCATAGAGCAGCGCCTGCTTCAGACGGGTATCCAGATAGTCGCTGGGCAGGGCGGAGATATCCTCCATCCGGCTTCCGGTGTTCACGCACCAGAGGATATACTGCATCAGGCCCCGTGTCATGTCCGCCAGCACCTTTTGATACAGCTCCGCAGTCGTATAAGTTTTCCCGCGCCGGAACAGCCGGGCGACCGCCCCATCCACCGAGCGCCGGATCACCTCTGAAAAGCCTCCGGCTCCGTCGGCCGCAGCCCCGGCGTTTCCCTTGCGGAAGGAATAGATAAAATCACCCTGAATATTTCCTGAGAAGCGCAGGTGGGCGGTGTTTTTATAGGATTCTATATAATCCTGAAACAGGATTCCGTCTTCCGGCAGGTAGAACCCGGCCCGCGCCACCGCCTTGAGCATCGCCGCCCATACCTTGATGTTCTTGTTGTTGAAGGTAAAGACGAGGTAGCCGCCCGGCTTGAGGACCCGTGCGCTCTCCGAATATACTTCGTACAAAAGCTCTTCGTAATCGTTCTCGTCCTTCGCGCCTTTGTAGTTGCTCTTGCGGCTGACGACCGCCTCTTCCTCCTTATACACACAGCGGTCGAGGCCGCGGTAAATTGCATACCATGCGTTCCATATCACCGAAAGCTCGGCGTACTGAACATTGCTTCCGTAAGGCGGGTCGGTGATGACGGCATCGACCGACTCATCCGGAACCGGCAGCGATGCCGCACTCCGGTTCAGAACCATATAGCTGCTGCGCAGCCGGATATCCTCGAAGCTCTCCACCTCCACAATATCCTTCGGCAGCACAGAGGCCGCATATTCGCAGCCCCTGAGGATGGCTCCGGCACGCTGTCTGAGGACATCGAGGATGTTGGTCTCGACATACTGATTCGGCAGCCAGAAGGCGTGCTTATCCATTGCAGTCGGCTTGCCGCCCTCCCAGTTGTCGGTCACCCGCACCATCTTGTTGGTATACCGCAGGGAAGAGCTGAACAGGAAATACAGGTACTCGTTGAGTCTGGAGCCGGTTTTCCCCCGCAGCCGCATGATGTCGTTGAAGATCAGTCCGTTGAGCGCGTAGTTGCGTTCGGTGAAAAAGTCGCTGTAACAGGCAACTCCTTTTTCATACAGCTTATCTTCATACCGGCGGTCCCAGTCCTTTGGGATCGGAAACTCCGGCTTATATTCCAGGTCCCGCACGATCTGCCGCAAGTCATACTTCTGAAAAGCACAGATATTTTCCACGCCCAGTGGACGGGTCAGCGTCTTTCCAGTGGAATCCGAGCGATAGCGGACCCGCACCGGATGGCTGCCCGCCGGGGCGCAGGCCACCCGTTTGACGCCGCCCCGATGGGCGGCACAATCCCCGTTCGAGCAGCGGTACACCCCGTTTGAGAGCTTGTTTTCTTCCAGCAGTACAATCTCCGCGCCGCAGTGGGGGCATATTACCGTATACACCCACTCGAACCACAGGGCCGTGCCGCGGTCATCGTCAAATTCCACGCGGTACCAATCCCCATACTTCTTTTCCGCAGAAAGCAAAAACCGCCGGTAAAAGTCCCGCAGCTCGTC
>OLSB01002223.1_pt1 | contig 16622 bp, 15 predicted proteins | sample 1672071 | NCBI WGS metagenome assembly OLSB01 (sample SAMEA3136642, study PRJEB25190) | human gut metagenome | biome: human gut; feature: human-associated habitat; material: faeces | place: Austria | collected 2013 | reverse complement strand
CTCCGGCGGCAGATTTGAGCTGGTGAAAGACCGACACGGCTTTGTGCTGGCGGGTATGGAGAATGCCCGTTATCGGGAGTACGAGCTGGAGATCGGCCTGGGGGACACCCTGTTTGTCTACACCGACGGCGTGGCGGAGGCGACGGACGGGGCCGATACCCTCTACGGCACAGAGCGGATGCTCAATGCCCTGAATACGGCGCCGGAGGGCTGTCCGGAGGAACTCCTGACTGCCGTCCGGCGGGACATCGACGGGTTTGTGGGGGGTGCGCCCCAGTTTGATGACATCACGATGCTGGCTATCCGCCGGCGGGATATGGGGAAAGAGAGTATGAAGAAATGCAGTGTGGAGCCGCGCTTGGAGTGTATGGAGACGGTGAGCGCATTCTTTGAACGGGAACTGACAGACCATCAGGCCCCGCCCAAGGTGATTGCCCAAGTCAACGTGGCCATAGATGAGATCTTCTCCAACATTGCCCGGTATAGCGGAGCTACCTCTGCCACCGTGGGCTGTGAGGTGGAGAGGGGGCGTGCTATCCTCCGTTTCACGGACAACGGCAGGCCCTATGATCCCACGCAGCAGCCCGATCCGGACACCACTCTGGGGGCCGAAGAGCGGGAGATCGGGGGCCTGGGCATCTTCATGGTCAAAAAGACCATGGACCGCATCGCCTATTCCTACAGCGACGGGATAAATGTGCTGACGATTGAAAAGAGCTGGTGAATTGGGAACCATGGAGCATCGAGAGATTTTCCGCCGCAACGAGGCGGATGCCAACCGGTATGCAGCCCTGTGCATGCGTGTGGCCGCCGTGGTGGCGGTCCTTATGTGGCTGCTGAACCTCCTTGGCTTTTTTATCGTGGATCCGGTACTGATGAATGTGGCCATGCCGGTGGGTATCGTCCTTTTTCTGCTGCCCACGCTGCTGCTGCGGGTATGGCGGAAGCGGATCTGGCTGCTGAAATATGTCAGCATGGGCTGCTTTCTGCTTGGCATCGGTATCCTGGCTGGAGCCCTCACGATCCAGCTGGTGCTGGCCTGGGCCTGTCCCATCATCCTCTCCTGCCACTATTATGCCCCCCGGTTCACCAAATTCACGCTGCTGGGGGTCATCGTCTGCATGCTGCTGGCGGTCTATCTGGGGCTGCTGTTGGGGGTATGGGACGCCAATATGATGCACAGCAGTCAGGAGATCAGCGGCCTGACCGGGCGGCTGGCCTTCCTGCGTGCCGCCATAGAGGCGGGGGACAACATCCCGCTGCGGGTGTTCAACTTTTACTATCTGCCCCGGGCAGCCGTTCTGGTGGTAATCTATCTTATCGGGCTCACCCTGTCCCGGCGCACCCACGGCCTTCTGCGGCAGCAGGAGGCGGAAAGCCGGGAAAAAGAGCGCATCGGGGCGGAGCTGAATGTGGCCACCCAGATTCAGGCAGACATGCTGCCCCGGATTTTTCCCGCCTTCCCGGAGCGGCCGGAGTTTGACATCTACGCCAGTATGACGCCGGCCAAGGAGGTGGGGGGCGACTTCTACGACTTCTTCCTGGTGGATGACGACCACCTGGCCATGGTGATCGCGGATGTGTCCGGGAAGGGCGTACCGGCCGCGCTGTTCATGGTGATCGCCAAGACCCTGCTGAAGAATGCCGCCCAGACCGGCCTGCCCCCAAAAGCTGTCCTGGAAAAGGTGAACAACCAGCTGTGCGAGAACAACGAAGCGGAGATGTTCGTCACTGTTTGGCTGGGGATCTATGAAATCTCCACCGGAAAGCTCACCGCTGCCAACGCCGGGCATGAGTACCCAGCAATCCGGCGCTCCGGCGGCAGATTTGAGCTGGTGAAAGACCGGCACGGCTTTGTGCTTGCGGGTATGGAGGATGCCCGTTACCGGGAATATGAGCTGGAGCTGGGTATGGGGGATACGCTGTTTCTGTATACGGACGGCGTGGCGGAAGCAATCGGCGCGGCAAATATCCTGTACGGGACGGAGCGGATGCTGGCTACGCTGAACACAGCCCCGGGGCGCTGCCCGGAGAAGCTTCTGCGGGACGTCAAGCAGGATATCGATCGGTTTGTAGGAGATGCCCCCCAGTTTGACGACATCACCATGCTGGCCATCCAACGAAAGCCCAATATTCAGTAAAGGACTTCATTCTCTCCAAATGTGGCTGTAAAGTTTTCATATAAGGCAATACCAGTTTTAATGTCCAATAAAACTCTCTGTAATGACTCCGAACAAAATGAGTAGAAAACCAGATTAAGCGTATTTGGGATTACAAGAAATGAGGAAAAAGGTAGAGAAAAACCGATACTTTCTATTGCGTTTTAATGCTCTTTAGCCCTGTTTGGTAGTGTTTGGTCAGGTGTGTGGGATTCGAATGTCTGGGAATGCGGACCCAAATGTGTGTCGGAACCTTCAACTGGCACTCTACCGCCCTCTTTGACGCTTTCCCCTGCTCCAGCAGTTTCTCTTTAGAACTCTTTTGCCCTGCTTGTTTCAAGAAACCCTTTCGTCTTTTGGGATTTGTGTGGGATTGGATTCTGTGTATTAAAAGATGTTCCGCCCGGTTTGAGGGGGCGATGACAGGCCAATCACCTCAAAGCAGAGGCGCAGAAACTGCGCCGCATAAACAAAGAATAAGGCCCGTCCCACCGGCAGTCTGAGTGCAACTCGTCTCCACGCAAATCAACGGCTGTCTCCCCAAAGTTATTTCATTCTACCATGCCGCCGTACAAAAGACAATAAAAGCATATACGGGGCAATAAAGTAGTGGCTATTTCCCTCTTTCTGTGGTATTGTTCGGTTGCCGAAAGGAGGCGACGATATGCAGAAAGGAACGAATCTCACGGTAGGCCAGTGGTGCGACCGCTGGTTCTGCGAGAACCAGGGCAGATGGAGCGTCAGCACCGTGGGCGGATACCGCAACCTGATCTACCGCCACATTCTCCCCGGAATCGGGGATATTCGGCTGGCGGAGCTGTCAGAAGGCACCGTCACCAGCTTCTATGACAGCCTGCGGAGCCAGGGGCTCAGCTCCAGAAGTGTCTGGTGCGTCCATCTGCTCCTACGGCGCTGTATGGATGAGGCGGCCCGCAACCAGCGCATCCTCTACAACCCAGTACGGCTCTGTCAAGAGCCACAAGCAGAAGAGTATAAAACTGCTCCCTTGCGCCTGGGGCAGATCCAGCGATACCTGAATGTGGCAGAGAAACTTGGCGCACTCCCTCTCATCTACACAGGACTCTCCAGCGGCCTGCGGCAATGTGAACTTATCACCTTGTCGTGGGCCGATTTTCATATCCGCTGCCGATACATTCTCAAGGGACGGCGGCTGCTGACGCTCAACAGTAAAACGGAGCATCTTCTGGTACGAATACCGGAAACCGGCTGCCATGTGTTTCTCAACCCCAAGACCGGAGCGCCGTATCAACTCCACGAGTTCTACTACCTGCACAAGCGGATTCTGAAACAAGCAGGGCTTCCGTGGGTGGCCTTCCGGAATCTGCAGCGTCAGTGCATAGAGGTGGGGATATGACACTGAGAGACTATATCCTCCACTGGCAGGAGGTCTATGACAAGAACCAGAGCCGCCCGACCACATATGCAGCCCATGGTTATATCTTCAAGAACCACATCCTCCCCGGACTGGGGCATATCCCGCTCTCTGAATTGACCGTAGAGCAAGTGGGAGATTTTCTGGAGGAGCGAAGGCGCTTTGGCGGTCACCGACCGGAAAGCCCTGAATACCCAGGGCTGGGGGAGCATACCATGCGGCACATCCACCGGCTTCTCCAGCAATGTCTGGACCAGGCGAACCGAGATGGACTGATAGCGGAAAACCCCGCCCGTAGGTTTCACTATCCAAAGCCCAAGAAGGTCAGCGCCAATGTGCTGACGCCAGCAGAAGTAGAGGACTATCTGGACGCAGCGGAGCGGCTGGGCCACCTCCCCATGTTCCTGCTGGCGCTGACAGCGGGACTTCGGCAAGGAGAACTGATCGCCCTGAAGTGGAGCGACCTGGATGTAAAAGAGCGGACACTGACTATTACGGAGAAATGCTCGGTGGAACGGCGGGAGCTGGTGGAATACGGAGATGATACCAGAACCATCAGCCTGACCGAGGAAGTCATAGAGCTCCTGCGCCTGGAACATGCCAAGCATCCCAACAGCCCACTCATGTTCATGCACCCAGCTACGCAGAAGCCCTACTCGCCGCAGATGGTGCGCCGGCTGCACGATGAAATCATCCAGGAAGCAGGGCTGGATCACATCCGGTTCGCAGATCTCCGGCACACCTGCGCCGTCCTCTCGCTGCAAAATGGAATGAGTGCAAAAGAGGTAGCGCAAATGCTGGGCCATTTCAGGACCACGATGACACGGCAGAACTACACACCATACCTGGCCCATACAGCCGCCAATACTGAAAACAGGCCCAACGAAGCCTCCACGGAAGAACTCCGGCAGGCGGCAGATATTCTGGACAATCTTCTGAAGTTCTGATAGCTATTCACCAAAAGGTGTGGTATATGTTTGTGTCACAAGGAGGCGATGACCATGGAAAAGAAACTGCTCAAGGAGCTGTATGATTGCTTCTATGCCCCACCGGAGCTTTCCGAACAGGAGGAAGAAGTGACGGTGTGCCATAAAGCGTTGATCGAGGCTCTGGCAAAGCCGGAACGCAAGCTGGTGCTGCGGATCATTGACGCCCAGGACAATATCAAGGAAGAAACATCACTCGACAGCTTTATCGCCGGATTTGAACTGACGTGGAAGCTCTCCACAGAACTGCACAATGACGAAAACGAGCGCTCAGCCTCCTGCCAAACCAGGAGGGCGGGCGCTCGTTTCGCATCTGAGGAGGAACCGGAATGAAAAAACAAATTGCCATAACCGCAGCAATTACCGCCAGTCTGGCACTGTGGGCCGCTGTGTGGCCACAAACTGCGGTGGACAAGGAAACACCCACCCTAACCCCAACACCCGCAGTAATCGCGCCCCAGACACCGCTTCCGGAGCCGCCAGAACCAGCGATGACACTGACAACCGAGATGGAAAAAGCAGATGGAATGATAGCTGAGCCTGTCTTGGAGGAAGCTGATGAACAGCCGCCTGCTCCCACTCCAGCGCCTATGGCAGAAAATCAAGTTGAGCCAGCGTTGGAGCCAACTGATACGCCCGAACCAGAGCTAATCCCAGAGCCGGAAGTCACCGATAGCAGCTCTGAGAATATGGTCTATGTACCCGGCTTCGGCTGGATAGAAAACCAGGGTTCCAACCAAGCAACATACGCCAAGGATATGTACGAAAACGGCAATAAAATCGGTATCATGGGCTGACGCAAAAAATGCGCCGCATAAACAAAGAAATAGCCGCAGGAGTCCGGAATGAAACACTCCTGCGGCAATTCTGTGTTGATGCTTGATTTCATAATAGATATTTGGAAATGAAATCGAAAGTTTGAAAATTGGATTTTTAATGGACAAAATAGGATTGCTTTGATAAAATTATTATGTGTTCGTATAAAATCAGTAAATGAGGTGTTCTATATGAGTCAGATTGTTCGCGGTTTAGATCAACAGCAGTTAAAGGCGCTCTGTGGTGTTGTGGCTCATACATCTCAAGGATTGACCAAAAGCGAGTTGACCGTATTATTAGGTCAATGCGGAATTTGTGCCGTTGATGATGGCTCCTCTCGTAGTCAATGGGGTTATACCATAGGATTAAATAAAAGAGACTGGCTTTATAATTGCTTGGCGACGGAGATAAACAACAGCCACTCATTAAGCAAGGTATTTTCTTTCTTGCAGGCCGCATTAAATCCCGCTCGATACACAAGCGTTGACAGTAGGCAACAATATAGGTATTTGCTTGAAGAAACAAATAAAATTTTGCTCTTTGCCGGTTTATTGATTGACCAAAGTGGAAGATTGAAAGAAGTTTCTCAGGCTCACACACTTACCGAAGTTGACCAAAGAGTAAACCACCTAAAGAAAGCTCTCTATGACCGTGCTATACATTCCGAGGTGCAGAAATACTGTGTTGAGGACTATTTGAGGGCAGATTATTATGATGCTGTGTTTGAAGCGGCAAAGGGGCTGGCTGAACGCGTTCGCCAGATTTCAGGGTTAACTACGGATGGTGGAGCACTTTTTCAAACTGCATTTTCTCAGAACAAACCCTATATCTTTTTTAACGCAATGAAAACGGAAAGCGAACGTAGTGAATTCATAGGTTTGAAGGAGTTGCTTGAGGCAATTTTTCATTTGGTCAGAAATCCGGCAGCACATACGCCGAAAGTTAATTGGAAAACCGATGAAACAAAAGCGCTTGACATACTCACACTCATATCGTTTGCACACAAATATTTAGACGAATGTCATCGCATCCCAGGAAAATAGCGGGAGGGTGTTAAAGTGGATAGACCTCAATATCTAAAATGGATTGTTAAAGAAGATGGCGTAGTTTTAGAAGATCAACAGCCATTGAATTGCTATAGATTATCCTACTTCTCTCTGAATGCTGGTAGGAGGTTTCCTGGAGAAGTGAAAACGTTTCGGTGGTCACCGCCCGGAAAGCCCCGAACACCCAGGGCTGGGGGAGCATACCATGCGGCACATCCACCGGTTACTCCAGCAATGTCTGGATAGGATAGTCTGATAACGGACAACCCCGCCTTGGCGGTTCACTATCCAAAGCCCAAGAAGGTCGGTGCCAATGTGCTGACGCCGGCAGAAGTGGAGGACTATCTGGACGCGGCGGAGTGGTTGGATTACCTTCCCATATTCCTGCTGGCGCTGACGGCAGGACTTCGGCAAGGAGAACTGATTGTGCTGAAGTATTCCGCAGCCACTAATGTAAGCAATTTTCCCCCGCTGAACAGCCCATTAAGCTGCTTGTCATGCTGAATTGCCGGCGGCCTTTTTGGAAATATCCTTTGTGACGCCGCCTACTGGAGCGTACCCAGCACGGCGTTCAGAACAAACACGGCGGCCAGGAGATAAAGGACCGGATCAATCAGATGGGCCCGTTTCCGGCACAACATCACCACCACGTAGGAGACCACGCCCAGCATGACTCCGGTGGTGATGGAAAAGGTGAAGGGCATGCCCACGATCATCAGAAAGCTGGGCAAGGAGATCTCCACGTGTTTCCAGGTGATCTGGGTGATTCCGCTCATCATGGACATGCCCACCATGACCAGGGGCGCGGCCAGGGCGGCGCCGGTCACTACCCCAGCCAGGGGGGTAAAGGGCAGCATGCACAAAAAGAGCAGGCCGGTTATTACGGCGGAAAGCCCGGTACGGGTGCCCTCCCGGATGCCGGTGGCGGATTCCGCCATGGCGGTCACATTGCTGACCCCCAGCAGCGCCCCGGCGCAGGTAGCCGCTCCGCAGCAGAGCATGGCCTCCCGATGCCCGTCGAGGTCGCCGGTGGTGTCCGTCAGCTTGGCGTCTCCCGCCACGGCCAGAAGGGTGCCCAGGGCGTCAAAATACTGGGAGACCAGCAGGGAGAGCAGTGCGGAAACCAGGGGTATGGGCCCCAGCGCCAGAAGGCCGGTGAAGTCCGGCTTCAGAGCGGCCAGAGACAGCTCCGGTGCCGCCGTCAGGGTTTGGGGCAGGGCGGTCACCCCCAGCGGGATCCCCAGTGCCACCGTCAATGCCATGCCCAGCATAAGGGCCCCGGGCACCTTTTTCATTACCAGCACCGCCGTGACGAAGATGCCCAGCAGGGCCAGCAGGGGCTCCGGCGCGGCCAGGGTGCCCATATCCACCAGGTTGTCATCAGCGGTGATAAGGCCCGCGTTGATAAGCCCCGAGAGGGTGAGGAAAAGCCCCACCCCGGCGGACAGAGCAAACTTGAAGGGCATGGGCAGGGCGTCGTTCAGCCGTTCCCGCAGAGGACTGAAGGTAAGGGCCAGAAACAGAACGCCGGAAACCAGCACCAGGGCCAGGGCCTGCTGCCAGGTGCAGCCGTACTTCTGGCAGAGGGTATGGGTAAACAGAGTGGTAAAGCCCAGACCGGGGGCCAGAGCGAAGGGCAGATTGGACACCAACCCGGACACGATGCTGCCTGCGGCGGCGATGAGGCAGGTGGCCGTCATGACTTTTTCAAAATCCATGCCTGCCCCGGAGAGCAGACCCGGGATAACCAGGATCAGGTACACCATGGAACAGAAGGTGGTACACCCGCCCCGGATCTCTCTGCCCAGGGTGGTGCCCCGCTGGGAGAGGCGGAAGAATCCATCCAGTTGTTTCATTTCTCCCCACCTCCTATATTGCGGAAAGGACGTACATAGCTACGAACAGGACTGTCAGGATATAGGTGACCGGGGGGATCTTCTTGCCCTTCCCGATGACCAGGCTGATGGCGGTATAGGAGATGAAGCCCACGCCGATGCCGTCTGCCACCGAATAGGTAAAGGGAATCATGATCATGGTGAGGAAGCAGGGCAGGGCGATCTCCACCTGATGCCAGTAGATGTTGGTGGCGTTGTGGATCATCAGCATGCCGATGAGTACCAGAGCGGGGGACGTGGCCGCCCCCGGAATCACCCCTGCGATGGGAGCCAGCAGGATGGCGGCCAGGAACAGCACCCCGGTGGCGGCAGTATACAGCCCGGTCCGGGCTCCGTCCGCCACACCGGTGGAGCCCTCCACCGGGATGCCGATGGGGGGTGCCCCCAGCAGCGGCGCGGCGGCGGTGGACAGGGCCACTGCCGTCATGCCCCGGCTGTACCGGCCCAGGCTCCCTTTTTCATCTAGCAGGTTTCCCGCCCCAGCAATGCAGATGAGGGCCCCCAGAGTGTCAAAGCACAGGCACATGGTGAACGTGACCACGGCGGTGACCAGGGGCATCACCCCCAGAGACAGCACCCCGCCGAAATCAGGAGACATCAGCAGGGGGCGCAGGGCGGACAGGGACAGGCTCATGGATTCCGGCGCCTGGGTGACCCCCAGAGGGAAGCCCAGCAGCGTGGTGACCACGATGCCGATCAGCATGGCCCCCTTCACCTTCCAGGCCATAAGTACCCCGGTGATCAGCAGGCCAAGGATGGCCAGAAAGGTGGCCGGGGCGCCGATCTCCCCCAGCAGCAGCGCGCCGTCCTCCGCCCGGACGATGCCGGAGTTCAGCAGTCCGATGAGGGCGATGAACAGCCCCAGGCTGGCGCTGATGGCGTTTTTCATACTGGGGGGGATACAGGAGATCATCTGGTCCCGCAGGGGGGTCAGGCTGATGAGATGATCAGATAGGCTACCCCAGACAGGCTCACCACCGCCAGGGCCTGGGCCCAGGTGTAGCCCATGGTCATGCAGAGGGTATAGGTAAAGAAGGCGTTGAGTCCCACACCCGGGGCCAGCATAAAGGGCAGGTCAAAGGCGGCGGAGAGAAAGCAGGCCAGGGCGGAGGACAGACAGGTAGCCAGCAGCACGCCGGTGTAGTCCATACCGGTCAGGGACAGATTGCTGGGGGTAACAAACAGGATGTATGCCACCGAGAAAAAAGAGGTCAGCGCCCCCAAAAGCTCCCGGCGGACGGTGGTCCCCTGCTCCGCCAGGTGAAAAAACCGCTCCAGTGTCCTCATGTCGCATCCTCCTCCGGCTTCTCCATGTGCAGCACCACGTCGGCCTGGGTGATGACAAAGGAAGAGCGCTCCGCCGCCACCCGGCAGCACAGCAGCAGCTTTTCCCGCAGCTTGTCGGTCACTTCCTCCACCCCGGCCCGGATCTCCGGGTCCTCCGTCCAGGCGTGGACCACCACCCGTTCCTCCTCCAGCTCCACCCGGCGGATAGCCATATGCTTGCGGAATTCCCGGCGGTCCCTGGGGCTGGGCATCCTTTCCACGTCATACAGAAAGCTGACGTTGCGCTCGGCGGCAATGTCCAGCTCGTCCGCCAGGCAGAGCAGGGCCGCCAGATAGGGCAGGCTTACCGTCTTGCCAGGCTCCACCTCAAATTGGGGTGGATAGCCCGCTTCGTCCAGCAGGTCCGTCTTCCGGTGGCCCCGACAGACCTGGATCACTGCCTTCGCATAGGCTTCGTTGGGAAAATCAAACATATGCCAATACTTTTCCAGGTACAGGCCGGACAGCTCCTGGTGGTAGCCCCGCACCGCCCAGGCCCGGGCGTTGTCATCTGCCGGCTCCTCAAAACCCAGTACCGCCCGGAACTGCTCAAAGTCTGACACGGATACCCCCATGCCCACATCGTGGAACAGCGCCCCCATCAGCAGCACATAGAGGTCCTCCGGGGTCAGCCGTTCAATCTGCCTGCCGATAAGCTGGTTGCACAGGTCCAGGATGTCCAGGGTGTGGAGCACCGTGTGGTCGGTAAAGTCGGGAAAGTAGTTCTCATACCGGCTGAGCATCCGCTGAGAGGTCACCACACAGTCCCGGTACCGGCTGTGAAGCTCCGGCGAGCGTCGGGCCAGCCTGCGTTCAATTCCACAGTCCAGTTCCATTACAATTCCTCCGTTTTCAGGGTGCGATATGGGAAGCCCGCCTGCGCGGACCGTAAGCGGCAATCAGAGCCAGGGCCAGCACGCCGCCCTTCACCGCCGGCAGCACATAGTAGACCACGCCCATCTGGGTCAGCCCGTTTTCCAGCACCGCCACCAGTGCCGCGCCCACCAGCGTTCCCAGGGCGTTGGGCCTTTCTGCGCCGCCTACGGAGCGCCCCACAAACACCGCCGCCAGGGAGGGCATCAGATAGCTGTCGCAGCCGGAGATCTGTGCCGCCGAGTTGCGGGAACAGACCACAATGGCCCCCACCGCGATCATGACGGCGGTGAGCATCCCCGCCAAGAAGCGGTATTTTCTGACCGGAATACCGGAGTAGGCCGCGGCGATGTGGTTGCTGCCCATGGCGTACAGGCACCGGCCATGGCGGGTATACCGCAGAAACACGAAGGCAAAGGCCACACAGGCCAGCATGATCAGAATGCACCAGGGAGCCGCGCCGATGGACAGAGCGGCCTCCGTCCACCCCGCGCGGGCGGGAGCGGTGCCCCACCGGGTGGGCATGCCGGCGGACACCGCACCGCCGCCGGTCCACCACAGGCCCAGCCCCTGATGCACGAACATCAGCGCACAGGTGGCCAGCATATCGGGCACCCGGCAAACCAGAATGAGAAACATGGTCAGCAGATACAGCCCCATGGTCAGCACCACCGTGAAGGCAACGCTCAGCCACAGAGGCAGGCCAAACCATAAAAACAGGCTGGCAAACAGGAAGGAGGAAACGGTGGCCAGGGTACAGGCCGACATGTCAAAGCCATCGGGCGCCATGGTGAGGGTGGCGGCGATGGCAAAAATGGTGGTGATGGACATGGAGCGCAGGATATTGACGGCATTGGCCGGGGAGAAAAAATTGCCGCCCTGCAGCAGCCCGAACACCGCAACCGCCGCTGCCAGGGCGATCACCGCCGCCCAGTCCATCCAAAAGCCGGCCGTGCCTGCTTTCCGCCTTACTTGGTTCAAGGCAACTCCTCCCTTTCTCTCTGAGCCGGCGGGCAGAACGGGGCCTTTCCGCCGACGGCGTAGTACATGATTTCCTCTTCGGAGGTCTGGGCCGTGACCAGCTCGGCTGCAATCCTTCCGCCGTACAGAACGTAGATCCGGTCCGTCACCTGCAGCAGCTCGCCGGGGTCAGCGGAGGCGTACAGCACACCGCAGCCCGTTTGGGCCAGCTCGGTCATGAGCCGGAGCAATTCCGCCTTTGCGCCCACATCCACTCCCTTGGTGGGCTCGTCAAACAGGCAGAGCCGGCAACCGGCGGCAAGCCATTTCCCCACCACGGCCTTTTGCTGGTTTCCCCCAGAGAGCCGTTCCATGGCCTGCCCCGGCGAGGGGGTTTTGATCCCCAGTCTCTCGATCTGTCTCCGGGCGTTTTCCTCCAGCTTTTTGCGGGAGAGGAAGGACAGACGGCTCCACTTTTTCAGGCTGGCAATCCCCAGATGAAAGGACACGCTCTCTCCGAGAAACAGGCCCTGTTTCCGCCGCTCCTCCGGCACCAGCCCCATGCCGAGGGCCACCGCGTCCGCAGGGCCGCGAAGGGCCACCGGGCTGCCGTCCAGCCAGATTTCCCCTGCGGCCCTGGGCAGGATGCCGAAGATCGCCTTGCACAGCTCGCTCTTCCCCGCCCCCACCAGCCCGGCCAGGCCGACGACCTCCCCATGCCCCACCGTCAGGGAGACCTTCTGGACACTGCCGTCCCGGCTGGAGAGGCCGCGCACCGACAGTAGATTCCCGCCCGCTGTGCGAAAGGCCGGAGCACGGACCGGTTTCCTCTCCGTGCCCAGCATGTGGGCCACCAACTGGTCAGCTGTAGTCTGGGGGGTGATGGGGGCGCTGGCTGCCAGCCTGCCGTTGCGCAGCACCGTGTAGCGGTCACAGATCCGCAGAACCTCCGGCAGGCGGTGGGAGACGAAGACAATGGCAAGCCGCCGCCCTTGGACCAGATCCCGGCAGAGGGCAAACAGGGTCTCCGTCTCCACGGCGCTCAAAGGGGCGGTGGGCTCATCCAGCAGGAGAATCTGGCAGCGGCTGTGTAGGGCCCGCGCGATGAGGACCATCTGCTTTTGGGCCAGGGTCAGCCGATGTACCGGCGTGCGGAGGTCAAAGCCCAGGCGCAGCTGGTCCTTCAGCCGCTCTGCCCGCTGGTAAAGCGCCCGCCAGTTGATCCACAGCCGTCCCGGTCTGCCCAGCTCGTCCAGCAGCATATTTTCTGCCGCCGACAGGGCGGGCGCCAGCGCCTGGTCCACCTCCTGGCAGACGATCTGGATGCCCAGCTTTTTTGCCGCCGCAGGGCTGCGCAGTTCCACCGCCCGTCCGTCCAGCCAAACCTCGCCGCCATAGCTGGGATTGGTCCCTGCCAGAACGTTCATCAAGGTGGATTTTCCCGCGCCATTGGCCCCCACCAGGGCGTGGATTTCCCCCGGCATCAGCGAAAAGTCCACGTGGTCCAGTGCCTTTACTCCTGGAAACTCCACACAGACCGCCTTTGCCTGAAGCGCAAATGCGTCCATCGTTTCCTCCCTTGTCAGTGGGTGACCAGGAACATCAGCGTAAACAGCCCCGCAATGACCCAGGTTCCCCCATTCAATTTCTTCCCCTTGCCCGCGAACACCTGAATCAGCACATAGGAGAGCACACCAAAGGCAATTCCATAGGAGATGTTGTATGTCATGGGCATAATCGCCAGCGTCAGGAACGCCGGAACGGCGTCGGCGGTATTTTGCCAGTCTATTCTTTTCGTGCAGTCCATCATGAGAATGCCCACGTAAATCAGTGCCGCCGCCGTGGCACAGCTTGGCACAAGGGAGGCCACCGGGCTGAGAAACATGGCCAGGAGAAACAGTCCCCCCGTGGCCATGGCCGCCAGGCCGGTCTTGCCCCCCTCCGCAATGCCAGCGGAGGCCTCCACATAGGAGCTAACGGTGGAGGTGCCGCACACTGCGCCGCAGACAGTGGCCACGGCGTCGGCCAGCATGGCCTGCTCCATGTTGGGCACCTCACCCTCCGGGGTCAGCAGATTGCCCCGGGCGCAAGCGCCATACAGGGTGCCGATGGTGTCGAACATATCCACCAGGCAGAAGGCCAGGGCCGTGGTCCCAATCAGGATCGCCAGCTCGGCGGGGTTGTGGTCGGCCAGATAGGGGGAAAAGTCAAATCCCTCCGTAAAGACCATCCCGAACGCCGAGGTCCCAAACTCCTGGAAGGCCGCAAAGGGGTTTAGGTTCAGCGTGGCGCCAAAACCCGTGTAGAACCCCGGAATCGTAAGGCCCAGCAGGTAATACAGCAGGGTTCCTCCCAGGATGCCCCACAAAACGGCGCCCTTTACGCCTCGGTGGGTCATCACGGCAATGGCCGTCAGGACAGCCAACGTCACCAGGATGGGCATGATGTCCGCCCAGGTGACCGAACCGAAGAGCAGATTAAAGGACGTCAGGGTGACAAAAGTCTCTGAGTTGGCCACCACGATGCCGGCGTTCTGCAGCCCAATGAAGGCAATGAACAGGCCCACCCCAGCGGGGATGGTCAAGCGCACGGACTTGGGAATGGCCTCAAAGATCTTTCTGCGCAGGCCGGTCACGGTCAGAATGACAAAGGCGATCCCGTCCAAAAGAATCAGCACAAGGGCATTGGCATAGCTCAGCCCAAAGCCGAGACACACCGTGTAGACAAAGAAGGCGTTGGACCCCATGGCAGAGGCCTGCGCCAGGGGCAGGTTGGCCAGAAGTCCGATGAGAATGGTGCCGATGGCCGCGGAAAGGGCTGTGGCAATGTAAATGGCATAGTAGGACACGCCGGGCAGCTCCGCAAACATCCCGGCGTTTACCATGAGGATATACGCCATGGTCATAAAGGTGGTCAGGCCCGCCAGCAGTTCGGTCCGGGGGTTGGCCCCTTTTTCGGTGATGTGAAATAGTTTTTCCAGCATTGCTTCCCCTCTCCTTCCCTCCACGACGGCTCAGTCTCCCAGCAGGCTTGCCATCCAGTCTGTGGTGGGCATCCAACTGCGGTCGGTATAGGAATCCCCCGCCACGGTATCCAGGTTGGTCACGTTGATGCCGCCGGAGACCATGTCCTGGGTCACCACGGTGGTGGGCAGCTCCAGCCAGCTGGCGGTCTGCCCCGTCATGGGGTCGACGATGGCGTCATAGTCCCCCGCCATCTCCAGGGCCAGCACCCGCATGCCGAACTCCCCATTGTAGTTCCAGTTGGTGGTGGCGCAGGCCTTCCAGGGGGAGCCTGCCCGGGCCATTTTCTCAATGTCCCCGTTGCAGATGTCCACGCTCACCATGGGAATATCATATCCCCCCTGGGTCAGGGCGGTATAGACGCCGTTGGCGTACAGGTCATAGCAGCACCAGATGGCGTCGATCTCCCCCGGCTGGTATTTGGCCAGGGTAGCGGTGGTGATGTCGGCCATGGAGGCCTCGGCGTTGCTGAAGTCCGAGGGGCCAATGGTTTCCACGGTGTGGATCAGCCCTGCCTCCTCGTAGGCGGCGTAGCCCTCCTGCCGGCGGTCGAAGGGAGAGAGGAAGTTGGGCCCCACCCAGACCTTCAGGATGTTGACCGCCTCTCCCGCCGCGACCTTGTCCGGATACAGCTGCTGGCACACATACTCCAACAGCAGCTGGGCAAACTGGGCATCCTGCTGGAAGAACTGGGTCACGCCCTCCAGGGTCTGGGTCTGGCCGCTGCTGTCCTTAAACTGGGTGTCAAAGGTGACGATCTTCAGCGCAGGGTACTGCGCCAGCAGATCCTTCAAAAAGGTGTAGGCGTAATTCTGCCCGCCGTGACTGAGCAGAAGTCCGTCATAGCCGGCGGCGGCGCATTGGGAAATCGTATCCTGCCACTGGGCGTCCGAGCCGCCGCAGAAAAAGGCGTCATACTCCATGCCCAGCCCTTCCGCCGTCTCCTGAGCGGACTGGGACCACATCTGAAAAATGTCCGACGGGGCCATCTGCATGATGTAGGCCACCTTTTTTCCCGCCACCGGTGAGTCTACGGCGGCAGGGGTGGGATCGGGTAAAGCCGTACTTCCGCAGCCCACCAGGGAAGTGGTGCAGAGAAGTGCACACAATCCGAAAATCCATCGTTTCATACGCGCTGTTCTCCCCTCTGGTCTTTTGTGCCGATCTTTTGCCGGACAGACCGCCAGACACACGGCCGCCGTCCGCAGGCTGTTCACCGCCAGTATAGTGCCGCAGCGCCCATATTTTGTTATACGCACAAAAAACGTGGGTATCTGCGCATAATTTGCCCTTCCCCGGCACGTGGTAAGCACAGAAAGATTAACTATTAGAAGTCAACCACAAAATGAATAGCTGTGGTGAAAGGGAGATGGTTCAAAAAGGGTATAGCAAAGCTGAGGTCTTGTCGGACCTCTGCTGGCTATTCAAGTAGTTGTACTCAAGTTGCTGAACAATATGGCTGCCTGGATTTCTCTATGGCAAATATTAGCCGAACCAACTTTTTGGTAGCATGGGAAAGCGCGACATTGTAGTGTTTGCCCTCCGCACGCTTCTTAGCAAGATAGGCGGCAAAGGTCGGGTCCCAGTGGCAGACATACTTGGTTGCGTTATAAAGAGCGTAGCGTAGGTATCGAGAGCCACGCTTTTCCATGTGTGGATAACAATTCTTGAGCTGCCCAGACTGGTAAGTGGATGGCGACATCCCCGCATAGGCCAATAGCTTGTCTGGGGAGTCAAAGCGGGTGAAGTCACCCACCTCGGCTAAGATCATGGCAGCCATGCGGAACCCCAGCCCTGGGATGGTGGTAATGGGAGAACACAGCTCATCCATAATGGACTGGATTTGTTCCTCAATCTCGGCGATCTCGACATCCAGTTCACGGATGAGCCGGATGGTGTGCTGTAATTCAAGGGACTTGGCGGGCATCCAGGAGCCAATAGAGTTTCTGGCGGCATCCCGGATTTCAAGAGCCATGTCCCGTTTGTAGTGGCCTTTAGAGGCGGTTTCGAGCAGTGTTTTCAGCCTCGTCAAATGAGCTGCGGCAATCTGTTTGGCACCGGGGAACTCCTCCAGCAGGGCGTAGACAGAAGCAATATGCAGAGAAGGAACGAGCTTTTCCAACTCTGGAAACAGGATGCAGACCA
>OLSB01002222.1_pt1 | contig 16624 bp, 16 predicted proteins | sample 1672071 | NCBI WGS metagenome assembly OLSB01 (sample SAMEA3136642, study PRJEB25190) | human gut metagenome | biome: human gut; feature: human-associated habitat; material: faeces | place: Austria | collected 2013 | reverse complement strand
AATAACGACATTATTTCAGGCTGTCGAAAAAGCCAAAGGCTTTTTCGACAGCCTGTAAAAATTGCATTTTGAACGAGTTCAAAATGCTTGGCGGAAAGCACAGTCAAAAAAAGTCCCTTGCGGGACTTTTTTGACAAGCTGCAAAAAACATCCGCCCGTGCGGGCGGATGTTTTTTGCTCTTTTAGCCCGGAGGCCAGGTCATATCCCGCCCCGCCAGCACATGGAAGTGCAGGTGCTTGACGGTTTGGCCGGCCTGATCGCCGCAGTTGTTGACGATACGGTAGCTATCCACGCCCAGATCTTTACAGATCCTGGCGATGACCTCGAAGCAGTGGGCCACCACACCGCTGTTGTCCGCCGTGATGGCGTTGGCGCAGCAGATGTGCTCCTTGGGCACGACCAAAAAGTGGGTCGGCGCTTGGGGCTCGATGTCATAGAAGGCGTAGCACTGCTCGTCCTCGTAGACCTTATTGCTGGGGATCTCGCCGTCGATGATGGCGCAGAACAGGCAATCATTCTTCATGCTGTCTCTCCTTTCGGTGTCATATGTGGATGGGCGTGTCTCAGCCCAACTTCTCCGCCACGAAATCGTCCACGGCAGCCAGCGCGTCGTCCACCTTCAGCAGCTCCGTGCCGCCGCCCATGGCGCTGTCGGGCTTGCCGCCGCCCTTGCCGCCGCAGATGGCGGACACGGCCTTCACCAGGTCGCCGGCCTTGACGCCCCGCGCCACGGCCTCCTTGCCGCACACCGCCAGGAACGTGACCTTCTCGCCCTGCACGCTGGCCAGCACGCCCACCACGGCAGGGTCTTTATCCCGCAGGAAGTCGCCCATGACCCGCAGCGCGGCGGCGTCCACGCCCTGCCGCGTGCCGGTGATGATGTGCAGCCCGTCCACAGTCTTGGCGGAGGCCAGGATCTGCTTGGCCTCGCCCATGGACGCCTCGCTCTTGAATTTCTCCAGCGCCTGGCGCAGGGTCTTCATCTCGGCGGCCTGCTGCTCCAGCCGCTCCACCAGCGTCTCCGGCGCGGACTTGAAGAACTGGGCGGCGCGGGTGAGCATACCGCGGCTGTGGCGCATCTCCTCCAGCGTAGCCTTGCCGGTGGTGGCCTCGATGCGGCGCACGCCGGAGGCCACGCTGCTCTCGCTCTTGATGCGGAACGGGCCGGCCTTGGCGGTGTTGTCCAAATGCGTACCGCCGCACAGCTCCATGGAGAAGTCGCCCATGGTGACGACGCGGACGGTCTGACCGTACTTCTCGCCGAAGGTGGCCACCGCGCCCCGGGCCTTGGCCTCGGCGATGGGCAGTTCCTCGGTGGTGATGTCCATACCCTCCAAAATCGCGTCGTTGACCATATCCTCCACCCGGTTCAGCTCGTCGGGGGTGATGGCCTCGAAGTGGGTGAAGTCGAACCGCAGGCGATCCGGCTCAACGAGAGAACCGGCCTGGTGTACGTGGTCGCCCAGCACCTTCGTCAGCGCCGCGTCCAGCAGATGGGTGGCAGAGTGGGCGCGGCGGATGGCGGCGCGGCGCTCCGTGTCGATGGCGGCGGTAACGGTGTCACCCACGGACAGGCTGCCCTCCGCCAGCTTGCCGTAATGCATGAACTTGCCGCCCTTGTTCTTCTGCACATCGCTGACGGTGAACACCACGCCCTCGGCGGTCAGCACGCCGTGGTCGGCCACCTGGCCACCCATCTCGGCGTAGAACGGGGTCTTGTCCAGCACCACCATGGCGTCCATGCCGGAGACGATCTCCTCCGCCTGCTCACCCTCCACCACGATGGCCAGCACCTTCGCGCCCTCCACCGTGTCGTGGTCGTAGCCCATGAACTCTGTGGCGGGCATATCCTTGCCGAACTCCACGCCGGCCCAGCCCAGGTCGCCCAAGGCCTTGCGGGCCTCCCGGGCGCGCTCCTTCTGCTCGGTCATCAGCGCCTTGAAGGCGTCCTCATCCACGGTCATTCCCGCCTCGGCGGCCATTTCCGCCGTCAGGTCGATGGGGAAGCCGAAGGTGTCGTACAGCTTGAAGGCGTCCGCGCCGGAGAACACGGTCTCGCCTCTCTCCTTGTGTCCGGCCAGCATCTCGTTGTAGATGCGGATGCCGCCGTCGATGGTGCGGGCGAAGTTCTCCTCCTCGGTGCGGATGACCTTGGTGATATAGCTCTGCTTCTCCCGCAGGTCGCCGTACTGGCACTCGTTCTCGTGTACCACGGTGTCCACCACCTGATACAAAAACGGCTCGTTCACGCCCAGCAGCTTGCCGTGGCGGGCGGCCCGGCGCAGCAGACGGCGCAGCACGTAGCCCCGGCCCTCGTTGCTGGGCAGGATGCCGTCGCAGATCATAAACGTGGCGGAGCGGATGTGGTCGGTGATGACGCGCAGGCTCACGTCTCGCTGATAGCTCTCGCCGTAGTGCGCCCCGGTCAGCTCGCTGACCTTGTGGGTGATGTTCATCACCGTGTCCACATCGAACAGGCTGTCCACGTTCTGACACACGCAGGCCAACCGCTCCAGGCCCATGCCGGTGTCGATGTTCTTCTGCTTCAGCTCGGTGTAGTTGTTGTGGCCGTCGTTGTCGAACTGGGAGAACACGTTGTTCCAAATTTCGATATAGCGGTCGCAGTCGCAGCCCACGGTGCAGCCGGGCTTGCCGCAGCCGTACTCCGGGCCGCGGTCGTAATAGATCTCGGAGCACGGGCCGCACGGGCCGGAGCCGTGCTCCCAGAAGTTGTCCTCCTTGCCGAAGCGGAAGATCTTCTCGGCGGGGATGCCGATCTCGTCATGCCAGATATTCCATGCCTCGTCATCGCTCTCGTACACGGAGGGATACAGCCGGTCGGCCTCCAGGCCCACCCACTCAGGGCTGGTCAGGAACTCCCAGCTCCAGGCGATGGCCTCATGCTTGAAGTAGTCGCCGAAGGAGAAATTGCCCAGCATTTCGAAATACGTACCGTGGCGGGCGGTCTTGCCCACGTTCTCGATGTCGCCGGTGCGGATGCACTTTTGGCACGTACACACCCGCTTGCAGGGCGGCTCCTCCTCGCCCTTGAACCAGGGCTTCATGGGGGTCATGCCGGCGTTGATGAGCAGAACGGACTTGTCATTCTGCGGCACAAGGGAAAAGCTGGGCAGCCGCAGGTGGCCCTTCGTTTCAAAGAACTTCAGGAACAGCTCCCGCAGCTCGTTCAGGCCGTGATAGGGATGGCTCATAGTCTTTCGTCTCCTTTACAATGTATACTAAAATTCTTTTTCGCTCTCGTTCCATTGGCGGGTCATATCCGCCAGTTCTTTCTCCAGGTTCAGGAAAAACCGGGAGATATGCAGGCCGTCGGCCAGCGCGTGGTGTACCGTCAGGGTGACAGGCAGCGTCGTCCGCCCGTCCCGGGTCACATATTTGCCCCAGTTGATGCGGGGATCGCTTGCCATATCAATGATCCGATAGTGCATCGTCCACCCCCTTAAAACAAAAACGCCCCGCCCCCTGCATAGGGGCGAAGCGCAGCTTCACGGTACCACCCTAATTGACGGCACAGCCGTCCTCTCAGTCGCCCTGTAACGGGAGCGTCCCGTGCTGCTCATCGCAGCCGGCTCAAAAGGGGCTGCTGCCGTGCCGTTCCCAACGGGCTCACACCCTCCCCGTCTCGCTTCGGGCGGCTGCGGCAGCTCATCTTTCTCATCGCCTGTTTTATAGACGTATTTTACCACAAACTTTTCCGATGTCAACACGAATATGCCGTTCTTTTCCCCTTTTTTGTGTATCCTTCCTCTTGTCTTTCCCCGCCGCTGTGCTATACTGATACCCGTCATGTTTACACAGAAAGGGACAAATTGCATGGAAAAGCTCTCCCATAACGACCATATCGACCTGTACCGCCACCTGGCCTTCTGCGTTGTCGGCGGCTTCTTCGGCGGCTACGCCGTTCTGGTCCACAGCGGCATCATGGGCAACGCCCAGACGGTGAACCTGCTGGAGCTGCTGATGGACTTCCTCCGGGCCGACGGCCACGGCATCCTGCTCCACACCGGGGCACTGGTCATCTACATCCTGGGCACGATGTCCACGGTGCTGCTGCCCCACTGGCTGGGCGCGGATATGCACCTGGTCTCCCCGTGGATCACCGCCGCTGCCGCCGTCACCGTGTCGCTGCTGCCGCCGGACACCACCGCCGTGCTGGCGCTGTATCCCGTCTTTTTCGCCATGAGCATCCAGTGGAGCAGCTTCGCCGGGGCACGGGGCTTTTACAGCGCCACCATCTTCTCCACCAACAACGCCAAGCAGGCGTCCCTGGCCCTGGCCAACTACCTGTGCGACCGCGACCGGGCGCACCTGCGGAAGCTGGCCTTCTACGTCCTGACGCTGCTGTGCTTCCACATCGGCGCAACGGTGTCCTTCTTCGCCGTGGACTGGCTGCACGTCCGGGGCGGGCTGCTGGTGCTGCCCTTCGTGGCCTGGGGCTATGTGCTGGCGGTGTGCGAGCGCCGTCACGAAGCGCTGGCGGAAGAGCCGGAGACCATCCCCGACAACACCGCCTACCCCAGCGTATGAGCGAAAAAAAGAACCGCCCGCGGGCGGTTCTTTTTTCGCTCATTTTCCGCTCAGCTCCACCGCGTGGCGGACGAAGCTCATGGGCGGCACAGGCCGGGGCAGCTGCATGGTGAACACCATCTGCGGCGTTTTCGGCTGGGTCAGCTCGTTCCCCTCCCCGTCGCGCATCACCGGCACGGTGATGGTAAAGGGCTTGGTGTCCGGCCCGACCACCTCCACCGTATCCCCGGCGGCGAACTTGTTCCGCAGACTCAGCGTGGCCAGGCCGCTTGCATCGCAGTCCGTGACCACGGCGCAGATCTGCCAGTCCCGGAGATACCGGGCGCTCTCGTAATACTGGCCCGGCTGGCCGTAGAAAAAGCCGGTGGCGTAGTGGCGGTGGGAAATATGCTCCACCTCGTCCCGCCACACCGGGTCGAGGGGCTGTCCGGCAGCCACTGCATCGAGGCAGTGGCGGTATGCGCCGGTGACGATGGCGGCGTAGTACGCCGACTTGGCCCGGCCCTCGATCTTCAGGCAGTCCACCCCGGCGGCCATCAGGTCATCCAGGTGGTCGATCATGCACATATCCCGGGAGTTCATGATGTACGTGCCCTTCTCGTCCTCGAACACCGGGAAGTATTCGCCGGGGCGCTTTTCCTCCATCAGCGCGTACTGATAGCGGCAGGGCTGGGCGCACTCGCCCCGGTTGGAGTCCCGCCCCGTCATATAGTTGGACAGCAGGCAGCGCCCGGAGTAGCTGACGCACATCGCGCCGTGGCAGAACACCTCCAGCTCCAGCTCCGGCGACACCCGTGCGCGGATGGCGGCGATCTCGTCCAAGCTCAGCTCCCGCGCCAGCACCACACGGGACGCGCCCAAATCATACCAAGCCTGGGCGCAGACGTGATTAGCGATAGATTGCTGCGTGCTGATGTGTCTTTGGCAGTGGGGCGCGTATTTCCCCGCCAGTGTGAACGCCCCCAGGTCGGCTAAAATCAGGGCATCCACCCCCGCCGCGTCCAGCTTTTCCAGATGGGCGGGCAGCTGCTCCGCCTCGTTCCAGCGGGGCATGGTGTTGACGGTGGCGTGGACCTTTACGCCGTGTGCGTGGGCAAAGGCCACCGCTTTGGGCAGCGCCTCGTCATCGAAGTTCCCGGCAAAGGAGCGCATCCCGAAGGACGTGCCCGCCAGGTACACCGCGTCCGCGCCGTACAGCACCGCCATTTGCAGTTTTTCCCAGTCCCCTGCCGGGGACAGCAGCTCCGGCTTCCGCATCAGGAGTAGATGGGCTGATATTCATCACTGTTGATGAATTTCAGGTGCTCATTGTAGTCCGTGAAGAAGTGGCTCTTGCCGTCCGTGCCCAGGGCGAAGAAGTAGTAGCTGGTGTCGGCGGGATAGATGGCCGCCTTGATGGCGCTGAGACCGGGGTTGCAGATCGGGCCGGGGGTCAGGCCGGGGTTGATATAGGTGTTATACGGGCTGTCGATCTTCGTGTCGAAGGTCTTAACGCCGTCGTGCTTCATGATATAGTTGATGGAGGAGCACAGCTGGAGCGCCCGTCCGCCCTTTTCGCTGCTGGGGTTCTCCAGACGGTTGTGGATGACGGAGCTGATGTTCTTGCGCTCCGTGTCGTCACCGATGGACTCCTTTTCGATGAGGGAGGCCATGGTGATGATCTCCCGCAGGGTGTAGGGGGACGCCTTGATGTCGGCCAGCATCTGCTGGCTGATCTGACTCTTGAACATGGTCAGCATGGTGTCCACCGCGTAGACCGCGGACTTATTCTTGTCGAACTCATAGGTGGTGGGGAACAGGAAGCCCTCCATGCGGTCGATGCTGCCCAGCTGGCTGTCGTCCAGGAAATCGTAGTCCGCGAACTCAAAGTTGGCGCAGGCATCCTCCAGCTCCGCCGCCGTGGATACGCCGTTCTGCGCCAGCAGGTCGATGATCTCCCGGACGGTGTAGCCCTCAGGGATGGTGACAGAGACCAGGCCCTGGGCCTCCTTGGAATCCGCCTCCCAGTCGTGCATATTGCGGATGAGGGCGCGGTAGTCCATGTCGCTGTTCAGGTCGTAAGAGCCGGGCTCAACGTAGGACTTATAGCCAAAAAGCCCGCTGGTCAGCTTGAAAACGCCCTTGTAGTTGATGAGCCCCGCGTCCTTCAGCTTGTTGGCCACGTCGGACAGGCTGTCGCCCTCCTCGATGACCAGCTTGACCTCCACGGGGTCTTTGTTCAGGGAGCAGACATCGTTGACCAGCAGCCAGCCCACGCCCGCCAGCAGGCAGGAGGCCAGCACCACGCAGGCCAAATAGATCAGCGTGCGGGTGGTCTTGTCCTTCCGGCGCTTGCGGGACGTGCCGCGCTGGGAGGACGATGCCTGACGGCGCACCTCCTCGGCGTCCCACTTCGCCGTTTCAAATTCGTTGTGTTCGTTGCGATTTGCCATAAGATACTCCTTTCAGAAGCGTCAGCCGATCAGGTCGGCCACGCGGTCCATCACTTCGCGGTGGATGTCCTCGATGGTGCGGGGCGCGCCGCCGCAGGCGCAGTCGATGCGCGTCCAGCCGCAGCGCTCTACCACATGGGCGGCGTTCTCCCGGCAGTGGCGCAGGTAGTCCGCGTCCCGCTCGTGGATGTCCGCCGTGGTGTGGGTGTCGCTCTCCCGGCGGCGCATCATGCGCTCCGTCACCTCCGTGGGCATATCGAGATACAGCACACGGGTGGGCGCAGGCAGACCCAGCAGACGGTACTCGAAGTCAAAGAGCCAGTCCAAAAAAGCGTCCCGCTGCTCCGGCGGCAGCTTGGCCGTCTGGTGGACGGCGTTGCTGGTGGTGTAGCGGTCGGCGATGAGCAGGCCGCCGCTCTCGTAGAACGCGCCCCAGTCCTGTTTATAGGAGGCGTAGCGGTCCACGGAGTAGAACACCGACGCGGCGTAGGCGTTGACATCGCCGGGCTTATCGCCGAACGCGCCGCCCAAATACAGCCGGATGAGGGCGGAGGATTCCTCCTGATACCGGGGGAACTCCAGCTTGCGGAAGGGGATGTTCCGGCGGGTCAATTCATCGCACAGCAGCGATGACTGGGTGGCCTTGCCAGAGCCGTCCGTTCCCTCAAACACGATGAGCTTTCCCTGCATATCGTTCTCCTCCTCAGGACATAATGTCCCATGATGTATTGCATTGTACCACAGTTTTCCCGATTTGTCCATATCATAGACGGAAAGAGGGCCGTCCCGCCGGGACGACCCTCTGTTTCTTTACTTTGCGGCGGCTTTTTTGCGCCGCTTTTCCTCGTAAAACGTGTTCAAAACGTACAAAATGATGCCGGCCCAAATAAACAGGAAGCTGACCAACTTTTCGTGAGTCAGGGCCTCGCCCATGATCGCGCCGCAGACGATGGAAAGGGACGGGCTGATATACTGGCATATCCCGGTGGTCATCAGCGGCAGGTTACGCACGCCGATGGAATAGAACACCATGGGCAGGCCGGTGATGATGCCGCCGCCGATCATAAGCACTTGTTTCAAGATGGTCATGCTGGCCATGCCATTATCGCCCATGCGGAAAAACAGGATGAACAGCAGCGCTACGGGGACCATCATCAGTATCTCCGAGGTGGTGGACACGATGGAGTCGATGGTCAGGCTCTTTTTGATGGCGGCGTAGACGGCGAACATCAGCGCCAGGGCGATGGTCACATAGGGGATGCCGCCGAAGCCGGAGGTGGACAAAACGATGCCTACCACTACGATAGCAATGATGACGAGATGCCGCCAACTCATCTTTTCCTTGAAGATCACCGCGCCCAGGGCGAACACCACAAGAGGCTGGATATAGTAGCCCAAACTGCACTCCAGCACGCGCCCGTTCTGCACCGCCCACAGGTACACCATCCAGTCGCCGAACAGAAGCACGGAGGCGGGTATCTCCCGCTTGAGCACCTGCTTATCCTTGAACACGGCCCAAAGCTGGGGCAGCTTGCCCTGCACCTTCAGGATGCACAGACAGCAGACGGCGGCCCAGGTGATGCGGCAGGCCATGAGGAAGAAGGTGTCGATCTCGCCGCAGAGGGCCGTACACATATACCAATACAGAGGCTGGAAGCCCCACAGCAAAAAGCAGACGGCCATGGCGGGCAGGCCCTTTCTGTAATCCACAGTCTGCATACGTATTGCCTCACTTTCAGGCCGGAAATCGGGGAAAAAGCCCATTTACAGCCGGGAATAACCATGATATGATGTGAGCTATGATAGCACTTGCGGGCCGGAATGGCAAGGAATATTTCCCGGGAAAAGGAGAATTTTATGTTGCTGTTTGACATGGACGGAACGCTGCTGGACTCCAACGGCGTGTGGCAGGAGGTGGACACGGCGTTTTTGGCGAAGCGGGGCATCCCCTACACCAAGGACTACTACGAGGGCGTGGCCCACACCATCTTTCCGCTGGCGGCCAAGTTCACCAAAGCGTTCTGTCAGCTCCCCGAAACAGAGGAGGAGATCATGGCGGAATGGATGGAGATGGCCGGGGATCTCTATGCCACGGATGTGGCCGCAAAGCCAGGTGTGACAACGTTTTTGGACGCTATGCAGGCACGGGGTGAGCGGATGGCGGTGGTGACCAGCGCCGTGCCGGTACACTGCAAATCGGCCCTGGCCCATTTGGGGCTGGACCGCTATTTCGAGCGGGTGTTTTTCGCCCAGGAGCTGGGCATGGAGAAGAAAGAGCCGGCGCTGTGGCGGGCGGTGGCGGAGGCGCTGGAGGTCGCGCCGGAGGCATGCGTGGTGTTCGACGATTCCGTGGCGGCATGCCGGGGCGCGAAGGCTGCCGGGATGAAGACCGTGGGTGTACACGACCCGTTTTTCGCCGGGACGGAGGGGGACATGAAGACGCTGTGCGACCGCTATATCGCCGGGTGGGACGAGCTGCTGTGAGCGTTAAGACGGCTTGCGAAATTTCGCCGAACGGGCGATTTTTGGCAGATTTTTACAGTGAAATTGCTTGAATTTTACTTGAAAAAAACTTGAAACACCTCGAAAAAAAGTGGAAAAACCTTATAAGAGCTTGAAAGAGGGGTGCGGAAGCGTCCCTCTTTCAAGTTTCACCGAATATGCTCAGAAGCTGCCGATGGGGATCGAGCCGTCGTCCTGCCCCTTTTCGATGCTTTTGATCTGGACATAGTAGCCCTTGCCGCCGCCCATGTCCACATAGACACGGTCGCCCGCCTTCGCGCCCAGGACGGCGCGGCCCACGGGGGACTCCTTGCTGATCCAGCCCTTGAGGGCATCCTGACGCAGGGTGGTGACCAGGGTGATGGTGCGGGACTTGTTCAGGTTCTCCATGAAGATCTCCACCCGGTCGTACAGCCCCGCGCCGCCGGAGGGGACAGCGTCGTCGATGACCCTGGCGGTCTTGATCATGCGCTGGAGGTAGCGGATGCGGGCATCGTTGCGGTTCTTGTCCTGCTTGGCGCATTTGTATTCAAAGTTCTCGCTCAGGTCGCCGAAGGCGCGGGCGGTCTGCACGTCCTCGATGAGCTTGGGACGGAGGACCTGAACGCGGTAGTCGATCTCCTCCTGCATTTTTTGCAGGTCGCTGCGGGTCAGTTCGTCATACATGATGGTATTCCTCCCATATCTCCGCCAGCCAGTGCAGGGCGGCGGGCCATTTTTCCAGGTCGATGCCGGTGTAGTTCACCACCAGCACGTGGGGCGGCGCGTGGGCCGGGTCGCTGTAATAGTCGGAGAGCATGGCCAATCGGATGCCCTGCTGCTCGGCGCGGCGGCGCAGCTCCGCGTCCGGCAGCGCGCCGTCCAGCCGGAGGAGGAAGTGCAGCCCCGCGTCCTCCTCGGTGATGTGGGCGCGGGAGGCCAGCGGCCCGGTGCGGAGGGCCGCGATGACCGCGTCACGCTTTTGGTGGTAGCGCTTACGCATACGGTTCAGGTGCTTTTCGTAGTAGCCGCCGGAGAGGAACTGGGCCAGGGTGTACTGCTCGAAGGCGGAGACGGTGCAGGCGTAGAAGCCCAGCTTTTCCCGGAAGTCGGCCAGCAGCGACGGAGGCAGCACCATGAAGCTGATGCGGATAGAGGGGGCGATGGTCTTGGAGAAGGTGTTGAGGTAGATGACGTGCCGGCCTCCGTCGATGGAGAACAGGGTGGGGATGGGGCGGCCCACGAAGCGGAACTCGCTGTCGTAATCATCCTCCAGGATGCAGCGGCCCGGCGCTTCCCGCGCCCAGGACAGCAGCTGCTGGCGGCGGGCGATGGGCATGACCAGGCCGGTGGGATAGTGGTGACTGGGGGAGATGTGGACCACGTCGGCGCGGGAGTCACGAAGGGCGGAGACGGACAGGCCCGACTCGTCCAGCGGAACGAAGGACACGGCGGCGCGGTTGCTGCGGTAGATGCGGGCGATCTTGCCGTAGCCGGGGTCTTCCACGGCGTAGCGGCGATCCTGACCCAGGAGCTGCACCAGCAGGCTATACAGCACCTCCGTGCCCGCGCCGATGACGATCTGCTCCGGCGTTACGTCCATGCCCCGGAACTGGCGGAGGTGGGCGGCCACGGCCTGGCGGAGAGCCAGCGCGCCCTGGGGCGGCGTGGGGTGGAGCAGGCCCGTGCCCTGCTCTAATATGGTGCGGCGCATGAGCCGCGCCCAGACGGTGAAGGGGAAATCCTCCGCGTCGATGGAGTTGGTGACCAGGTCGAGAAACCAGCGGCGCTCCTCCGGCTGGGGCGCGGCGGCGGGCGGCGGCGGGGCGGCGATCAGGGGCGGCTGGACGGCGGAGACGAAGTAGCCCTTCTTCTCCACGCCGGTGAGGTAGCCCTCGGCCATGAGCTGCTCGTAGGCGGTCTTGACGGTGATGACGCTGACCTCCAAATGGGCGGCCAGGGCGCGCTTGGAGGGCAGCTTTGTGCCGCCGGGAAGGCGGCCCGACAGGATGTCGGCCTTGACGGCGCGGTAGAGCTGCTCATACAGGCTGACGCCGGTGTGTTTGGTGAGGGTATAGGTGAGCATAGCGCCTCCATCTGGTATTGATAAGAAAAATCAAAATGGATATTTTAATCATACCAGTTCCTACTATAATACGGCTTGAAGAAAAAAGCAAGGGGGTCTTCCCTGCCCCGGCTTTGGAAAGCGGACCGGCTTCGCAATGACAGCGCGGGAACGCCGCCCCGAAGCGGGAATTGAAAAAGGAGATGGGCGTATGTCTGACAAGAAAATTCGTTTTATGGTGACGGCGGCGGTGATGGCCGCGCTGACGTATGTGGCCACCACGGTGGTGCGTATCCCCGCGCCCACCGGCGGGTACGTACACATGGGCGACGGCCTGGTGCTGCTGTGCGGCTGGATCTTAGGCCCGTGGTGGGGCGGCGCGGCTGCCGGTATCGGGTCGATGCTGGTGGATCTGCTGGGCGGGTATATGTCCTTTGTGCCCGGCACGCTGGTCATCAAGTTTTTGGACGCCATGGCGGCGGCGCTGATCGTGAAGGCGCTGGGGCGGCGGACGTACAGCTATGTGCTGGGCGGCATCGCCGGTGAGGCCATTATGGTGGCGGGGTATTTCGTCTATGAGGCGGCGGCGCTGAAGCTGGGCATGGGCGCGGCAGCCGGCGTGTTGGCCAACGTGGGCCAGGGCGCGGTGGGACTGGTCATCGCGCTGGTGCTGATGGCGCTGCTGAAGGGCAGCAAGGCACTGGACAAGCTGGCGGTGCAGTGGTAAAATAGAGACAGGGGCGGACAGCGCGTCCGCCCCTGTTTGGTTTGTGGGGCGGTGAGGGCATCGCCCCTACCGTATAATTATTATGATAATATAGAAAGGAAAGGTGTGGAGCATGGCAGGTATCGTACACGAGGTAGAGAACAGAGACCTATTGAACGAGGTACGGCAGCAGGCGGCGGACGCGGCGAAGGAGCTGGCGGAGGCGGCTCGGCTGCGGAAGGGACAGATCGTGGTGGTGGGATGCAGCACCAGCGAGGTGGTAGGCCGCAAGGTGGGCAGCTGGTCTACGCCGGAGGTGGCCAAGGCCATTTTCGAGGGGCTGCACAGCGTGTTCGCGCCTATGGGCGTATACATCGCGGCCCAGTGCTGCGAGCATCTGAACCGGGCCATCATCACGGAGCATGAGGCCGTGCCGGGCCTGGACATCGTGAACGTTGTGCCCCAGCCCAAGGCGGGCAGCTCGTTTGCCACGGCGGTGTATGAGGCGTGCGCTCACCCGGTGGCGGTGGAGGAGATCAGGGCCGACGCGGGGCTGGACATCGGCGGGACGCTGATCGGGATGCACCTGAAGAAGGTGGCTGTGCCGGTGCGGCTGGCCCAGGATCACATCGGGGACGCTATTTTGCTGGCGGCCCGGACGCGGCCCAAGTTCATCGGTGGGGAAAGGGCGCACTATGATGAGGCGCTGAAGGACGGGTATCCGGAGTTTTGAGAGGAGGGGGCGCAGGCGCGCCCCCTCCGTTTTGCTTCCGGCGAGGCTTTGGCAGACGAGTGTAGGGACGGAATGACAGGTTTTTTGCCGCAAAAAGGGAAGCACCCCCGGTGCTTCCCTTTTCCTATGCTTTTTCGCACTCTAGATGCGGCGGTCGCGCTGCTGGGCGTTATAGTGGTCCTGGAGGAAGGGGTAGACGACGTTATAGATCAGCTTGTTCTCCAGGTTCAGCATATAGACGGCGAACGTGCCGGCGAACAGCAGCAGCGCTGCCAGGAGCAGCTTTTTCAGCAGTTTTCCGATGAAACGCATGGGCTTCCCTCCTTACCAGGCCAGGCTGTCGTCGAAGTCCACCAGGGTGGCATCCAGGGGCTTCTCGTTCAGCACGACGGTCATATACTTGTTGACGGTGTTCCGCATATCGCGGCGGGAGATGGTGCGGCAGTCCTCCAGGTCATGCTCCAGGAAAATGAAGTGGAAGCCCAGGTCGCGGGCCTGCTCCTCCATGAGGGCGTGGACACCGTTCATGCCCTTGCAGGCCACGTTGTCGTTGAAGATGACCATGTCGCAGTTGAATTTGCTGGCCCACTCCCAGACGGCGTTGACGTTGTCCCAGCCGCCTACGGCGTGGTGGCGCATGACACCCTTTTCGGAGAACAGGGCCAGGTCCTGAATGGCCTGCTCCGGGTCGGTGGTGGAGATCATGTTGTGGCCCATGGTGGAGTCCATGTTCAGCACGATGTTGATGCCCCAGCAGTTCTGCACCCAGGTGGGGAAATCGGTGTAGTACACGGCGGAGGGCCCCCACAGGAAGGCACGGTGGCGGGTCGTGCCGCCGAAGGGCTGATAGCGGCGCTGGTAGGCATCCAGCATGAGCTTGAGCACCTTGCGGTCGTTTTTGGTGAACTGATCCTCCTGTCCGTTGACGGAGGCCCAGGCGTACAGGCGGTACAAACTCTCGGCGATGCCGCAGAGGGCGGAGTAGGGGGTCTTGAACAGCTCCCATTTTTCCAGCTCGATGCGGTTTTGCTCGTTCATGTGCTCGGCGCGGGCAAAGAGGGCGTTCCAGTCGTAGGTGACGCCGTACTGCGCCTCGATGAAGGCGATGGCGTCCTTGAGCATTTGGGTGGAGTAGGGGTGCGCGCCCGGCTCGTTGTGGATCATGGCCAGGGTGACGGGGAAGTCGGGCATACCGAAGCGGCGGCGCTGGAACATGGAGGTGGCCTCGCTGGCGTTGCAGGGCATATTGGTGGTCAGGACGGCCTTGCCCACCCGGGGGAAGTCGTCGCTGATGGCCACGCCGGTCTCGGCGGAGCAGCGGGAGCACACGTCGGCGGCCAGGCCGAAGGACTCGGCCACGTCGATGTAGTACGGCTCGAGGTGCTGGTCGATGTCGCAGATGATGAACTCCGGCAGCGTCTGGATGGGGATGGGGATCAGGCCGGGGAAGCCGGTCATGAACAGGGGCGGCAGCACCTCGTCCATGGGGACGATGTCATCGCTGTGCCTGCCGCCGCCCAGGCGGCGGTCGTTGGCCAGCACCAGGGCGATCTTGCGGGTGAGGCTGTTGACGATGCAGTGCATATTCATGTGGGCGATCTTCAGCTCGTCGCCGCGGTAGCCCTCGAAAAGGCGGTCGATAAAGGCGAACGTGCCGAGGTAAGAGCCCATCCAGCGGTATTCCCAAAAGCCCTTGAGGATAGGCACAGGGGCGGAGGCCACCATTTTGCCCATGGCCAGCAGGTTGTTCAGCCAGGCGGCGTAGTCCACCATGGTGTCCTTTACGCCGCGCCACTCGCGGTAACGGGCGATGCCGGTCTTGTCGTGGTAGCGGCTGCGGAGGCCGCCCTTGCCGTGGGCGGCCTGCCACTTGGGGTCGAACCGCTCCAGCTTTTTGTCGATGACGCCGATGGCGGCGTTGGTCAGGTCCTTCAGCTTCACGCTCTCCCCTCCTTTTCAGCGCCCAGTTTTTTGATCTCCAAGCTCTCCACGAATGCCTGGAAGCGGGTGCGGAGCTGGCCCACAGAGCCCAGGGTGTACTCCTTCTCGATGGTGCAGCAGGGGATGCCCATCTCCTGCTGGAGCACATGGCTGGCCAGCACCTTTTCATAGCTCCAAAACTCGCAGAACTTCATGCTCTCGTAGATCACGCCGTCGGCATGGTAATCCTGCACCAGGCGGCGCAGCTCCTGGTGGCGCTGGTCGATCTTCGCGCCGTCCATGAAGCGGACGCACTGGTTGTGGTGCAGGTAGTGGCGGCAGACGGCATCGAAGGCCGTCTCGCCGTCCCGCACGGTGATCTCCTCCCTGCCGGGGAAGCCGCCGAAGCAGTAGCGATCCGCCACCACCATCGCGCCGCACATCTCCAGCAGCTTGGTGAACTCCGGGTCGTCGATCTCGCTGCCGGCCAGCACCACGCGGGCGCGGAAGGGGAACTTCTCCTCCGGCTGGCGGGTCTTCAGCTCGGCCAGCGTCTCCTCCAGGAAGGGGAGGATCAGGTCGTGGGGACAGACCTGGCTCACCAGGACGATGACGTGGTACTCGTAGCCGGTGAGGGGCGGGTTCTCCAGCTTGCGAAGGTCGCCGATGTCGGTAATGACGCGGCAGAGGCGGTTGTGCTTTTCGATGGCGGCGCGGAGGGCCGCGTCGGACGTGTCCACGCCGTAGTGGTCGCGGAGGGCGTCCAGCACCTTGAGCTGGAGCTGGGCCTTGTAGTAGTCCAGGCTGGTCTGGTCGCCCTTCATGGGCGGGTCGATGATGGTGGTGAAGAAGCGATCGTTCTGTACGGGGTGCAGGAGGGCGAAGTGCTCCTCCATGCGCTCCATGGCGGCGCAGCCCTCCGCGCCGAACAGGGCGTTGAGGTAGTTATAGCCGCCCTCGATGGCACGCTCCAGGATGCAGCGGACGTAGGGACAGTTGCGGTTGGTCATGTAGTAGGAGGCGATCTCGGCGGTGCTGCTGTTGGGGGCGCGGAGGCGGCTGGAGAAGCAGCCGGGCAGGTTCAGCAGCACCTCGGGGATATAGTAGCAGTTATATCCCAGGGCCAGCTGGCCGCCGCGCACCGCCTGCTGCACCAGGTCGTTGTTGGCCTGCTGCAGCAGCTCCTCGAAAAAGATCAGGTGCTGTAAATCTTTCATGGGCAATACTCCTTTGGACGGGGACGCGCCCCGGTGATGGAATGGGGATGCTCATGGGTCTCATAATGGGGATTTTATCACTTTTCGGCAAATTTCGCAACAGGATGTTGGGGGATTTTGTGAATTTTTGCGGGAGTCGTTTTTTGAAATATTTTCTTTTTGTCTACGGCGGGATACTTTCTTTTCCGAAAGGCAGGGGTGTTCCGCGCCCCGGCGCGGGATGCCTCCGGCGGGTTACTTTTGTCAATAGCGACAAAAGTAACCAAAAGCGCCATTCAAGGGGGAAGGGATTTCGATTTCCCTTCCCCCTTGAAAATCCCCCTTCCTTGAAACGACCAAAAGGGAGGGGTTGCGACCCCTCCCCTTTGGAAACCTCACCCCGTGGGGTGGCGATTATCAAATCGCGCCTTTTCCGCTTTGCGGCAAAGGTAGGTGGCGGCCAAGGGCCGCCGGAGGCAAAAAGGAAAACGGATTCCCACGCCAGTGACGTCGGTCACTGGCTCGGAATGACACCGCTGCGC
>OLSB01002221.1_pt1 | contig 16633 bp, 15 predicted proteins | sample 1672071 | NCBI WGS metagenome assembly OLSB01 (sample SAMEA3136642, study PRJEB25190) | human gut metagenome | biome: human gut; feature: human-associated habitat; material: faeces | place: Austria | collected 2013 | reverse complement strand
ACAAAAGCATAGCCTTTGCTGGCTTTTGTCTGGGTTTGTGCGGTATTGCCTTAGATCGATGGATTGACTCAACGACTGGCATAGTATGGAGATTTGCCCGGCATCTGGCTGCCGCAGACCCAATATAAGGGCGATGGTGGTAGACTTTCCTGCGCCATTTTCTCCAATCAGCCCGAGCGCCGAACCAAACGGAATGGAAAAGGTCAGATTCTGCAGTGCAAAATTTTTAAATGACTTTTATAAATTCCGAACTTCTAACGCATTCATAAAATTCTCCTCCATTCTTTGCATTTTTCTCCATTAGTAGCAGCGATTGTAATACCAGAAGCAAATGGGGTATAGCAAAGATTGAAGCCCACTCAGCAAACAAAGTGCTTTTCCCAACAAAGGCTGTTTTAAAAATAAAATAACCCCAATTCCGGCAATCAACTGTCCATAAATGCAAATAAAGAATGTTAAATTGCGAGCCCTGCTCGCAATATAGGCCGTGCGTTCATCTTCAACATATATATCGTAATCCGCTGCCTTTTGAGAATCACGGCCAATCCGGTAAATCCGCAGTAAGCATAAAACCCCTGCGAAGAAAAACCCACATCCCAGTCCATTTAAAAATCAAATCCATGAGAGTCTTCCGTCAGCCATGTGGTCAAAAACATGACAGCACCGGTAATAAGCAAAACGACGGCACACTTTTTCTGTTCTTTCAAAATCATTTTTCTTCCTCCTCAAACACAAAAATATCTTCTATGTGCAGACCGAACATGTGGGCAATATTATAAGCCAGTAAAATGGATGGATTATATTTTCCATTTTCTAACGAGATGATCGTTTGCCTTGAAACCCCAAGCGAGCTGGCCAACTGCTGCTGGGTCATGCCTTGGTCTTTCCGTAATTGCTCAATACGGTTCTTCATATTGTGTGCTCCATCCCTTCTGAAAAGTAAAGGCTGCTTTACATATGCATTCTAACACGGTAAAGCCAGCATGTCAAGTATGCTTTACATTTCTTTGTAAAAAAACGCCGGCTGATGCTGGCGCCCTGAACTTTTAATACTGGTCATGAATCGATATGTGTATTTGGATCGTCATCTTCCCGAAGTTTTATGTACCGGGAGGCAAGACGATATTCTTTTTCCTTTTGAGCGGCATAATGCTTGCGGGTCGTGTTCACATCCTTATGTCCCAAAACATCTGCTACCAGGTAAATGTCTCCACTTTCCTGATAGAGCATGGAACCATAAGTACTGCGCAGCTTATGCGGTGTGATCTTCTTCAGCGGGGAAGCAATTTTTGCATATTTCTCCACCAGATATTCCACTGCTCTTGGAGTAATGCGCTTTTTTTGAGAGGAAAGGAATAACGCATTCTCATGTCCTGAAGCGGCAATAATTCCCTTACGCTGCTGGTAATATTCCCATAATGCCGCTTTGACCTCCGGGCCAAAAGAAAGCTGTTCCTGCCCGCCGCCTTTGCGAGTAACGAGAAAGGTATTGTTTGGGAAATCTATTTCATTCATATTGATACCCACCAATTCAGTTATACGGATCCCTGTGCCCAGAAAGAGAGTAAGAATGGCAGAGTCACGCAGCTGCATGCCAGTAGATTTTCTGTATTCTAGCTGACGCTTGGTAAGCCCTTGACCGTCTTCAGCAATATCCAGCAGATCAGCCACCTCATTGGCTTCCAGGCGAATGATAGCCTTGTCATGAAGCTTGGGCGCGTCTACTAAAGCGGCTGGGTTATTCGCTAACATGCCTTTTTTATGATAATATTTAAAAAAGGAGCGGATAGCTGAAAGTTTTCTGGCTTTGGCTCGCTCACTGTTTTCCCGTTCCTTATTGTTTCTCTCATATAACGATACATAAGACAAATAGCTTTCTATATCCAAAGGAGAGATTTTAGCCATATCATCCAGAGTGATGGAGGGGACTGTCCGCCCTCGAAAGGTGGGCAACTCTTCCGTCACAAAGAAAAAAAATCCCTGCAGGTCTACCGCATATCCATAGAGAGTCAAAATGCTGGTCTGACTTTCTTTTCCGCGAAAATAGTATTCGGCAAAGGGAGGCAGCTCCGAAAGCAGGGAACGGAGTTTAAGCGTATAGTTTTTTTTCTTTTGAGTATAAAAGTCGTTCATAGTTAATCAGTATACACATCTTTTCGTTAAACACAAGTTTAACGAAAAGATGTTAACAAAGAATTCATTTCCTAGTTGATTTTACAAAAAACAGAAAAAGCCGGTTGACCCGGCCTAATTGTTTGAACATGCGTCCACGCGGCATCATCATTCTCTTCGAAGTTCCTGAATTGCATTTCGCGCCAATTCATCACAGCGATTGTTATAGACATTGTCTGCGTGACCTTTCACTTTATGAAATGTTACCTGGTGTATGTTCATAAATGTCAACAGCTCTTTCCACAGATCCTGATTTTCTACGGATCCTTTTGAAGCTGTTTTCCAGCCATTGCGTTGCCAGCGATTCAGCCATCCTTTTTCTACTGCGTTACATAAATACGCACTGTCAGTATAAACCTCCGTCTGGCACGGTTCTTTTAGTATATTTAGTGCCGATAAAGCAGCCTGAATTTCCATACGATTATTTGTGGTAGACGGCTCTCCGCCGCATAATTCTTTTTTATGTTCTCCATACATCAGCAAACATCCCCAGCCGCCAGGGCCGGGATTTCCGGAACATGCGCCATCTGTATATATGATAACTTTTTTCACGAAGTCAATCCTTCCGTAAGTGTTTTGTAAGCTGTCAAAACCGCAATCTGCGTGTATTTAAGGGCAGCCGCACATTGCGTATTATTAATTGTAGCATCTTTTTCAAGAAAAGTCGAGAGTGTGCTGCGTATCCGTCCCAGATAGGTGCAGAAAGCAGCTAAAGGAGCTTCTGCTGTATGCCTGGACAAAGTCGTTTCTGCAGAAAGAATATCTTCCAGCCAATCGTTGCACTGTGCTCTCGCGGTGTCGACGGATAATGCTTCCCGATCAAAACGAAGAGCATAATCCGTTAAAAGCCCAGGAATATCTGCAGCCAGTTGTAAAGCTTTTTTTAACTGCAACAGTTCCTGATCCTCCCCCGTCAACTTGCATTTTAACCCGGATAGATGAAAGTTATAAGGAGATCCGGAAAAGCCGTTTTCCGTGATTTGCTTTTGTACTTTAATAAGGCTTTCCTGGTCACGATACCCGGCGGCCAGCAGGCGAATGTATCCCTCTTTATCCGTATACAAATATCCAGCTGCCCCCATTCCTCGCAGATATTCAGCCTGTGCCTGTGCAGCCGTTTCATCAGAGAATACCCCCATTTCCAGCAAATACCAACTGGATTCAGGAAGCTCCCATTCCAACACACGGATCTCAGGAGTTCCGGTAGGCATGGTGGATTCCGGAGTGTTTTGGTTCATGACTTGCGCAGCGGATGGGATGGGTGTTGGCATCAGATAATTCATGATTTTTTCTGCTACAGGTGCTATCCATTTATCCGCTATACCCTGCCCCGGTTTGGAAGAGCAAAGCAAAAAGACTCCAAGCAGCAAGCAAAGAAGAATGCAAATAGCTGTACCCATGGTGTGTCCCTTTCGACGATACTGCCTGTCCATAAAATACCTCCCTGCATTTGAGCTGTTATACTCTATGCAAGGAGGTGCCTTATATACCGTATTTGTGCCTTACAGCAGATTCAGACTGCCAAGCTTTCGTTTATTCTTCTTTTCTCCTTTACTTTTTTTGCTTTCTTCCTTATCCGGCTGAGAAAGAACTTCATAAGGTGCATCCATCGGCTGGTTACTCCCTTCTGGCGATGACGAGTACGAAGACAGCAATGCATCTCGGTTACTGTCATACAGGATAGTATTGGAAGTATCCACAGGACCAAGCTGAATGGCATTGGATATGTATTTTTTCACGGTAAAAGTAAAGCATGTCCACTTGCCAACTTCACTTTTAACGGTAATAGACTCTCCAAGTTTATCCATAATTTCCTTGGCAATAGACAAACCGAGCCCTGTTCCGCCTTCCTTACGAGATTTATCCGTTTTGTAAAAGCGCTCAAATATATGGCATATGTCGTTTTGCGCAATGCCGCATCCTGAATCCCATACGGAAACGTACACATCCGCTTCATCCTGACGAGTAAAGATCTTTACTGTACCATCCTGCCCGGCGTAGCGCATGGCATTATCCAGGAGAATGACCAATACCTGTTCAATACGATCCGCATCGGAAATAACTTCCGGAAGCTCCTCCAACTCTACGCACAGATGTATTCCCTTTTGGCGGGCGACCTGTTGATAGCTTTGGTATACGCTGTCAATAAGTTCTTCCAAATCAAAGGCCGTGCGTTCCATGTATTCTGTACCGGATTGCAGCCGAGAAAGCTGCAGCATATCCGTGATCAGTCGGCTGAGCCGTTCCACTTCGTGGAGCATGATGCCGTAATACCGTTGCTTGACTTCATCGTCCTTTATCATTCCATCGCACAAAGGCTCCAGCAGGCCGCGAACCGCTGTTAAGGGGGTTCTAAGTTCATGGCTAATGTTGGCTATATATTCCCGACGCATGCGTTCCAGATTTTCAATCTCTGTAATGTCCTTGAACAGCCCCACTACACCGGTGCATCGATCTTCTGCCATAACGGGTACAATGCTGATCCACAGAAATTTATCTCCGGGCAATGTATACTGCAGGGTGCGTGGCTGTCTTGTTTCCAGGACACCGGAAAAAGCATCCCAAATCTTGCTGTCAGGCACCAGGTCCAGAGGAGTTTTTACATCTATAGAGCCAAACATCCGCATGAGAGCCGGATTATAATGGGTCAGGTTGCCCATATTATCCAAAGCCGCTACCCCATCTGTAAAACTGCTCAAAATGCTCCAGAGCTGGCGTTTTTCACTATCCAATTGATGAATGGTCTGGGAAAGCGTATCACTCATGCGGTTCATGGCACGAGCAAAAATTCCTACCTCACCAGGGATATTCTCGTCTGCCCGTACATCATAATTTCCATTGGTCAAAGCAATAGCAACTTTGGTCATATCGGCAATGGGTTTGTTCATCTGCTGAATACCGGTGATGCCTACCGCCAGAATAAGAGGTACGGTACAAAGAGCCAACACCCAAAGAGCCGAATTTAATTGATGAAAGGCTGCATCGATATGCTGAATAGCCCGCACAAAGATAATGCCTCCCTCACATTCCCCTTTTGCGTTGCATAAGGGACCACCTACCGCAATAGCGTTGGTACTTTTGTTCAGTTTCAAACTGTCTTTGCGAATGGTTTGGCCATCCAGAATGCCAAATTGCACCGCCTGAATATAATCATTGTTGTAATCAAGAATATTGGTGCTGAATTCAATCAAGCCGGTATCTTTATAAAAGAAACAGTAAAATCGGACGTCTGCGGTGCTGCTGATGAATTTAATGGCATTGGTATAGGTATCCCGATCTGTAGGTTGGCTTTGATACATTTCCGTAGCTGTACGTAATACTGTATCCAGGCTTTCCAGTTCCAGATTGATATAGGTTCGCCGACCAAAATAGGAATAAGCTCCCAGCAGCAGAATGCCTGCCAGGAGCACAATCACCATGAACAGGAGCAGTGTCCTTTTAAATAAAACGCCCTTCATGCTTATTGCTCAATTTCGAATTTGTAGCCTACACCATAAATGGTCTTGATGCTCCACCCCAAGCCAGTACTGTCCAACTTGGCACGCAGACGCTTAATATGTGTATCCACCGTACGGGTCTCCCCGGCAAAATCATATCCCCATACTTGAGATAAAAGTGTATCCCGTGTAAAGACCTGTCCGGGATGGGAAGCGAGCAGATACAGAATCTCTATCTCTTTGGGCGTACAGACCACAGGCTGATTCCGCAAAAGAACAGTATAGCTGTTCAGGTCAATGACGAGGCCGTTATGACGAATAACATTCTTCTCGGCAGCTTCTCCTTCATTCTTTTCCGTTCTGCGCAAAATTGCCTTGATGCGGGCAATCACCTCTCGAGGAGAAAAAGGCTTAACTATATAGTCATCAGCGCCCAACTCCAGTCCTACAATCTTATCTACCTCTTCGCCTTTAGCGGTAAGCATGACAATGGGAACCTGACTGCTCTTGCGTATCTCTCTGCATACCTCTACCCCGCTTTTGCCGGGCATCATAATATCCAGCACACAAAGCGAAATGCTGGAATCCAAAGCAGCAAGGGCGGCATCGCCGTCATAAACATCCACCACTTCGAATCCCTCTGCCTGCATATATATCTTTAGTGACTCATGTACAATCGGGTCGTCATCAGCAATGAGGATCTTGGTTTCCATACTCTTTTCCCCCTTCTATTTTAACACTCACTATTATAACAAACTCCAGGAAAAGAAAAAGGGGAATTTTACATTTTCCCCCGTTCTTTCACCGAATTGACATATTTTCCCTACGGATCAGGGACAAAAGGAGTATTCGGATCATCGCCGTCAGGATTCCCACCCGGATCTCCCCCACCGTAGTGTGCGCTTATGGTAGCATAAGAAGATTGAAGCTCCGTATAGGCGGTGTAAATATCCGTATATCCCTGAGCGTTGTTCAGTTTCTCCACCGCACTTTCCAGTGCGAATAGATCAGCAGAGGTAAGTTCTTTTGTACTAGCCATAAAGGCATTCACCCTCTCCAGGAGTGTTTGCACCCGGTCTGCAAGATCCGTATATCCTTCAGATTGTGTACAGATGGGATATTCTGCTATATATTGATCCGGATTCTTATTGGTGCGCACATATGTATCTCCAAATATCTTTGCCAGCACATCGTCGTCCAGCCCATAAAAGTCAGAATCCGGACGGATAAGCACCTGTGTGACTTCCACTATCTGTTCAGGGTCACAGGTATCCGCTGCCTTGCAGTTGGTTAATGTGCAGATGCTCATGGTTACATGCATATCACAATAATCAGTTGGCACACTGTCGTAATCAAACCAGTCTGTTACCAGTTCAAACCGGCTTCCCTGGTTTTGATAATGCACGCAGGCACTGGTAGCAAGCTTTCCGGATACAGGGCATACAGTCCGTTCTACAAGACCCAGGGATGTGGTGTTTTCCGGGATAATGGGTTGACTCTCCTGCCCATCCATAAGTTCCTGCATGTACGCTTTCCACAAAGAAGCGGCATAATCTCCGCCTGTAGAACCGTACTTGAGTTTATTAGCTGGCTGGTCATGTCCTATGAACACCACGGATGTATACCTGCAGGTAATACCAGCAAAGTATACACTGGAATAATGAGAATTTGTGCCGGTTTTGCCTGCAACCTCATAGCCGCTAATCCTGGCGGCTTTTCCAGTACCATTCTTAACGGCGTCTTTCATAAGATCCACAAGTTGATAGGCCGTACTGGAATGAGAGTAAACCTTTATGGAACCACCACGAATAATGTCTGCATCCAAGACCACATTTCCATGTTCGTCTTCCACTCTGGTAAAGGAAAGAGGCTTGAGATAATATCCGTTATTGGCGATGGCTGCATAAGCGGCACACATTTGAATTGGTGTGATGCCAGAAGTACCCAGTGCCAAACCGGATCCATCCAGATTTAGCTGCGAAGCCGGAATCCCCAGCCGCTCCATATACTCCGCTGCAGTATTCACACCTACATGCTCCATGAGCACCCGGGCAGCAACCACATTCAAAGACTGCATCAGCCCAGTACGCAGAGTAACAAAGCCATAATACTTGCTGGACAAACCACCGCCCGGGTATCCCTTTTCAGAATTCCAGCCGGGAATGCGTCCCTCTGCATTGACGATCACTGAGGCGGGTGACATCCCCGTATCCAGTGCAGGACCATAAACAGCCAGCGGTTTAATGGAGGATCCTACTTCCGTATAACTCTGATACGCCCGGTTCAATCCTTTACGAATCTGCGGCTCTTCCCTGCCGCCTACAATAGCTATGAGCTCTCCTGTATGCTGATCCATAATAACGGCGGCAGCCTGCGGCTCCACGGTCTGTATGGTCACGGAGTCTGATATCTCCTCGGTAATAACCGAAGCGTTGCTGTCAGCCAATTCAGGATATTTTTCCCAGGTGGCCAATGTATTCTGCACAAGATTCTGTATATCCGTATCTACCGTAGTATAGATTTTATAGCCGCCGGTACGCAGCTTATTTTCGTAAGCGGAACGATTGGCGGCAGTATCCTCTACTCCCGCCTGCTCCATCCAGTGAGTGATCACGTCATAGATAGCATACTCCACAAAATATGCGTTATCATACATGCGGGAGTTCTGACTTACTTCAAGAATGTGATCCTCCTCTCCCATGGCAGATCTATACTGATCCAGAGTAATGGCACCGTTTTCGTACATCCGTTCCAACACCGTATCCGTACGCTTTCGAGTGCGATCATAGGAATTTTCTTCCCGATAATACATGTTCTGACGAGGATTATAATAGTATGGACTCTGCGTGAGTCCGGCCAACAATGCGCATTCACGGATAGTCAGTTCGCTGAGCTCTTTACCAAAGTAATCTTTAGCAGCGGCTTTAACACCGTAATTGGAGCCGCCCAGATAGATGTCGTTCAGATAGGCTTCCAGAATATCCTCTTTAGAAATGACTTTTTCCAGTGCCAAAGCAAGATATGCTTCCTGTACTTTTCGCTTATAGGTGCGCTGAGCACCTAATATCTTATTTTTTATAAGCTGCTGCGTGATCGTGCTGCCGCCGGAAGAATTACGATTTCCAAGGATCTCCAGCGCCGCCGAAAGCAACCGTTTGAAATCAACACCTTGATGTTTATAAAAGCGCACATCTTCGATGGATATGAATGCGTTTTTGAGCATGTCGGGAATCTCGTCCATAGTGGCCCAATCCCTATATTCCATGGAGGAAAGGGTGGTGATCTCATTTCCATTTCGATCATACAGATAGCTGGTACGGTCAGACTTGGTTAACTGGGATACATCCAGTACAGGCGTCATATCTACATACGCCTTAGCTACTCCATACACCAGTCCTAGTCCGGCAAAGCCGAAAAGCACCATAGCAAAAATGATCAGTTTCAGGGTCGCAAATAAAACATCCAGCACGAAAGGTTTCCCTGCGGAACGTTTTGTAAGTATGCTTTGAGAATGTACGCGACCGGAAAGTTTTTTTTGTGTGGAATCAGTGTCATGTTCCGGCATTTCAATTTCAAATAAAGGCATTGTACCCTCCGTGACTGTATTATACCATATGCCGGGTCACTGGCAACGAAAAAAATAAAAGTTAAAAATTATGACAAAAAATTTTTGAAAACCCCTTTACAAACCGGTAAACTCGAGTTATAATACATTTCGTTCCTGAGGCGCAACCAAAGGAAAGTTCAAATGGGGCTTTAGCGAAGTTGGCTATCGCGCTACACTGGCAGTGTAGAGATCACCGGTTCGAATCCGGTAAGCTCCACCAAATGATCAACGCAGTTCTTTATAGCTGCGTTGATTTTGTATTAGCCGCATAAATAGCAGGAAAAAAGCGAACCAGTATCCCTCTGTTATCTTATCGGCTGAGCTTTTTCGCCATAATCGAATGAAAATTCTCTCTGATCATAAAATGCTTTTTTGCGAAAGAAGGAACTCATTGAAAAAATGTCGTATTACCGTAATTCGTAAAATCGAATACGCAGATTTAATGGAAAAATATGAAAACCCTATTGAAAATACCTGCACCATGAAAGAAGGGCAAATATTCGTTACCAACGGTTGGAAGCAGCCCGAAGGGTTTTGTCAAAGCGCCTGGGATACCCTCTCTCCGTTTGTAATGGCCTTGAGTTGTGGAGCAAAAAACATTTATGGTAGCTGGATGAAAAATCCTGCTTCTGTTATGCTTTCCTGCAATGACGGTTTTCGTCCAGTCAGTTTTTATATGGAAGCAATGGAAGAAGAGGCAGAATAGGGTTTCATATAACTGTACTTCAGACAAAAAGTGACAACCATTACATTTTGGCTCTTGACAAACCGAAAAATATGTATAATAATATATGATAACTTAGTGTGAATATGTAGGAAGAGGACTGAAATGGAAAAAGCCACCAGACATGACTGTTGTCTCTGCTCCAAGCATAAGAAAGAACGTTCGCCCGAAGAATATACCAAGTTGATCCACCGTCTTAACCGTATTGAAGGACAGATTCGTGGCATTCGCGGCATGGTTGAAAACGGTGCATATTGCCCGGATATTCTTATTCAGTCTGCAGCAGCAAGTGCCGCTATTAATGCTTTTAATAAAGAGCTGCTGGCTAATCACATCCGTACCTGCGTTGCTAACGATATTCGGGATGGTAAGGACGAAGTTATAGATGAGTTGGTAGCTACATTGCAGAAGTTGATGAAATAAGGCTTTGCGCCAAGATAAGAAGCGGTTCACGCTTCTTTTTAATTTAAACGACAGAAAAAATACTTGCTTTTTTCTCTCGTTTGTGTATAATAAACTATGCAATTTGATGCGGGGCATTAGCACAGTTGGTAGCGCGCAACGTTCGCAATGTTGAGGTCAGGGGTTCGAATCCCCTATGCTCCACCACCTAAGGACGCTGATATTGATACAATATCAGCGTCCTTTCTTTTGCCGGAAGACGCCCAATAATAAAGGGTTTCCGGCCATCAGACCCTTCCAGACGGAAGTCCCGGTGGCCGGATTCTTCTATCTTCACCCGATTGCAACCCGTGTATTCTTACACGATTCCTTCTGGTGCCGTGTAAATTTACACGATTGTAGTCGGGAAACGTGTATCTTTACACGTTTCTCCCGAGTTCTGTGTAAAAATACACGATTCATCAGCACAGTGATCACTCCCTCTTTATACGGAGCGTATCATGTAGCCTATAAAGAACACCAGATCATATTGGAAAGACTATTTTCATAAAAACTTATTGAAAAACCCATGAACAGTGTGATATAATTGTTTCGATATCTAATTGCGCTTCCCAACACGGGCCTTCGAAGAGGCTTCCAGGAGGAATCATATGAGGATCAGCTACCAGAAACTGTGGCGGATGATGAGAGATAATAAAATGAAGAAAGGCGATTTGGCTTCCGCTGCGGAGATCAGCGATTATGCAATGTCAAAGCTTAGCCGAGAAGAGCCTGTGTCATTGGAGATCATTATGCGCCTGTGTAAGGTTTTCCATTGTGATATAGGCGACCTGGTTGAGATCATCGAAGATATGTAAATCCATATTATTGCGGGGTATCGATGCGATGAAAAGCGACTACAATGGTGGACTGACAAGAGAAAAGTTCTTGTTTTATGAAATAAGGATCGTCGCCTCGCTGTATCTCCAGGGATACAGCAAGCAAGACATCATTCAAAAAATCACAGCAGATAACATGTTTCAATTCCCGACCGAGAGAATGATCTCCTCCATTGCAGGGACATGCCTGAGAAGGATCGAAGCACTGGACTCGGAAGCACTGGTCTATCACCTGGCCAATGCCCAGGCTGATGTTGCAAAGCAAATTAACCTCTATGCTATGATGAAACAAAACCTGCTGGTTTGGGACTTTATGGTCACAGTCATTGGTGAAAAGTATAGAACACAGGAACTGGAATTCTCCCGGAAAGACTTGAATGTGTTCTTCTTCAGGTTACAGGAGCAGAACGATGATGTGGCTTCGTGGAGCGATACGACGATAAAAAAGTTGAAGCAAGTATTGACTAAATCGTTGGTTGAGTGTGAATACCTCGATTCCATCAAATCCGAAAAACTAAACCCTGTGATTATTTGTCCGGAACTGGAAGACGAAATTCGCACAAAAAAAGATCTGGCCGCGTTGCCAGCGTTCAACTGCTTTCGATAAGGCAATGAAGAGGTAATCAACATGAGCGACATAATGAATAGCCTGGGCAAGGTGTCCGCCAGGCTCTCGGAAGAAGCGTTCCTGTCAAACAAGGGCCTTTCCAACGAAGTAGGAATTCATGTTTTCTGTTATGCACCGGAACACGAAATGACTGTTCGCGCATATTTTGAAAACCTGAAAAGTAAGGTTGATGTCCCCTATAGGCTGATCGAACGTGATCTATACAAAATCTTCCTAGAGATTTGTGAGGAAAAACGGGTTCTCAAAAGTATCCCCTCCATGGAAGAACGGAAAGGCAAAGAGTATCTTTCAGAACAGCTTCAGAAAATAGCCACCCCGGAAGCGTTCGTAGAGAAGATGAAATATGAACCACACCAGCACGGAGATGTACTCCTGATTACCGGAGTCGGAAAGGTTTATCCTTTCATGAGATCTCATAAGATACTGGATAACATACAGCACATTTTCGCGGACATACCAGTATTGATGCTCTATCCGGGAACGTTCAACGGGCAAGACTTGGGGTTATTTGGTAAATTCCTTGATGGCCATTACTACCGGGCATTCAATTTACTGTAACAGGAGGCAGCCATGAGACTTCAGTATATCTACAAGGCGGACATCAACCGTGACATCAATGGCGTCATCAAAGTTGCTCAGAATGACGAAAGAAGCATCGAACAGGAACTGCGTGAGTATATCATTACCCGTGAGCTCCGTCGGCACTTCAACACTTTCCTGAATAACTACGAGAAGTCCATGAGCTATCCGACCGATAAAATCGGCGTTTGGATTTCCGGTTTCTTTGGAAGTGGTAAATCCCACTTCCTGAAAATCCTTTCTTATCTGCTTTCCAATGATACCGTTGCTGGTAAAAAAGCGGTTGACTACTTTGCTGATAAATTTGATGATCCCATGATGTTTGCCCAGCTGGAGCGCTGCGCCAGTGTTCCGACGGACACCATCCTGTTTAATATCGACTCCAAGAGCCCGATCAATAAGGACAAGACCGCTATTTTGCGTGTGTTCGCCAAAGTGTTCTATGAATACCGTGGCTTCTACGGGGATGATCTGAAGGTTGCCAAGCTGGAACAGTTCATTGAGAAGTCCGGTAAAATGGATGCTTTCAAAGCCAAGTTTGAAGAAATCCATGGTGATAAATGGGAAGACTCCAGAGATGCGTTCTCCTTCTTTGAGGATGACGTTGTTGATACATTGACTTCTGTGCTGGACATGAGCGAATCCGCCGCCCGTAACTGGTTCAATGGAACAGAAACCGCTGATATGTCCATTGAGCAGCTTGTCAAAGAGATCAAGGAATATGTTGATTCTAAAGGCAAAAACTTCCGTCTGCTTTTCATGATCGATGAGGTTGGACAGTACATCGGTTCTGATGGCGGTCTGATGCTGAATCTGCAGACCATCGTTGAGGAGATCGGTTCGCGCTGTGAAGGCCGCGTATGGGTCATGGTCACGAGCCAGGAGGCCATCGATTCTATCACCAAAATCAGCGGGGATGACTTTTCAAAGATCCAGGGCCGCTTCAACACCCGCCTCAGTCTTTCCTCTTCCTCCGTAGATGAAGTTATCAAAAAGCGTATCCTTGCCAAAACTGATAATGCAGCCAATATGCTGGCGCTCAGTTACAGCCAGAACAGCGCGGTTCTGAAAAACCTGTTCACCTTCAATGACGCCGTTCTGGATCTGAAGGGATATTCCAGCGAGTTCGATTTCATCGAAACTTATCCCTTTGTTCCTTATCAGTTCCGGCTGATGCAGAATGTGCTGGCGCAGATCCGTAAGCACGGCAATTCAGGAAAACACCTGTCCGGCGGCGAGCGCTCCATGCTTTCCGGCTTCCAGGAGGCAGCGCAGGCCATTGAGGACAAGGACGAAAACGCACTGGTTCCCTTCAGCCTCTTTTACAATACAGTTCACACCTTCCTGGAAAGCGCGATCCGCCGCGTAATCGACCGGTGCCAGACCGCCGCTGACAATCACGACGGTATTGAGCAGTATGATGTCAGCGTATTGAAGCTGCTGTATCTGATCCGGTATGTGGACGACATCAAGGCGAACGTCGACAACATCACGACACTAATGGTTGATGACATCCGGGCTGATAAGATCAACATGCGCAAGCAAATCCAGGAATGCCTGGATCGCCTGGTGCGGGAGAACTATATTGCCCGTAACGGGGATACCTATACCTTCCTGACGGATGACGAACAGGATATTGAGCGAGACATTCGGAATACGCCGGTTGACAGCGCTGCGATTGTACAGTCGATCGCGCAGATCGTATTCGGCGATCTGTACGTCAGTAAGAAGTTCAAATACGGCAAATACGATTTTGCTTATGATCAGATCATTGACGATACTGCCATCGGACAGCTAACCGGGGCGATCCGGCTCCGCATTTTAACGGTGGCGTCCGATCTGTATACCGCGCCGGATCAGATGCTGCTGATGAAATCCAACGTAGACAACGAGACCATCCTTGTTCTTTCGGATAAGTACCCCTACTTTGATGATCTGGAGAACGCCGCGAAGATCCGCAAATATGCCAAGAGCCGGAATGTCGCGCAGCTACCGGAAGCCATTCAGCATATTATCCGCAGCAAACAGCAGCAGGCATCTGCCTATGAGAAAACTGCAAAGGAACATATTGCTGCAGCGATTCTCGAAGCAAAAGTGTATGTTGCGGGAGAAGTATCCAGCTTCAGATCTGCCACTGTCAAAGACAAGATCGAATCAGCCCTCACCAGTCTGGTTGAGAATGTGTATTCGAAGCTTGGTTATATCCACCATTGCTTCGACAGCGATGGAGAGCTGATGGCGATTCTGAACAGTCAAGCCAAGCAGATGACGATTGGCGGCAGTGTCGCTATTGACAATCCTGAGGCTGTTGCTGAAATCGAACAGTACCTGGAACTGCAGAAAATGAAGATGCTGCCGACGTCCATGGGTGATATTCATCGCCGTTTCTCTGCTATCCCCTATGGGTGGAGAGAGATTGACATTGCCGCTGCGATTGTATCCCTGATCTCTGTACAGAAGGTTACGATTCAGTATGGCGGCAGTACGATCCAGCCAAGCGACACACACATTCTCGAATACTTGCGCCGGAGAAATGGCGACAAAACAACGGTTGCCCAGCGCATTACAACACCGATTGATATCATTGAAAAGGCTCGCAAAATTCTGAAAGAATTATTCAATACCATGGATGTTCCTTCCGATGAAGACACACTGATCTTTTATGTCATCAGCAGCTTCACAACGGAAAAGGAAAAACTCCAAAACTTGCTGGATAACCAATATGCTACCAAAGCATACCCTGACAAAGCGATTGTTGAGAATGGTGTGAAGCTGTGCAATGAGCTTCTCTCTCAGAAGAAAGACAACTTGGCGCTCCTCAAAAAGCTTATTGCAATGGAAGATGCCTTTCTCGACCATAACGAGGATATGGCTGATGTACTGGCTTTCTTCAAAAACCAGAAAAACATCTTTGATAGCGCAGCTGCCCTGCTTACAAAACTGTCCACTGAACAGGAGTATCTGCAAACAGAGCGAGAAGCTACCAATGCACTGTCGCAGATCAAGGCCATTCTGAACCAGACCAAACCGTACAAACGCATCGCTGAGCTTCCTGACCTGATTCATACAGTGCAGGCAACCTATAACCAGCTCCTGGAAGTGAAAAAACAGGATGTCTATGCGGAAATCCAGGCTGCCATGGGTGAAATCCACCAGACAGCGGAAGACAGTACCCTCGATTATGAAAAGAAAAAGGACACGGTGAAGAAGGCGGATGATGCTCTCGGTGCAAAGAAAAAGGCTGCTTCTGAAGCAACTACACTAATCCAGCTGGACGCCATGAAGATTCAGATTGCCAATATTCTGCAGCAGTACATAAAAGCACTTGTTGTTGTTCCTGATCCTGTTGTCGATACGGTAACTGCCAATCGCGGGAGTATTTGCTATACTATCAAGCTCGAAAACGAAGCAGATATCGACCAGTACGTTGCGGATATCAAAGAGAAACTGATGGAAATGCTGAACGGGCATGATGTGCTCCACATCATATAATGAGGAATCATCATGAAGTGTTTATCAGCAATATGTACCAAGAAAGCTAAGAACTTCGTTGCAGCTGAGGAATTCGCCATTGTCCCGTCAGAATGCGAAGTTGGCGAATTAAGGCAACTGTTCTCGTATTTTCAGTACAGGGCTCCAAACATTGAATCGGCGCAAAGCCCACTACTTGATGTGAACTATCACAAGGATGCCTTGGAAGAGATGACCCAGCAGCATGGGGATGTCTTTAAGTTTTGCAACCAGAACGCTAAAACTGAGGACGAGTTGTCAAAAGTGGCTTTGAACGGAACATCGATTTGTTCATGGTGTAAGCGTTTCCTGTGCAAGAGGATGAATAACTCAGCCAAACGGGATTCATCACGTCGAGAAACCGATTTAGAGTGTCTCCTCCGTCACATGAGAAATGCTTTAGCACACGGGCATGTGTACCTTGTTCATGGGGGAAACTATATAGGTGTGTTGCTTGAAGACACTCATAAAGGAAGCATCACAGCTCGGATTGTGTGCTGCCAAGCCGATCTGAAAAGATGGAGAAGAGTGTTGGAACAAGCGATCAAGGCACAGTAATCCATAAGCGATAATCAAGGAGAAACGTTATGAACAAGACCACCATCAAAAACTACGCCATCTGGGCGCGTGTCCAGCTGATTGAATCCGCCAAGCAGCGGGCATATGAATACGAGATCACGGAAAATGGTGAAAACA
>OLSB01002220.1_pt1 | contig 16640 bp, 16 predicted proteins | sample 1672071 | NCBI WGS metagenome assembly OLSB01 (sample SAMEA3136642, study PRJEB25190) | human gut metagenome | biome: human gut; feature: human-associated habitat; material: faeces | place: Austria | collected 2013 | reverse complement strand
AAATAAATACCTCTTGCTTTGTTATACATGATATGGTTTATGGGCGTTTCCTCAGTGAGTACGCGCATATTCTTCGAGTTCTGCGATGTAGATAGCTTTCTGCTCCTCGCTGATCCAAGAAGTCTCAAACGAGTTGCGTGCCAGCGTCACGACCTGCTCCTTCGTCAGATTGAAGGCATCGGCCAGTGCGTAGTAGTTATCGCTGATATAGCCACCGAAATAGGCCGGGTCATCGGAATGTGCCGAGACCTTGACGCCCTTGGACAAGAGTTCGAGTACTTCGGGTCCCTTCATTTCCGGACGCACGAACGTGTTAGAAAGCGGGCAGGTCGTGAAGCCAATGTGGTGCTTAGCAGCATATTCGACGAGATCTGGGTCTTCAACGATGTTGGTGCCGTGGTCGATGCGTTCGACGCCGATGACTTCCAGCAAGTCACGTATATGCTCGATGGAATCCTTCTGGTCGATGTCTGCATGTGCCGTGAGATGCAGGCCGTACTGCTCCGCCTGCGTGAACTGATTGAAGAATTTCATCGGCGGATTGTTGTGTTCATCAGAATCCAGTCCGACACCGATGAATTTGTCGCGGTAGGGCAGGGATTCTTCCAGCGTCTTGCGGGCCGATTCACGCGAGAGGTCGCGTAGGAAGCACATGATGAGACTGGCATCGACGTGGAGTGCGCGGGCATCGACCGTTGCTCGGTACAGGCCGTTGATGAACGTTTCGAAGGCGATGCCGCGGCTTGTATGGGCCTGCGGATCGAAGAAGATCTCGGCATGACGGACATTGTTCTCTGCCGCATGATGGAGATATTCCATGGCCAGATTATAGAAATCGTCTTCCGTCTGCAGTACATTCATGGCCGGATAATAGACAGCCAGGAAGGATGCCAGGTCATCGTATTGATATGAAGCGCGGACTTCTTCAATCGTAGTCTGGCCGATATCCACATGATTCTTCTGTGCTAGCTTCAGTTTCAATTCCGGTTCCAGCGTACCTTCGATGTGCAGATGTAGTTCTGCTTTCGGCATACCAATAATAAATTCTTTCGTGACTTCTGTAGCCATTGCTATACCTCCCACTCTCTCTCATAAAGAAAACATATCTATATCTGCGCCCGTGTGGCAGGCGCAGATAGCAGATGAACGACTTCAAAAAAATAGACTGCTATACGCGCTATCAGCGTACAACAGCCATACTCTCTCTCAGTCCTCAGCGCCACTGAGGACTGTATTGCAGTTCATCATGGCTTCATTATACTCATCTGTTTTCCATATGTCAATCTGGCAATGCTCTGCGTAAGATGGCAGAGTTCTTTGCTTAAATGATGTTCCAGCGTGAAATGAGTATCTGGGTATTGGGTATTTCTATTTTGGTGCTGGTTTTGTGACGCAGTGAGACTGGTGGCACATCGGCTTTTTTGTTCAGTCACCAACTCTGCTAGCTGGATTGGCCTTGTGCGCATCTGGTGGACATTTCTGGGTATCTAGTAAAATAAAGAGATAAAGAAACAAACAGGACATTTTGTGCAGCAAGTCGTGCTTGAGACAGGATGTCCTGCTTTATGTTGCAATGATTTACAGCTTTGCACAATACGATGTTGTTGCAGGATTTTTTGTTGGGCATCTCGAATCTTTCTAATAAAAAAGTGTAGAGGAATCTTGGAGGTGAGTGGCATGCATCGGAATGCTTGCAAGATCCGTGTGGTGGCAATGCTGGCGGCCGTATGGATGTTGGTGCTGTCGTCTGTGGCGCTGGCGGCTTCGCCAATCAGTGAGGACGGCTGCTATAAGGGCATCCGGCTGGCGGGGAAGGTCAAGGTGGTCGAGTACAACGGCGACATCAAGGTCAAGGTCGTCAACAGTTTCCCGGATCTGCGGGTCAAGGCGGTTGAGCACTTCCCCGATGACATCGGTGAGTGGCAGTTCGTGGAATACGGTGAGGATTTCACGATCCAGTATGTCGATAGCTTTCCGGACATCAAGATCCAGTTTGTCGAGCATTGGCCGGGTGTGGATTGATGGGCGTCATGCGTGTGTCATGGGCCTGTAAGGCGTTTTGGGCTGGAGGTGCTTTTCATGGGGACGGTATTGCTGGTTATGCTGGTCGCCGGTGCAGTTGTTTTCCTGATGAATCGGTCGCGGGGGACTGACTCGCCGAAGGCGGTAAAGCCTGTGAAGCTGACTGAGCCGGTACAGGCAGCGAAGCGGGAGACTGCACCGGCCGGGGCTGCTCCTTCCAGATGATGATGCGGATGACGATGGACTGAGCGACGACGGCGGATTTTGATGGAGGTGTTGGTCGTGAATAAAGGTGGCTTCAGCTGGAAGACGCTGCTCGGCATCACGAATGCAAAGCGCCAGTTCGCGCGACAGACGGGCATCCCGACGACAAAATCAGGTGTGGAGCGGAAGGTCGGGCGAATGGTGCTCGACTTTTTGCTGGGGACAAAGAAGAGATGCTGACGCAGTATGACGGAGGAGCTGTTCGATTGAACAGCTCTATTTTTGTGTATCGATGACCATGTATTGGGAAGCATGAGCAATTGTTTTCTCGGGTTCATAAAACACGATTGTACCACAAGAGAGTACTTATAGCTATTTTGTAATTCGTCGCACCGGATCCCTGGACGCTCGCTTCTCTCGGCTTTATCGTAGCGCTGATGGGCTGGATGCCGGCGCCGATTGAGATTTCCGCCTTGAATTCGATGTGGGTCGTGGCCAAGCGCCGCCTGAATCCGGTGAGCTTCCGGGATGGCATCTTCGACTTCAACGTCGGCTATATCGGCACGGCAATCCTCGCACTGGTATTCATGGCACTCGGTGCACTCGTCCAGTACGGAACGGGTGAAAAGGTTGAGGCAGCCGGTGTTGCCTATATCGGTCAGCTGATCAAGATGTACGCATTCGCCATCGGCGACTGGTCCAAACTGCTCATTGCCGTGATCGCGTTCCTCTGCATGTTCGGCACGACGCTCACCGTTATCGATGGGTATTCCCGTGCCAATAATGAGGCGCTGCGCCTCCTGATGAAAAAGGATCAGAGCTCGGCTCGCAACCTCAATATCTGGATGACGGTCACGTCCCTTGTCGGCATTGTCATCATTGCCGGATTCATGAGCGATGTGGCAACGCTTCTCTACTTCGCGATGATCTGCTCCTTTGTTTCGACGCCGTTATTCGCGCTGCTGAACTTCTCCCTCGTGCGGAGCGGAGCGCATAAAGTCACGGGCGGCCTGTTCTGGCTCGGTGTCTTCGGCTTCCTGTATCTCGCAGGCTTTACCATTCTCTTCATTGTCTACGAGGCAGGACTGCTCAGATAAAATGAACCGTCAAAGCTCCACTGCTTATGCAGCGGAGCTTTTTTGATGCACATTTTTGGCGCAAGATACTCTCATTGTTTACACCACGAGACGTTGTTGCAGGACTTTTGGCTATACATCTCGAATTTTTTGATTGTTAGAGTAGGTAGGGGTCGTTGTGTTAGGGGATGTGTTTTGTGAAGAATCAACAAGGTCCGATTGTTGTCCAAGGTGCGATGAGCGTGGAGACGCAGCATATCATCGACCAGATGACGGAAGTCCGGGAGGAGCCGTTTGGGCCATTCCGGTGTGCGCGTGGAGTGCTTGAAGGACATGGGCTTGTAGTCTGTGAGACGCAGTGGGGCATGGCCAATGCGTCAGCTTTGGCGGCGCTTGCCATTGCGCGGTATCATCCTCAGGCAATCATCAGCCAGGGAACGGCTGGCGCCCATGATGCATCGCTGTCTGTTTACGACATCGTGCTCGGGGCGCGGACAGCAAATTCTTCTGCCTGGCAGACGTATTATCGCGCGGCTGGCGCGGGAGTCGATTACCGCGGGCTGAAACAGCTCGGTGTCTTTGCTTGGGACAAGGACAGAAGGGAGTTCACGCAGGAAGTCTACCACGAGGGGAATCCTGCTCTGCTTGCTGCTGCCCGTCGTGCTGCTGCAAGGTACGAACATGGCAGGGTAGTCGAGGGAACCATCACGACGTGCGACAGCTGGAACTGTGAAGTGGATCGCATCGATTTCCTGCATGGATTCTATGGCTCATTGGCAGAGGAGATGGAGGGAGATGCTGTCGCGCAGGTCTGCCAATCATTCGATGTGCCATTTCTCGATGTGCGCATCATCTCGAATAGCATCTTGTTGAACCAAGATCCATGGGACCTTGGGGCTGGACCTGTATGTCAAGAGTTTGTACTCGCGTTGCTGCGAGAATATTGGCTCGACGTGTCTTGCATTGGAGCACTTTAAGATGTTTTAGATTGGAGGTGTTTTGCATGGGTATGGGTACGGTATTGCTTGTTGTGCTGGTTGTCGGTGCAGCTGTATTCTTGAGGAATCGACCGCAGGGGAGCAAGGCGTCGAAGCCGGTGGAAAGTGTTTCGGCTCGTCCGGAGGAGAAGCGGGATTTGTCGGCAGCACTCATGGAGAAGCAGGTGCATCCGCAGGGGGGATCGCGGACGACTGGGCCGCGTTTGACGACGGAGCAGTGCCGGGAATTGGCAAGGATCCATCGACAGAACATGCTGGACCGGCAGCACGACAGCCGCATGGCGGCGGCTGCGGCGGTGGCCGGTGCTGTGGCTGGCGCGGCGCTGATGCATCATCACGATGCGGAGGCGCAGCAGGCGCGACTCGACCAGATGGCTGCGGCGCAGCGCGCACAGCAGCAGTCGGACGCAGATACATACGATGCGGATGGCTATGATGCAGATGATATGGATGGTTACAGTGATGTTGCAGACGACTACGATGCAGATGATCAGATCGATGCCACTGAGGATCCCGATGACTATGATGCGGATGACGATGGACTGAGCGATGACGGTATCGATTGGGATGATGACTGGTCGGTCGATGATGACAACGACTATGGGGATGGTCAGTCGGACTACAGTGATTACGGCAATGACGACTACGGCAGCTATGGCGACGATTCGGGTTCTGGCCACGATGATGACTATGGTGGCTACGGTGGAGACGACTACAGTGGCGGCTATGATGGCGGCGATTATGGCGGTGGTGATGACTATGGCGGCGACGACGGCGGATTCTGATGGAGGTGAATCGCATGAATAAGGGTGGTTTCAGCTGGAAGACCTTGCTCGGCATCACGAATGCGAAGCGCCAGTTTGCGCGGCAGACGGGCATCCCGACGACGAAGTCGGGCGTCGAGCACAAGGTCGGTCGCATGGTGCTCGACTTGCTGTTTGGAAAAAAGAAGAAGGACTGAGGCAGGATTTCGCGGCTGGCTGGCGAATGCTATTGCAACATAGAATTCATTTGAAGTTCAGGCAGAAAGAAGAATCGCTATGTCAATCGAGAGAGTCATGTCGTTTTTGGAGCAGAAGGGGATGGGGGACCGCATCATTACGTTTGAGGCGTCGACGGCGACGGTGGAGCTGGCAGCGCAGGCGCTCGGCGTGGAGCCTGGGCACATTGCCAAGACGATGTCATTCCTCGTGGACGGCGCGCCGCTGCTCGTCGTCCTCGCGGGCGATGTGCGCGTGGACAATCACCGCTTCAAGGAGGCGTTCCACAAGAAAGGGCGCATGATCCCCTTCGACCAGGTGGAGTCATTCATCGGTCATGCGCCGGGCGGCGTCTGCCCGTTCGCGATCAAAGAGGGGGTGCCGGTCTATCTGGATGAATCGCTGCACCGCTTTGAGACGGTCTATCCCGCTGCGGGAAATGATCACAGTGCCGTGCGCCTGACGCCGGAGGAGCTTTTTCGCATCATACCGGCAGAGGGCTGGGTCGACATTGCAAAGCGGTGATGCTCGCATGGTGCATCACTGTGCGCATTGTGTGGAAGAAGTCGAGATTCAACGAAAAAATTTTGTGGACGCGCCGGATTATGCCGTATATTTGCTATGGGGACTGTGGAATCTATGATATAATGAAAGGCATCACAGTCAAGAGAGGGGTAACATTGAATGGAAATGCAAATGGAATTCATCCGTAAGCTGCCTACGCCGCAGGAGCTCATGGAACAGTTTCCGATAGATGACCGTGTCAAGAAGATCAAGGTGCAGCGCGACAAAGAGATCGCGGACATCATGACGGGTAAGGACAACCGCTTCCTGCTCGTCATCGGTCCGTGCTCGGCAGATAACGAGGAAGCTGTACTCGACTACGTGCATCGCCTCGTGCCGGTTCAGGAGCAGGTCAAGGATAAGATCTTCATCGTGCCGCGCCTTTACACGAGCAAGCCGCGCACGATCGGCATCGGCTACAAGGGCATGCTGCACCAGCCGGACCCGGAGGGCAAGGAGGATATGCTCGGCGGCATCATCGCAATCCGCGAGATGAACGCGCGCGTCGTGCGCGAGACGGGCTTCACGTGCGCAGAGGAGATCCTCTACCCGGAGATCTACCGCTATCTGTCGGACCTGCTGTCGTATGCGGCCGTCGGCGCGCGCTCCGTCGAGGATCAGTTCCACCGCATGATTGCAAGTGGCATCGGCATCCCGGTCGGCATGAAGAACCCGACGTCGGGTGATATCTCCGTCATGCTCAACTCGATCGAGGCGGCACAGCACTCGCAGGAGTTCCTGTTCCGCGGCTGGGAAGTCCGCACGCAGGGCAACCCGCTGGCGCATGCCATCCTGCGCGGCTATGTCGACAGCTTCGGCAACAGTCTGCCGAACTACCACTACGAGAACCTGCGCTCGCTCTGCGAGGCATACCACAAGCGCAATCTCGTGAACCCGGCTGTCATCGTCGACACGAATCATGCGAACTCGGGCAAGAAGTATCTCGAGCAGATCCGCATCGCGAAGGATGTCGTCAACAGCTGCAAGATCTCGTCGGATATCCGCACGCTCGTCAAGGGCCTCATGATTGAGAGTTACATCGAGGACGGTAACCAGAAGATCTGCGAGGGCACGTACGGCAAGTCCATCACGGATCCGTGCCTCGGCTGGGACAAGACGCAGCAGCTCATCTTCGACCTCGCGGAGATGCTCTGATTGCGTTGCTGGCCAATCAGATAACCGAATCAGAGTCAAAAGGAGCCTGCCACAGATTGTGTGGCAGGCTCCTTTTTCTGAGGTGCTTGAACTGAATCAGAATTTGTCGACGAGCTTGTAGCCCTTGCCGCGCAGGAATGTCTCGGCCTCTGGCTCCTGCGTCTTGAAGATGACGACCGGCTGGCTGGCCTGGCGGTCATAGGAGATGTAGAGGTAGTCGAGCGAAACATTGGCCTCTTCAAGGTGTTTGAGGATCGCGTCGAGGCTGCCCGGCGTGTCGCCCATCTCGACGGCGATGACCTTGTCGATGTGGCACTGGTAGCCGGCTTTCTTGAGCTCGGCGAGTGCGCGCTCTGGGTCCGTCAGGACGAGGCGGATGATGCCGAACTCAGCGCTGTCGCTGGCGAGCATGGAGTAGATGTTGACGTTTGCTGCTGCGAGCACAGCCGTCATCTTGCGCAGAGCGCCTTTTGTGTTTTCGGCGAATACAGAAACTTGATTGAGCATAGAGTCGTGATCTCCTTTTGTGAATCTTGAAGTTGATGAACGATGAATATAGCGATTGCTACGATTGCTATGTCCATTCTATCATAACGCCTGCCAGAACGCAAAGGTCTCGCACAGATAAGGTGTAATGTTGTTACATGAAGCTGGCGCGTCCTTCAGGCGAGGAGGTTCAGCAGCACGGTCACGATGGAGGAGTTGACGAAGTCGACGATCAGGGCACCGATCAGCGGGATGACGAAGAAGGCGGTCGGGGCTGGGCCGAAGCGCTCGACCATGACGGACATGTTGGCGATGGCGTTCGGCGTGGCGCCGAGGCCGAAGCCACAGGTGCCCGCTGCCATGACGGCGGCCTCGTAGTTGCGGCCCATGACGCGGAATATCAGGAACTTGGCGAAGAGCGCGAGGAAGAGCACCTGGCTCAGCAGCATGACCATCATCGGGATGGCGAGGTCGGAGAGCTGCCAGAGCTTGAGACTCATGAGGGCACACGAGAGGAAGATGGTCAGGCCGAGGTTGCCGAGGACTTCGCTCTCGCGCTGGTAGATCTTGTAGGCGTGCGTGTAGTCGGAGATGTTGCGGATGATGGCGGCTACGAGCATGGAGCCGATGTAGTTCGGGAAGACGAGGCCGGCGCTGATGAAGATCTGGCTGATGACGGTGCCGAGGCCCATGGCAATGAGCAGGTGCGCGAGGGCGTTCATGAAGCGGTAGTTGTTGATGCTCTGCCCCGCGCGCTTCTCTTCGTCGATGGCCTTGCGCTCGCCGTGGGCGGCCTGCTCGAGCTTCTCGAGCTCGTCGCTCGTGTTAGCAGGGTCGAGACGCTCTTCTTCGGCGACGCTCGTGAGGCCGTAGCGGCGCACGAGGAATTCGCCCATCGGGCCGCCGAGCAGGCTGCCGGAGACGAGGCCGAAGGTGGCAGCGGCAAAGGCAATCGTCGTCGCGTTGTCGAGGCCGACGCTCTCAAGGACCGGGCCGAAGGAACCGGAGGTGCCGTGACCGCCGACCATCGGGATGGAGCCTGTCGCGAGGCCCATGAGCGGGTTCAGGTCAAAGACGTGTGCCAGGGCGATGCCGATGGCGTTCTGGCACAGGATCAGGAGGGCGGTGAGCACGGCCATCTTGGCGACGAGGGAGCCGCCCTTGCGGATCAGGCTGATGCTGGCCGTGTAGCCGATGCTCGTGAAGAAGAGCATCATGAAGACGTTCTGCATGACGGTATCCTGGCGATACGTCCAGATGCCGTTGACGTAGAGGATGTCGTTGAGGATGGCGAAGAGGATGCCGCCAATGACAGGGGCCGGGATGCAGTAGCGGCGCAGGAAGGGAATCTTGAGACGCAGGAGTACGCCGATGTAGTAGACCGCCGTGGCGGCAGCGAGTGTCTGATAGATGTTGAGATCGATGTTCATGATGGGGACTTCCTTTGCTGAGTATTCTTGCTTACGTGTAAATCTGTAACATGGCTATTATCATATCAAAAAATCATTGGAGATACAACACTTTTGTTATAGCTTGCACAAAAGTATTTTGTACTGCCGTGCGAGGCCGCCTTTGGAAATCTATTGCATTACGCGGGGAAAGCATGTATAATAAGTGAGTAATTTTAGTTTGCAAGTGAGGATACGACAGGTATCCCTTTTCTTTTATAGGAGGCAGATTACACAGAATGAGTATGATGACTAATGATAAGCTCCGCAATATCGCGATCATTGCACACGTCGACCACGGCAAGACGACGCTGGTCGATGCCATGCTGAAGCAGAGCCATGTATTCCGCTCGAATGAGCAGGTGGCTGAACGCGTCATGGACTCGGGCGATATCGAGCGCGAGCGCGGCATCACGATTCTCTCGAAGAACACGGCCATCATGTACAACGGCATCAAGATCAACATCGTCGACACCCCGGGCCACGCTGACTTCGGCGGCGAGGTCGAGCGTGTCCTCAACATGGTCGACGGCGTTCTCCTGCTCGTCGATGCATTCGAAGGCCCGATGCCGCAGACGAAGTACGTCCTGCGCAAGGCCCTGGAGCAGAAGCTGAAGCCGATTGTCGTCATCAACAAGATCGATAAGCCGAACCAGCGCGTGGACGATGTCTACGATGAGGTCCTCGAGCTCTTCATGGAACTCGATGCCGATGACGATCAGCTCGACTTCCCGGTCATCTACGCGACGGCTCGCGACGGTATTGCGAAGTACAGCATGGACGATGACAGCACGAACCTCGAGCCGCTGATGGAGACGATTGTCAAGGAAATCCCGGCTCCGCACGGCGATCCGGACGGCCCGCTGCAGATGATGGTCACGACGCTCGAGGCGGACGATTACGTCGGCCGCGTCGCTGTCGGCCGCATCAGCCGCGGCACGGCTCGCACGAACCAGAATGTCGTGCTCATCAATGGCGATCAGGAGATCCGTGCGAAAATCGGCAAGGTCTTCGTCTATCAGGGCATGCAGCGCATCGAGGTGCCGGAAGCACCGATGGGCGAGATCGTAGCATTGACGGGTCTCGGCGATGTCAGCATCGGCTACACGGTCGCTGACGCTGAGAAGCCGGAGGCACTGCCGGCCATCCGCATCGACGAGCCGACGCTCTCGATGACGTTCGGTGTCAACACGAGCCCGTTCGCCGGCCGTGAAGGCCAGTTCGTCACGAGCCGCCATCTGCGCGACCGCCTGTTCAAGGAAGTTGAGACGAACGTCGCCATGAAGGTCGAAGAGACGGATTCGCCGGATGTCTTCAAGGTATCGGGTCGCGGCGAGTTGCATCTCTCGATCCTCATCGAGGAGATGCGCCGCGAGGGCTACGAGCTGCAGGTCGGCAAACCGGAAGTCGTCTACAAGACGATCAATGGCCAGCTCTGCGAGCCAATCGAGAACCTGACGGTCGAGGTACCGCAGGAGTACATGGGCGCTGTCATGGAAGGCCTCGGCACGCGCAAGGCTGAGCTCACGAATATGACGGAGACGGCTGGCTACATGCGCCTCGAGTTCACGATCCCGGCGCGCGGCCTCATCGGTTTCCGCTCCGAGCTCCTGACGAGCACGAAGGGCAACGGCATCATGAACCACGTCTTCCACGGCTATGCACCGTACAAGGGGGACATCCCGGGCCGTACGCGCGGCTCCCTCGTCGCCTTCGAGCAGGGTGAGACGACGGGCTACGGCATCTACACGCTGCAGGATCGCGGCACGATGTTCATCGGACCGAACGAGCAGGTCTACGAAGGCATGATTGTCGGCGAGAACTCCCGCGAGAACGATATCGACATCAATCCGTGCAAGAAGAAGAACGTCTCCAACATGCGTACGTCTTCTTCGGATGAGGCCATCCGCCTGACGCCGCCGCGCATCCTTTCGCTCGAGCAGGCCATCGAGTACATCAACAGCGATGAGCTCGTCGAAGTCACGCCGGAGCACATCCGCCTGCGCAAGGCTATCCTCGACCGCACGATCCGCGGCCGCAACGCCAAGAACGCGCGCAAGGGCTGATTCGGCACTTCGCAATAAGAATAAAAATGAGAGAAAACCTGTCGGAAATGAAATTTTTCGGCAGGTTTTTTGCAATTTCTGTCGAAATGTGTTATCATGTCGATAGTTAAATCCAGTTTTATACACATGTGTGTGTGGATAATATGAATTCAGGTGGAAGGACGAGATGTTATGAGTGGGATGGAGACGATCAAAGGCAAGTTCCAAGGCCTCATCGATGTATTGATGCCGTGGGAAGACGTAGAGGTAGAGGATAGCAAGGAAGCTGCTGGCGAGAAGAAACAGCAGCAGGTTTCGGCTAGGCAGTCTCATGCGGCAGCACAGGAGTACAAAGTCTCGGGCGGCGACTCGATCTATGTCGAGCGCACGGAGGCACAGGAGCCTGCGCCGTCTCTCCGCACCCGCGCGCGCGTGCAGCACCCACAGCTGACGGTCCACACGACGAAGATCCCGGAGCTGCGCGTCCAGATCTACGTGCCGGAGAACTTTGACCAGGTCACGGACATCGCGGACAATCTCAAGGCCGGCAAGGCTGCTGTTGTCAACTACGAGCGCGTTGCCGCTGAAGAGCAGCGCCGCATCTGTGACTTCGTCAACGGTGCCTGCTATATCGTCAACGGCTGCGCAAAGCGCATCTCGGAGCAGATCGTGCTCTACGCACCGGAAGGCGTCGATGTCGCAGAAGCAATGCCGGCAGAACTCAAGGACTGATACTTGATCCAATAGAACCACGGATTCATGCCAGCCTGCCTCAAGGGGCAGGCTGTTTTATGTTGCAGTAGATAAAAGAGAACCAGAACACCAGAAAAGGGGAATTTTGATGAACAAGAACCATGAAGGACAGAACGAGGTGCTCGAGGGCGTGCTCGCGGAGTTTGCCAAGCTGGCTGCTATCCCGCGCAAATCCGGTCACGAGCAGGCTGTCAGCGATTTCCTGAAGTCGTATCTCAGCGAGCTCGGCTTTACGGTCATGCAGGACGAGGCGAACAACATCATCGCGGACAAGAAGGCGACGGCTGGCTTCGAGAAGGCGCCGCTGACCATCCTGCAGGGCCACATGGACATGGTCTGCGTGGCGGAAGAAGGCTATGATTACGATCCTCTCAAGGATCCCATCAAGCTCGTGCGCACGGAGGAGTACCTCTCGGCTGAGGGCACGAGCCTCGGCGCGGACGATGGCATCGGCGTGGCGGAGGCCATCTACATCATGAAGACGGCGAAGGACCACGGCCCGCTGCGCCTGATCGTCACGACAGATGAGGAACAGAGCATGAAGGGCGCCATCCGCCTCTCGGCAGAGCATCTCAAGGATGCCTCGTTCCTCATCAACTGCGACAGCGAGAATTACGATGAGCTGACCGTCGGCAGCGCGGGCAGCGTCGACCTCGACTTCACGCGCGAGCTGAAGCGCGTGGAGCCGGAGACGTCGGCTGCCTGGCGGCTGGAGGTCAAGGGGCTGCTCGGCGGCCATTCCGGTGAGCGCATCGGCGATGGACGCGGCAATGCCATCCGCACGCTCGCGATGATCCTGACAGCATTGCAGGCGAAAGGCGAGGTCGAGCTCGCATCCTTTGCGGGCGGCAAGGCCCGCAATGCCATCCCGAACGATGCGGCGGCCGTCTTTGTCACGGATCTCCCGAAAGAAGAGATTGAGGCGGTCATCAAAGCCCAGCAGGAGCGCTTCAAGAAGATGTACGGCAATGTCGAGCCGCAGATCCTCGTGCCGCTGACGAGCGTCGAGGCGCCGCAGCAGGTCCTGACGGCGGGCGATGCAAAGCGCCTGCTGAACCTCCTGACGATCTTGCACACGGGTGTCTACGCGATGTCGACGGTCATCCCGGGGCTCGTCGAGACGAGCGCCAACCTCGGCGTTGTCCGCATGACGGCGGACGAGGTGGAAGTCCAGTTCTTCCCGCGCTCGGCCATCGATCAGAAACTCGACGAGTTCCGTCAGTACGCTGAGACGGTCGCAGAGCTCACGGGCTTCACGGCGCACATCGGCACGCAGTCGCCGGGCTGGAAGGAGAACAAGGATAGCCGCCTCGCCAAGATCGTGGCAGAGACGTTTGCCGAGCAGAACGGCAAGCCGATGAAGGTCGAGACGATTCACGCCGGTCTCGAGTGCGGTTGGCACTTCCGCAAGAACCCGCAGCTCGACATGGTCTCAATCGGCGTGACGACGAAGGATATCCACAGCCCGAAGGAGCACCTCGTGCTCGCGACCGTCAAGCCGCAGGTCGATCTCATTGTCGAGACACTGCACAAGATTGCCGTGCTTTGAGCCGGTATCTGCCAGCGCTGTGAGACAGATCGGACAGAGATAGACCACATATAGTTGATGCCGCATGGGGAAAGCTCCTCTGTGCGGCATCTTTTCGTCTATGCATCATGATCGATGCAGTATTGCTGTATCTCTGTGGGCTGTGTCGTGGACAAGCGAGCCCATTTTTGATACAATAAAGCATTGATTATGAGATAGACAGCAAAGAAAAGGACGGAAAAGAACGTATGAACATGATAGATGGCAAGCTGCACCGCTATGCGTACCTCCTGGTCTATGGATGCCAGATGAACCAGAGCGATGCAGAGCGCATGATGGGACAGCTCCGCACGATCGGCTATGAGCGGACGGAGTCGATGGAGGAGGCTGACCTCATCCTCATCAACACGTGCTGCGTGCGCGAGACGGCGGAGGACCGCGTCTACGGCAAGATCGGTGAGATCAAGCGCCTCAAGCGCGAGCGCCCGGAGCTGATTTTCGGCATCACGGGCTGCATGGCGCAGAAGGAGGGCGATGCGCTCATCAAGCGCGCGCCGCACATCGACTTCGTGCTAGGCACCAACAAGGTCCACGAGCTCACACGCGTCGTGCAGGAGATCCAGGCGGAGCGCGGCCACGTCGTCGATGTCCAGCTCGGCGAGACGGAACTGCCGGACGATGTGCCGGTCGCACGTGCGGGCAGCCTCTCGGCTTGGGTGCCGATCATGTACGGCTGCAACAACTTCTGCACGTACTGCATCGTGCCGTACGTGCGCGGCCGCGAGCGCAGCCGTCTGCCGGAGGACATCGTGCGCGAGGTCGAGGAAGCCGTGAAGAACGGCTATGAGGAAGTCACGCTGCTCGGCCAGAATGTCAACTCCTATGGCAAGGACCACAAGCTCGCGGACTTCGCGGATCTTCTGAAGATGGTCGACGAGGTGCCGGGCATCCGCCGCGTGCGCTTCATGACGTCGCATCCGAAGGACCTATCCGACAAGGTCATCGCAGCCATACGCGACGGCGAGCATCTCTGTGAGCACATCCATCTGCCGGTCCAGTACGGCAGCAACCGCATCCTCAAGGCGATGAACCGCGTCTACACGGTGGAGTCGTACCGCGACCTCGTGCGCCGCATCCGCGCGGCTATTCCCGAGGTGAGCCTGACGACGGACCTCATTGTCGGCTTCCCAGGCGAGAAAGACGAGGACTTCGCGCAGATGCTCGACTTCCTGCGCGAGATCCGCTACGATTCGGCCTACACCTTCATCTACTCGAAGCGGTCGGGCACCCCCGCGGCGACGATGGAGAACCAGGTCGAGGAGTCGGTCAAGAAGGAGCGTTTGAGTGCGCTCATGGCCGTGCAGAACGAGATCAGCCTCGCCATCAACGAGAAACTGCTCGGCAGGACGCTGGAGGTCATGGTCGAAGGCCCGAGCAAGAACGATGCATCCGTCTGGATGGGCCGCACGCGCACCAACAAGATCGTCTTGTTCGCGCATGCGGGCGAGAAGCCGGGCGACTTCATCGACGTTCGCATCACGCACCCGCAGACCTGGGTCCTCAAGGGCGAGCGCGTATCATAAGAGAAATGACAGGCGTGCTGGCATCTTGTCAGCACGTCTTTTATCCAGTTTATCCAGTCTATCCAGGAGGTGTAAGTATCGATGGAAATGACGCCGATGATGCAGCAGTATCTCGCGACAAAGGAACAGAATCCGGGCGCGATCCTGTTTTTCCGATTAGGCGATTTTTATGAGATGTTCTTTGAAGATGCAAAGCTCGTCTCGAAGGAGCTCGGCTTGACGCTGACGAGCCGCAGCAAGGGCCAGGACGCGCCGATGTGCGGTGTGCCGTATCATGCAGCCGAGACGTATGTCAACAAGCTCGTCAAGCGCGGCTACAAGGTGGCCATCGCCGAGCAGATCGGCGACCCGAAGGCGAAGGGCCTGACGAAGCGCGAGGTCATCAAGGTCGTGACGCCGGGCACGATCCTCTCGGAGTCGGCCCTGCAGGCGACGCAGAACAACTACATCGCGCTCATCTATGAAGCGGGCGAGAAGATTGTGCTCGCCGGTGCTGATATCTCGACGGGCGAGTGCTTCTACGGCATCTACGAGGGTGGCAACCGCCTGCAGATGCTCCTCGATGAACTCTACCGCCTGATGATGCCGGAACTCCTCGTTGTCGGCGAGCCGTCATTTGCAGATGCGCTCAAGGAGTTTGCTGCTCTGCGCCTGCCGCATTGTTCGTTCACGCCGATTGCGGAGATTTCGCACAACGTCGAGGACCGCATCGTCGAGCACTTCGAGGCGGCGCAGCGACCGGCGCAGGAAGAGGCGCAGGAGGCAGTGGCGACGCTGCTCGACTACCTGCACGAGACGGTCCGCACAGACCTCACGCAGCTCAACCAGCTGGCGTACCTCGATGCCTCGGAGAATCTCGTCGTCGACACGTACACGCTGCGCAATCTCGAGATCACGCGCAACCTGCGCGACGGCGGCAAGAAGAATACGCTCTTAGACGTCCTCGACTTCACGGAGACGGCGATGGGCAGCCGCCTCCTCAAGAAGTGGCTCGAGTACCCGCTCTTGAGCATCGCGGGCATCACGCAGCGCCTCGATGCCGTCGAGGAACTCGTCCGTGATTTCTCGCTGCGCGGCGGCGTGCGCGACGGCTGCCGCGAGATCCACGACTTCGAGCGCCTCCTGACGCGCATCGAGGTCGGCACGGCCAATGCGCGCGATCTCATCGCGCTCAAGGTCTCTCTGCGCTGTCTGCCAGGGATCCGCGAGAAGCTGAAGGGGGCAAAGTCTTCGATGCTCAAGCAGGCCGAGGCGAAGGTGGAGACCTTCGATGATCTCGTCGACCTCTTGGAGCGCGCGATTGTCGAGGACCCGGGCATTAGCCTGCGCGAGGGCGGCATCATCAAGACGGGCTACAACGAGGAGCTCGACGAGTACCGCCGCATTTCGCACGACAGCAAGGCGATGCTGCAGGAGATTGAGGAGCGCGAGAAGGAGCAGACGGGCATCAAGGCGCTGAAGATCGGCTACAACAAGGTCTTCGGCTACTACATCGAGGTGCGCCACAGCGGTGCGGACCGCGTGCCGGACCGCTACATCCGCAAGCAGACGCTCGCGAATGCTGAGCGCTACATCACGGAGGAGCTCAAGGAATTCGAGACGAAGATCCTCGGCGCGCAGGAGAAGATCGTCAACATCGAGTACAATCTCTTCACCGATGTGCGCGAAGAAGTCAAGATGCACCTGACGGAGATCCAGCAGACGGCGCATGAGATTGCGCTCGTCGATGTGCTCGCGAGTCTCGCGGAGGCGGCCAGCACCTACAACTACGTGCGCCCCTCGATGCGGACGGACGGCG
>OLSB01002219.1_pt1 | contig 16655 bp, 11 predicted proteins | sample 1672071 | NCBI WGS metagenome assembly OLSB01 (sample SAMEA3136642, study PRJEB25190) | human gut metagenome | biome: human gut; feature: human-associated habitat; material: faeces | place: Austria | collected 2013 | reverse complement strand
AGCAATATTCTCACATGCATGAAGCAATTCTTGCGCGCCGTCTCGGTGTGTTCGGCGCCGAGGGACCCTGCGTTATGAGCTTTAACCAGCTTGCGCGGGATATTCTCAAAACGGCAGACGGTGCCGCATCTCCCCATATTGACCGCGGCGGAAAAACAATGCTTTTGTGCGACATAATAAATAAGGAAACAAAAAATCTCACGCTTCTTGCGGGGAGGGACACGGACAGAGCTCGCGCCGTCCGGGCGCTTATAAGCGAAATGAAGCGCTACGGTATTTCCGCTGAAGCATTAAAGAACGCGGCGGATAAAGAGCGCCCTTCTCTTTTAAAATCAAAGCTTTCGGAAACCGCCTTAATTTACGGAAAATTTGAAGAAGCTCTATCCGGCAGATTTATAAATTCGGATGACAATTTGACGCGCGCCGCGCTTTATCTGCAAAGCCGCGGATTTGACTGCGGCGGAGTGTATTTAAACGCGTTTGCAAGCTTTACTCCTTCCGAACTTTCGTTTATAAAAACGCTTATGACTCTCGGAACCGATATTACCGTAACTTTGGAGGCACACGAAAACGAATGTGATTCTGCGCATTTTCTCCCGCTCTCAAAAACGCGTGCCGCCCTTCTTGCCGCAGCGCGCGAAACGGGAACCGCGGTTTTGCCCTCCGAAGCGCTTCCTGAGCGTGCGAGACAGACAAAAGAGATGGCTTTTCTGGCGGAAAAATATTTTGATTATTCATCGCAGCCGTACAAAGACGAGCCGTGCGATATTGAAATCTTTGAAGCGCGCACACCGTATACCGAAGCGGTTCATGCGGCTTCACGTATTCTGCGTCTCTGCCGAGAAGAAAACTATGCCATGCGAGATATAGGAATCATATGCGGCAATACGGATTTATACGCGCCGTATATTAAAAGTGTTTTTAGTAAATATGATATTCCCGTTTTTACCGATCTTAAGCTCCCTCTTTCGGAGCATCCCGCAGGCGCATTTATAGTTTCGGCGCTTGACGTGATTACAAGCGGTTATTCACGCACGGCGGTATTCAGGTACGCAAAATCGGGTTTTACCGATACGGACATTGCGGAAACCGATATTCTCGAAAACTATGTTCTTGCTGCCGGGATACGCGGCGATGCATGGAAAAGCGAAGAAAAGTGGAACATGCGCAGCGGATTGTACAGAAAAAGCAATATCTCAAAGCACGAAGAACAGGAAATTGAACTGACAAACGAAATACGGAAAAAGCTTATAACTCCCGTTTTATCTCTTGCATCCGCTCTTGCGCAGGGAAAAACATGTGCCGAAAAATGCCGCGCTCTTTACGAATTTATGTGCACTATGAATTTTTCGGCAAAATGCTCCGCGCGTGCCGATGAGCTTGAAATGAACGGTGAAGCATACCGCGCGGCAGAGTTTCGCGCAGCTTCGAATAAAATAGTTGACGTGCTTGACGAAGCGGCGGACGCTCTCGGCGGCGAAAAAATGAGTGTGTCCCGATTTGCCGATATCATAACAGCAGGCATAACGGAATCCGAAATCGGACTTATACCGTCTCTTGCTGACGGAGTGCCCTTCGGTGACTCATCAAGAGTTAAAGGCTACGACGTTTCGGCGCTCTTCATCCTTGGTGCAAACGATGGTTCTTTTCCGCCGCTACCGGCAAAAAGCAGCTTTTTAAGCGATGCTGACAGAACCGCTATGAAAAAAAACGGCATTATTCTTGCTCCCGATTCAAAGGAGCAGACGCTGGAAAATGACTATTTAATATACAAAGCGCTTTCTTCGCCGGGGAAAAAGCTTTTTATAAGTTATGCCGGAAGCGATTTTGACGGTTCAACAAAACTTCCGTCCCTCTTTGTGAACCGGGTTAAAGAAGTTTTTCCGCGTCTTATTCCGCTTGACGACATCATGGACACGCTGCCCGATGACAGATTTTTTGCTCCCGAAGCGGCTTTCCGCACAATTCTGAGCCGCGGCGGCACGGATGATTTACGGCAGATTAAAGACGTGTTGTTTAAAAAGATGCCCGTCTTTAAGGCATCCTATGAAAATGCCATCGGCGGATTTGAAGGCGTTTTGTCAATTGACCCGAAAGATATTGAAAAGCTTTTCGGCAGCCACCTTACAACATCAGTTTCGCGCCTTGAAACATTTTCCTCCTGTCCTTTTTCTTATTATATGAAATACACGCTTTCGGCCAAAGAGCGCGAAAAGGCATCTCTTTCATTTTCGGATGCCGGCAGCTTTTTGCATGATTTTACGGAAGAATTTTCAAACAGGCTGCACCGAAACGGCTCCACGTGGCATGATGTTGACGAAAATTATGTGGACGCGGAAATACCCGAAATTATGCAGATTATGGACAGCAGGCTGAATAAATACATCCTTTCCGAATCTCCGCGCGCGGCAAGGCTTTTTATAAGGCTGTGCAAAACAATCCGGGAGGCTCTTCTTTATATTGCCGAGCAGATAAACCGGGGTTCGTTTGAACCTCTCGGCTATGAAATATCATTCGGAGAAAACGGCAGAATCAAGCCGCTTACCGTAACGCTTCCGACGGGGCAGACGGTGTCCCTCACCGGCAAGATAGACCGCGCCGATCTTTTAAAGCACGGCGAAGATACTTTTGTGCGCATAATAGACTATAAATCGGGTTCAAAAACATTTAAGCTTGAAGACCTTTTCGGCGGAATAACTTTGCAGCTTGCCGTTTATCTTACCGCCCTGTGCGAAAACGACAAAAGCGGGAAAACAAAGCCCGCCGGAATGCTTTATTTTAAACTTGACGACCCGGTAACGGTGATTTCATCGGACATCGGCGATGAAGAAATAAGGGCGCGCAAAATGAAGGCTTTAAGCGTTTCGGGACTACTGACGGAAGACGGGGAGCTTCTTTCCGAAATGGACAAAACAGGAAAATTTGACCTTTTACCCGTAAACCGAACCCAAAAAGGATTCTCGGGTTCTCTTGCCTCTGCGCAGAACTTTGAAGATATGTCTAAGTTTATTAAGAAAACCGTAACCCGGCTTTCGGGAGAAATTTTCGGCGGAAAGTGCGCGGTATCGCCCGACAAATCAGCCGATCCGTGTAAATACTGCCCCTACATAACAGTTTGCAGGCGCAGCGACAGTTCGTACAGAGAACGCAAAGCCTGTGATAATATATGGCTTGAAATCGCAAAGGAGGGAAAAGATGAAATTTAAATGGACCGACGCTCAGGAAGAAGCGGTTTATGCCGATATTTCAAATACACTTGTCACCGCGGCGGCAGGCTCGGGAAAAACACAGGTTCTGACGGGAAGAATTCTTGAAAGAATTAAAGCCGGACAAGATGTTGACAGGCTGCTTATTGTTACGTTTACAAACGCGGCAGCGGCAGAAATGCGCGGCAGAATCGCGAAAACTCTTTCGGAATATCTGCGCCAAAATACTGCCGACACACATGTCCGCCGCCAGCTTGCCATGATGCCGTGTGCAAATATAACCACAATACACTCGTTTTGCCTTAACGTAATACGTGAAAACTTTTTTGAGCTTTCTCTGCCTGCGGATTTCAGAATAGGCGACACTGCCGAAAACGAACTTTTAAAGCTTGAAGCCGTAAATGACGCTCTTGAAGAACTGTACGGCGAAGCGGAACCCGATTTTCTTGCGTTTGCGGACGCGTTTTCCTCGCCGCGCACAGACGATGATGCGGTAAAAGCAATTATGCAGGTTTATTCGTTTTCGCGCTCCATGCCCGATCCCGACGCGTGGCTGACGGAAGCGGAAAATGCATATGATCCCGAAAATGTAAAAATTTCCGACTGCACCGAAATAATTTTAAACAGCGCACGCAAAAAGCTTCTCTTTTTGGCGGAAGATTTTAAAACGGCGCTATCTCACTGCACGGAAATAAACGGGCTCGCTTCGTACCGTGAACATATTGAAAACGAAATAGCGGAAATAGAATCGGTTATTCCGCATACCGAGCGTGATAAATTCAGAGATGAAGTTCTGCGTGTTTCAACCTCTTTTACACGTATTCCCACATTAAAAAAAGGTACGTTTGACGAAGAAGAAAAAGCATATGTAACAGATGTCCGAAACAAAGTTAAAAAAGGTGTTTCGGATATCCTCGGGCTTTTTCCCGAGGATTCCGAAACAGCCGAAAAAACTCTGCGCTTGTGCGGCGCGGCGGTGCGAGGGCTGATTTCCGCCGTGCGCCGGTTTGACGAAAAATACACTGCCGCAAAACGCGGGAAAAACGTTATAGATTATAATGATATGGAACACATGTGCATTTCGCTTTTGCATAAAAACGGCGCTCCGACGCCCGTTGCCGAAAGACTGCGCGACCATTTTGATGAGATTTATATTGACGAATACCAGGACAGCAACGAGGCCCAGGAATTTATTTTCAGCCTTATTTCGCGCGAAAGTGCAGGTGTCCCGAATATCTTTATGGTTGGCGATTTAAAACAGGGAATTTACGGTTTTCGCCAGGCAAGTCCGCATCTGTTTGCGGAAAAAAAGCAAAATTATAAAAAGGGACCCGGGCAGCTATACAGAAAAATTGTACTGAGTCAGAATTTCAGAAGCGCCGAAAAGATAATCGATTTTGTAAATCTTGTTTTTTCGTCCGTAATGACACCGGAAACGGGCGGCGTATCATATGACGCCGAAGAGGAACTCATCTTCGGTGCAAAGAGTTATCCTTCTGACACGGCGGATGTGTGCATTACGCTTGCGGAATCGAGCGGTTCGGCGTCAGAATCGTTTTTGCGGGAAGCTGAGGTTATTTCCGCAAAAATTGCTGAGCTTATAAAAAGCGAAACCGTATTTGATATTAAATCGGGCTCACACAGAGCCGTTCGTTTTTCGGACATAGCAATATTAATCCGAAATGCAAAAAACAAAGCAGCGGTGCTCGAACGGGTTTTAACATCTCACGGCATTCCATGCTACACGGAAAAAGGATCTCCGTATTTTGAAAATACCGAGGTTAAAACCTTTTTGTCGCTTCTCGAAACAATAGACAACCCCAGATGCGACATACCTCTGCTCGCGGTACTGCGCTCACCTATAGGCAAGTTTGATGAAAGTGAGCTGGCAAAAATCCGCCTGTGCGACACAGAAAACTGTTTTTTTGACGCTTTTACCGCCTGCGCACGCGAAAGCAGTGATTTGGGAGAAAAATGCAATAAATTCTGCGAAAAGCTTTCGGAGTGGCGAAAAAAAGCTTCCGAAATGCCGTGCGGCGAACTTATAGAATTTCTGTTAACCGACACGGAATATATATATTACATTCTTGCCGATTCGCGAGGGAAACAGCGCGAGGCAAATCTTCGGATGCTGTGCGAAATGGCGCGTATGTATGAAAAAACATCGTTTAAAGGGCTTTTCGGATTTATCGAGTACATATCCAGAGTGCGTGAAAAACCGGAGGAATCAAACTCCGCCAAAATTATAAACGACAGCCACAATGTTGTAAAAATAATGACAATCCATAAAAGCAAGGGACTGGAATTTCCGATTGTATTTCTTGCGGACGGCACAAAAACCTCAGGATCTTCAGGCGACTCAAAGCCGCCCGTGCTTCACAAAACTCTCGGAATATCAATGCCGTATTTTGACGGCCGCATGAGAACAAAGCGGTCCACCGAGCGCTTTGCCGCAGCAAAACTTTTAAACGCTTTGGAAATGAATTCCGAGGAAATGCGCGTTTTGTATGTGGCGCTGACGCGCCCGAAGGAAAAACTCTTTATAACGGGGTATAGCGACTCGCTGCAAAAATCAAAAGACCGCTGGCGGCGTCTTGGCAAAATGATTGCAGAGCACAAACCTTTGCCGCCGCTTTCATATCTTGACTGTATATGCGCCTGTGCGTCTCTTGCCGACTGTCCTCCTCTTTCTGACGGCATGAAGAAACTTACGCGCCAAAAAATTATATTTGACGTATACCCGAGCGGCTTTACTGCCGAGGACATCCGCGCCGCAAACATCAAGCCTTCCGAAATCAATCCGGAAGATGCCGAAAGAGCAATTTCTTACATATATCCGCACAAGGATCTTTTGAACATTCCGACAAAAATCAGCGTAACGGAAATGAAACGCATTGTAAATCTGCCTGAAGATGAACGCCGTTTTGAGCTTTTCAGAAAAACGGAGCCCAAAACACCGCGCTTTATGCTTGAAACAAACGCGTTAAACGCCGCGCAGAGAGGAACGCTTATTCACCTTGTCATGCAAACCGTGAGCCTTGAGGCTGAAACGGAGGCCGATGTGAAACGCCATGTGCGTGAGCTTTGCGAAAAAAATATTATAACAGAGCAAATGGCAAAGGCTGTGCCCTGTTCAAAAATAGCGCTTTTTCTGCAAAGCAGCCTCGGGAAGCGGCTGAAAAAAGCAGATAAGGTATACCGTGAAGAAGCGTTTACCACAATTTTAAACGCCTCATCCGTTATTCCGTCCGCTCCGGATTCGCCGATTTTGTGCCAGGGCATTATAGACTGCTACTTTTTTGAGGGCGACAAAATAACACTTATAGACTTTAAAACCGACCGTGTAACCGATGTTGAAGCCATAAAAAACCGTTATCGGACTCAAATGGATACATACGAATCGGTGCTGCAAAAAAAATATTTTTCAAAAATTTACGAAAAATTTATTTACTTATTCGATATTAATGGTATAATAAGTATGTAAAGGAATTAACTTCTCCGCACATTTTTACTACATGCCGAAGCGGAGCGGCAGATTGGAGATTAAAAACATGGAACAGAAACGAAGAACAATGAGCACCACGGGTGCACGCAAGAAGAAAGGAAAAAAAGTTTGGAAAGTTTTGGGCGTAATTGTTGCACTGGGACTTATCTTCTTCCTTTCCTATAAGATATCGTACGGCTTGCTTTCGGACGGTTCGAATCCTTCAACCGACGCTACGCAGAGCACAGAGGAAGACATTGCAAGCATGACGCGCGAAGAGCTTGAAAAAAGCTACAAAGACGCAAAAAAACAGCTTGAAGAAAAAGACGCCGAAATAGAAATGCTCAAAGAGAAAGTTTCAAAAGGCGATTCGACAACCGCAACACCTTCCGAATCATTCAAGCCTTCGGAAACCTCAAAGCCTGCGGAATCTTCCAAACCTTCTGAAACGACCAAACCGCAGGAAACAAAAAAAACGACGGAAACACCGAAGTCAACTCCTTCTCATACAACGGCTCCTTCGACAGGCAACAGCACGCCGCAGACGCCACCCCCGGCAACAAAGGCGCCTTCCGACCAGCTTATGACTCCCGATGACCTTGCAAACCTTCCCGGAGCTTCCGGAAACTGAGCGGAGGATAAAACAATGTACAATATAGAAACAAAATGCGTACAGGAAGGCTATAAACCGGAAAACGGTGAGCCGAGAATCCTGCCGATATATCAGTCCACAACTTATAAATATGATTCCTCCGAGCATCTCGGAAAGCTTTTCGACCTTTCGGTACCCGGACATATGTACACCAGAATATCAAACCCGACGGTAGAAGCGGTGGAAAAGAAAATAGCTTCAATTGAGGGCGGCGTGGGTGCTATGTGCGTTTCATCGGGTCAGGCTGCAAATATGTTTGCTGTTTTAAATATTGCCTCTGCCGGAGATAACTTCGTAAGCCTTTCAACGATTTACGGCGGCACGGTAAACCTTTTTGCCGTGACGCTCAAACGTATGGGAATTGATGTTCGTTTTGCCGAGCCTTCTATGCCGGACGAGGAAATTGAAGCTCTGATAGATGACAAAACATGCTGTCTCTTCGGTGAAACGATAGCAAACCCTTCGCTGGATGTTCTCGATATTGAACGCTTTTCCGCAATCGCGCACAAGCATGGAATTCCGCTCATTGTTGACAACACATTTCCGACGCCCATAAATTGCCGCCCGTTTGAATTTGGAGCGGATGTGGTGACGCATTCAACAACAAAATACATGGACGGTCATGCATGCACGGTCGGCGGCGCAATCGTAGACAGCGGCAATTTTGACTGGGCAAGCGGCAAATTTCCTTCTCTCACAGAACCTGATGAGTCTTATCACGGCGTGAGTTACACAAGAGATTTCGGCAAGCTTTCATATATAACAAAAGCGCGAGTGCAGCTCCTGCGCGATATAGGTGCAACCCCGGCTCCCATAAGTGCTTTTTTGCTCAATCTGGGACTTGAAACGCTTCACCTGCGTGTGCCGCGCCACTGTGAAAACGCGCTTCGCGTAGCCGAGTTTTTAAAATCCAGTGATAAAATCTCATGGATACATTATCCCGATCTTCCGGGTGACAGCGAGTACGAGCGTGCAAAAAAATATCTTCCCAACGGCTCCTGCGGCGTTATATCGTGCGGTATAGCCGGCGGCAGAGAAGCGGCGATGAAGTTTATGGACTCTTTGGAGCTCGCTCAGATAGTTGTACATGTTGCGGATTCACGCACAAGTGTTCTGCATCCTGCCAGCACTACACATCGCCAGCTTTCCGACAAACAGCTTGAGGCTGCCGGCATATCGCCGGATCTTGTCAGAATATCTGTCGGAACCGAAAATGCTGACGATATAATAGCAGATATCAAAAAAGCTCTCGGCTGACATAAATGTTTGACACATAGGATATAATATGGTATACTGTAATAGCGGCGGCTCGGTACGGCGCCGCCGCTGATTTTATACAAGGGGATGTAACGGGTTCGACGGGGATACTGAAGCTTAAACAGCGGGCAGTGGCGGAATCCACTTTAAAAGTCCGAATTTTTAAAATTAAACGCTAACGATAGAGTAGCACTTGCTGCCTAACTGATGGCAGCCGTTCTGCCGCGGAGGACTGCGGCTGCGGACAGAGCGTCGATTAGCAGTGCACATGAACGGAGTAAGCTTTGCCTCCGTCAGGAATTTATGAAGCTACCGAGCTTTGCAGTTTGTTTATGGGCTGCACTGTGAGGGAATTCCGACCATAAACTGCGCCCGGAGAAATTTTTGTGAATGTATTTTCGGACAGGAGTTCAACTCTCCTCATCTCCACCACGTCGGAATGGACTTTGCTCCATTCCGATTTTTTTATTTTGTAAAAAAAATCAGTCATATGCGCCGTCATTCCTCCTTTTTGCGAGTGTGCCTTATCGACACAAATATCTCTATAGTTCGGCTTCCCCAAAAAGAAAAAACCGCTTGATTTCAAGCGGTTTTTATTTTTCCTTACACGTTTTTAAGCAAAGCTTTTGCTTTATACAACAAGAGAGCGCAGTGCTTTTTACTGCGCTCTTAAAACTTAAATTAAGTATTATTTGCTGATAACTACTTTTTCTTCAGCTTCACTCCATTCAACGCTTGCTCCGAGTTTTTCAGATATCAAGCGAATGGGTGTGTATGTTCTGTCGTTTTCTATAAACGCAGGCGAATTAATTGAAACCGTTTTGCCGTTCACTTCAGCAGTTTCAGCACCGATTGTAATAACAATAGTTATGTCTTCATCGGTTTTAATATTCTTACCGCTTATTGTAACGATTCTGTTTTCAGCGTCCCATGAAACACTTGCACCAAGGTTTTCAGCCACAAAACGTGCAGGAAGCATTGTGCGGTCATTTACTATTTTCGGAGCAACATCATTTGTTTTTGTTTCTCCGAAAACCAAAGCCTCTTTTTTGTCCACGGTCAGAATTATCTGATTTGACGAATTGCCTGTCTCTTTCCATGCGGCGTAAAGTTTAAGATTGCTTGACACGCCTTTTGAAAAATCATATTTTTGTGTGAGCTCTTCGTCTGTGTACCAGCCCGCAAACTCAAATCCTTCTTTTGTCGGCGCTTCGGGTTCTTTGGCTGCGGAGTTTGGAGCAACGTTCTGCGAGGCTATTTGACTTCCGCCGTCTGTGCCGAACGATACCGTGTAGCTTGGCAATATAGATGTGCTGCCGCTGCTGCTTGAGCTCTTTCTTCCGGTTGCCGAATATTCAACTTTCAAAGTAGCGGAATCAGCATCATTTGTGACCGCTGCAGCTCCGTTTAACTCGTAGCCGTTTTCCGCAATGCCTGCTGTTGTGTAATTCGGCTTTACGGTGATTTCTATTTCTGCCGTGTATACTGTTCTGTACGCAAATTTTGCCGTAACTTTCGGAGTCCATACAACGGTTGCTGTGTATTCTTCTGTTTCAATACTTGTCTGGGGCACGGCGTTTTTCACGGGAGCCGTGAGAGGAATTAGCCTGTTTATTGTTTTGGGCAATATCTTAAATGACTTTTCAAAGTTTCCGTCATAGTTTTTTGAAATAATTGTAACCTTTGCTTTTGCTTCGGCAGTGACGTTTGTGTTACCCGTATAATCTACCGCGTAATCTATATCTGAAGCAAGAATTTTATCTCCGTCTTTTATTTCGACTTCCGGTTTAATTTCTTCGCCCGTATAGATTTGATCCGAAATTTCGGACATATTCTCCGCCGTCAGCGTCTTTTTTGCTATTTTAAACTCTTTTGCTTCACTTTCAAGTCCTGTATATTCCGATGTTTCCGCAACAAAGGCTTTAACATAGTATGTTCCGGTATTTTCAGGAACTTCTTCGGTATATTTGCCGTCTTTTTCGCTTGAATATTTATATGTCGGCGTTCCGGATTTCGCTTCTGCTGTCGGCGTATTTGGCTTATCGCCGTAAGTCCAGCCGCTTATTTCAAGCTCTTTTGTGAATTCGTTTGTTTCCTGAGGAACCGTTATTTTCTTCCAAACGGCATAGAGAGTTGTGTTTTCGGAAACGGAAACCGTTTCGTTTGCGGTATACTCCGCTTCGGAAGAGTCTTTGTCGGAAGCCCAGCCGAGAAATTCATATCCGATTCTTGCAGGAACTGCGTTTGTAACGGTAAATTCCGCTTTTTGACCAACTTCAATTTCTTTGCTTTCACCGTCCGGCGCATTTTCACCCCCGTTTGCGTCATAACCGAAATAAACAAGATATTTTTTCGTTTCGCCGCTTGATGTCTGTGTGAGCTTAATCTTGTTATCCTCAAGTTTTAAAAAGTAATCACTGTTGCTTACGCTGAGTTTTGCCATATCGTTATTTGTGAGCGTAACGCCTTCCGAAGCCTCGGCTATAACTCTGCCTTCCTCCACGTGTTCAACCGTAAGAGTAATGGGGTTTTTTACAGACGATGTAAGTTCAATATATTTGTCAACGGAGCCGCTGCTTGTAATATAAACATCGTTTTCGGAATCTATATTTGCGTTGCCGCCGATTTTCAAAATTGCACTTGAGCCGGACTCACAGCTGTGGAAAATTGCTTTTCCTTTGCATTTTGTTCCTTCGGTAGTGTTATCTTTTATTGTGCCGCCGTTTATTATGGTTGTGCCGTATGAAGTGTTGTATATGGCGCCGCCCCTGTCTGAGGAATTATTTCGGATTGTGCCGCCGTTTACGGTGAGAGAAGCGCTTCTTACATAAAATGCTCCGCCGCCGTATGACGCGCTCGAAAGGATTGTTTTATTGTTTTCGATAATTCCGTCAGCCATAATAAATTCTGATTGAGATGAATTTTCCGAAGACAAATAAACCGCACCGCCGTAGTGTTTTGATTCGCAGCCGGAAATTCTGCCGCCGTCCATGGTGAATTTGCCGCCGTACATACAAATTGCTGCGCCGTATCCTGTATTTATATCTTTTTTGTGATTTACAAGTGCCGTGCCGTCTTTCATACAAACTTCGCCGTTTTCGACATAGATTGCCGCGCCGGCACCGTCGGAAACAATAACTCCGCCGCCGTCAAGCGTTATGTTTTCGAGAGTGAGATATGCACCGGCCGGAACCTTTATAAGGCTTCCGGTTTTCGCCGTTCTTTTAAGAGTTCCCCCGCCCGTAATTGTAACGCTGCCTGAAATAGTTATCGGCGCAGTTAAACTTACGGTACCCGTTACGGTTACCGTTCCCGATATTGTTTCATTGCCGTGGCTTTCGCCGTCGTTCCACGTGACTTTGGCGGAATCATCGGCATATGCTGCAGGGGCGATCGTGTACAAAGCCGAAAGAAGCACTGCCAAAGACAGAAAAACCGTTAAACATTTTTTTACCTTCATTATTTTTTCTCCTTTGAAATGTATTTGCCGCATGGTATGTGTGTCCGGCTCACGTATGCCCAAACATAAGCTTGACACGCATACCGTTATGTGCTACAATTATTATACATCGTCCATTAATGGGCGATGCAATCATTTTTTTATTTTTGTGAGGTTTACTATGAGTGATAACAAAAAAATGTTTTCTATAGGTGAAATTGCAAAATCGATAAATATTACGCGCAAAATTATATTAAATTACGAGTCAAAGGGGCTTATAACTCCGGACGCAAAAGACGGCGCCGCGGGAAACAGATACTTCACAATAGATACTTTCACAAAAATCAGAACTATCCGAATTTTTCAGAAGCTCGGACTCTCTCTCGACGAAATCAGAGATTATTTCGAAGACAAGACGGATCTTATGCCGCTCATTGCACGTCTTGAAATATTGCGTGACGAATTGAATCTTAATATAGAAAGGCTGTATGAGCGTACAAGCCGAACGCAGAATATAGTTTCAAAAATCTCCGTAGAATCTCAAAAGGCTTTTTGCCACACATATAAAGTATCTTCTCTTGATGAAAAAAGCAGACTTCTCAGGGAAACTGCGCTTGAAGCAATGCGCAGTTACGGAACGGATACCACAAAAAATATGTATTTTACGGAATTTTCTCTTGACACCCCGGAAGAAGTATCGTTTTGCGTTGCTGTTCCTCCGGAAAGTAGCGGCGATAATATAATAAATTACCCTGCCTTTGAGGCTTTATCAATGTGTCACCACGGCGCATATGAAGAGCTTGCAGATGTACGGGAAATGCTGATTGCCTATGCCGGGGAAAATAATATCCGCATAGCTTCAAAGTGCCGTCATGTATACCTTGAAGGTCCTCCGCAGCACAAAGACGCGCACAGATTTATAACACGAGTGATCATTCCGACGGAGCAATAAATTAATGGAGGCTATAATAAAGCCGGAGTCCCCGTGAAAATATAGAAAGTCAGAAGATTAAAATGAAACGGCAGAAAAACAATTGCGTTTTTCTGCCGTTTTCGTTGTATTGATTTATGGCTTATAACTAAAATACTATATTGTTTGTTATAACAAATTCACAGAAAATCTTAAAATATATTGATTTTTATTTTGAATAATGGTATAATGCAGTTACCACATATTTTTAAACACAATTGAATATTGCATTTTTCGGGGGTATTCTTTATTTGAATATTCTGTTTGTGTTGCTAAGCAAAGATTAATATTTGCAAAAAACATGGGCTTTGTAAATCGAAAATCGCTTTGTTTAGCAACGTATTCGTGTTTAAAAATGTGTGGTAACATTTAAGCCAAAGCCATGTTTTTCGTGCGTGGTATAGGCTTTATACCACGCATTTTTTATTTGCGTGAGATTTGGGAAAGGAGATTTACACATGCCTAAATAAAAATGCAAGACGAAAGTATCTCAATTTCAAAATGTGCCTATGTATTAAATCAAACGAAGAAAGGATTTTAAATTATGAAAAGAATTATTGCAACAATACTTGCAGGAAGTATTTGTTTATCGCTTTGCGCATGTGGAGGGAATCGGACTGTAGACACTGAAGGAACAGTATACCAACAAGAAACAGCCGCTAAAACAGAAAACAGCGGTGCAGTGAAGAAAGAGGACGAAGCAAAAAAAGAAAAGGAATTAACGCCAATTTCAATCGGTGACAAAATAACACTGGATTTTGCTGAAATAACCGTTGACGAAAGCGGAATAAAAGAAAATATTCAGCAATCAATTACAACGGGTAATATTACATATACAACCGGAGCGCAAGCGGTGAGCGGATCAAAGTATGTATATATGAGAGGGACATTAAAAAACACATCGCAATCCGAAATTTCTTCAGTGAATATAGGAGGAACTGTTGTTCTTGACGGATATACCTACAATATAGAATCAATAAGCATTATTGAAGCCAACGGAAGTTCTACTTGGAGAATTGCTCCGCTGACAACATATACATACACGGTATACGCAAAAGTTCCTAATGAAATAGCTGATAATCATCAGTCCTGCGTACTCAATTTGTGCTTTGACGAAAATTTTGAATCAGGTTTTCGGAAAGATATATCGGAGTATAAATACGGATATACCCTCAATATTCAATAAAAATCAGAAATGAGGATAGATTATGGAAAATCAAAAAAGTTATATTGATGTATATATTAAAAAATTTGCCGAGAGAAAAAGCAGAATTGTTGTTTTGGCTTCTTCTGTAGTAGCTTTTATATGTATTTTTTTATTCATGTCAGAGAACAAACTTAATGCTTTAACAACGCTGTACTCACTTTTATTGCTGTGTGCAAGCATAGCAAACATAATTTATATTTCGGATATAAATGGTAAAAACCGACACCGCAATGATATAATTATCGGAGGCATAGCGTTAAATTTAACAGGAATATTTTTAAGAATTATTAAAACAGGATTGGTTTTTTCTCTCAGATTTTTTATCGGCTATTGTTTTTTCGGCGTTACCGTTATACTACTTGCTGTAAAACTCAGTAAAAACACAATAAAAGAAAATACTATTATAGTACTTTTTTCTCTAATGGCTTTTTATTGCATTTTTGAGTTTTTCTATGCCAATGCAAATTATGTAACAGGTTTTACATCTGCAATATACAGAATTGCGGAAGCTGCATTGTTTATCAGTTACATCGGAGTTTTAATAATGAATAAAACAAATTACCAAAACTTTTCGGATAATGTAAGTAATTTTAAAACACAAATCCCATCATTAAAAATATGTTTTGGTATATACGCTTTAATTATTGTACTGATAATCGGTATCGGGACTGTAAAAAATCTTGATAAAATACATATTAAAACAAATGTAATTCAGCAAAATAAACCGGCACCGAAAAACGTTGCAGAAGAAAAAAATGAATCTGTACATAAAAACGAAACGGTAACATCGTCTGCAAGCGAATCAACGCCAACACCTACAAAAGAACCTATACAGGCAATTGCTTTGGGCGAAAAAGTAACAACGGATGATTTTGAATTCACTTTAAATAAAGTTGAACTGTCTTATAATGTGGAACCGGCTAATCCGCCGTCTTATTATACTTATTATGCGGCAAGTGAAGGACAGATATATATTTATGTAAATGCAACTGTTAAGAATTTAACGCAGCAAACTATTCGATGCGATGAAATTTATTCCGTAACAGCAAATTATAATAACGGTTATACGTATAAAGGATTTAATATTATAACCGATACTGACGGAGACTTTACATATGCCAATATCAATTCCATTACTCCTCTGCAAACGATGGGTGTTCATTGTTTGATAGATTGTCCCAAAGAAGTGGAAAACTCGGAAAATCCTCTGATTTTGACAATTAAACTGCGCGGCGGGAAAGAATTATCATACACAATAAGATGAAATATTGCATTTTGTTAATGCAGAAATAACAAAAACAGAATATATTAATTTTAAAAGGGATAGAGCGAAATTTCGCTCTATCCCTTAAAAATCTGTATTACATGTTTTTATGATTCGGGATTTAGTCTTCCTCAAATGCGTCTTTGCCCAAGCCGCAGGTGGGACAAACCCAATCCTCGGGAACATCTTCCCATGCTGTGCCGGGAGCTACACCGTTTTCGGGATCGCCCAACTCCGGGTCATAAACATATCCGCACGGACATACATATTTTTTCATAACAAAAAACTCCTTTCTTGTATTTAAAACGTTATCTGCTCATAATCAGGGATATTGTATCCATAATTTTATCGTGACAACCTCCGCAGCCGGTTGAGCATTTTGTGATTTTTTGAACATCGTCAAAAGCCTTTTCTACATTCTCAAGTTTTGATTCGCTGTGAAGCGCATTTTCTATATCTGCATAGGTAACGTGTTTGCAATGACAAATAGTATAGTTTTCCATAATAAATCACCTTAAAATTAACCGAAATATCTCTTCAAAAGTCCCTCAAATGCTTTGCCGTGCCTTGCCTCGTCGCGGCCCATCTCATGCACGGAATCGTGGATGGCGTCCAAACCAAGCTCTTTTGCTTTCTTTGCAAGAGCTGTTTTTCCTGCTGTTGCGCCGTGCTCTGCCTCAACACGCATTTCAAGATTTTTCTTTGTGCTGTCTGTTACAACTTCGCCCAAAAGTTCTGCAAATTTTGCAGCGTGTTCAGCTTCTTCGTAAGCTGCCTTTTCCCAGTAAAGACCGATTTCCGGATAGCCTTCTCTGTGAGCAACTCTTGCCATAGCAAGGTACATGCCTACTTCTGTGCACTCGCCGCTGAAGTTCATTCTGAGACCCTCTATGATTTCGGGATCAACGCCTTTTGCCACGCCCACAACGTGCTCCGATGCCCAAACTTTTTCATCTTCCGAAACTTCGCTGAATTTGGAAGCGGGTGCTCCGCACTGAGGACATTTTTCCGGAGCGGAATCTCCTTCGTGAACATAGCCGCAGATTGCACATACAAATTTTTTCATGATAAAAAACCTCTCTTTTTATAAATTTTTATTATTTTTTTTCAGGCATTTGCCGCACACTCCGTAAAAATAAACGGAATGGCTTTTGATTTGGAAATCCGTGTTGATTT
>OLSB01002214.1_pt1 | contig 16676 bp, 17 predicted proteins | sample 1672071 | NCBI WGS metagenome assembly OLSB01 (sample SAMEA3136642, study PRJEB25190) | human gut metagenome | biome: human gut; feature: human-associated habitat; material: faeces | place: Austria | collected 2013 | reverse complement strand
TTCCTCTGAGCCCGTTTCTTCCTTTCCAAACCGCAAACTGAATTTGCGGTTTGGGCTTTATAGCAAATCTGCGACAACCTCTCAGTCAGCTTCGCTGACAGCTCCCCTGGAAGGGGAGCCAAGGAGCACGCTCCCCGAGGGAGCCTTTATTCTGCCCACTGGGCGTAGAGGCTGCGCATCCAGGCCGGGACGTCCATGCCGTAGACGGTGTTGAGCCGCTCCGGGGTCAGGACCTGCGCGGCCGGGCCGTGGGCGATCTGGCGCCCATGATCCATCAAAAGCGCGTCCGTCCCGAACGACCGGGCCAGCGACAGATCGTGCACCACGCTCACCACCGCCCGCCCCGGCTCACGGAGCCAGCTGCCGATGAGCGCGAAGATCTGCTTCTGATAGATGAGATCGAGGTGGTTCGTTGGCTCGTCAAGCAGCAGCAGCTTCGGGTCCTGCGCCAGGACCTGCGCGAGGAACGTCCGCTGCAGCTCACCGCCGGAGAGCGTCAGCACCGACTGCCGCCGCTTGTCCTGCAGACCGGCGAGGGTGAGCGCCTGCTCGACCTTCTCCCGGTCCTCTGTCTGGCTGCGGCCGAACAGGCCGCCCGCGTACGCGAACCGGCCGAGCCGCACGACCTCCTCGACCGTGAAGCCGTAGCCGACAAAATGATTCTGCGCCAGCACGCCGATCGCCTGCGCGCGCAGGGCGGGCTTCATCTTCGCCACGTCCTGGCCCGCGAACAGGACTCTGCCCGTATAGGGCACGCCCTGCGTGACGGCGTTCAGGGCCGTGGACTTGCCCGCGCCGTTCGGCCCGACGATCATGAGCCACTGCCCTTCCTCGACGGTGAACGAAAGCCCGTCGACGATTTTTTTCTGCCCAAACTGCACCGACAGGCGCGAAACTTCCAGCATCGGCATGCTCAGTGCTCCTTTCTGGACTGATAGAAGATGACGACGAACACGATCGCGCCCACGAAGCTCGTCACCACGCCGATCGGCAGCTCCAGCGGGTTCAGGAGCGTCCGCGCGACAAGGTCCGCCAGCATGAGGAAGACCGCGCCGCCGAACATCGCCGCGGGCAGCAGCCGCCGGTGGTTGGGGCCGACGAGCATCCGCGCCATATGCGGCGTCACGAGGCCGACAAAGCCGATCGTACCGCCGATGGAGACGCAGACGCCGATGAGCACCGAGACCGTGATAAGCAGCACGAGCTTCGCGCGCTTGACATCCACGCCGATCTGGCGGGCGTTGTCCTCGCCGACGGCGAAGGCGTTGAGGATCTGCGCGTGCAGCAGGATCACCGCGCCGCACATGGCCAGCGCGAGTGCCAGCACGGCGGCATTCTGATACGTGCTGCCGCTGAGCGAGCCCATGGTCCAGAAGGTGATCTTCTGGACCTTATCGGCGGCAAAGGTGATGACGATGCTCATGATGCTCGAGACGAACATCGAGAAGATCACGCCGATGAGGATGATCGTGTTGGTCGAGAGTGACCGGTCGAGCTTGTACGAAAGCCCGAGGATGACCAGCAGCGAGCCGAACGCGAACAAAATCGCCATCACCATCGTCCCCGCAAACGGGAAGCCCGGCAGCGTGACGCCGAAGGCGATGGCGCAGACCGCGCCGAGCGACGCGCCGGACGAGACGCCGAGCGTCGAGCCGTCGGCCAGCGGGTTTTTGAGCAGCCCCTGCATCGCCGCACCCGCGAGAGACAGGGCCGCGCCCGTCAGCGCCACGCACAGCACGCGCGGCAGCCGGATGGGCATGATGGACGAGACGAGCCCCTCGGGCAGCGCGCCGCCCGTGAGCTTCGCGGCGAAGAACGCCAGCGTGTCTCCAAGCGGCACGCGGACGCTGCCGATGCAGACGCAGAGGCACAGCACCGCCAGCGTCACGACCGCAAACAGAAGATACTCCCAGAGTCTGAATGTTTCGTGATACCGGCGCATGCTGTGCCTCCTGTGGATATTTTATTCTATAGTAATAGTTTACTCGCCGTAGACGAAGTCATACAGCGCCTGCGCGCCCTCGGCCAGCCGCGGAGCCGGACGGGAGAGCTCATTGTTCTGCAGGTTGAGGATCTTGCCGTTCTTGACGGCGGTGACATTCTCCCAACCCGGACGGGCCAGGATCTCCTCTTCCGGGGTGGGGCCTTCGCCGTAGTACATGGAGATGGTCACGATGTAATCCGGGTTGCGCTCGAGCACCTGCTCTTCGGAGATCTCGCTCCAGCCGGTCACGTCCGCGAAGCAGTTCTTGAGGCCCATCATGTTGGCGATCTCGTCCATGAAGGTGCCGGTGCCGGCCGTCCAGAGGCCGTACTGCAGCGGGGAGACCTCAAAGTACACGGTCTTGCTGCCGTCGCCGGCGTTGGCCTTGATCTCGTCGAAGGTCTTCTGCATGGACTCGACGACGGAAGCCGCCTCGTCCTGCTTGCCGACGAGCTCGCCGATCATGTGGATGGCGGTGTAGACGCCTTCAATATCCTGCGCGTCGCTCACGACGACATGCACGCCCGCAGCCTCCAGCTGCTGGACCTGCTCGTCGGTCTGGGACATGGTGCTCATGAGCAGGACCTGCGGCTGCAGCTCGACGATCTGCTCGATGTTGGTGTCGCTGCCGGACTCGACAGCCGGGATCTCGGTCACTTCCGCCGGATAGTCGCAGTATTTGCCGCGGCCGACCAGCAGATCGCCCGCGCCGATGGCGTAGAGGATCTCGCAGTCAGACGGGGTCAGGGCAACGATACGGGTCGCGGGCTCGTCCAGGGTGATCTCCCGGCCGGTCATGTCGGTCAGGGTCACGGCGGCGGACTCCTCCGCGGGTTCTTCAGCCGGTTCTTCGGCGGGTTCCGCTTCTTCGGCGGGCGCAGGTTCTTCGGCCGGAGCGGTCTCGGTCTGCGCGGGTTCGGTCTGCGCGGGCTCGGTCTTTGCGGCGCAGCCGGTCAGGACTGCCAGCAGCATCACGGCCGCCAGCAGCAGGGCAAGGATCTGATTCTTTTTCATGGTTCGGTTCTCCTTTATTATAATTCCAATACAAAAGGCCCCTCCCAGCAGGGAAGAGCCTGAAACCGCCCTGTGCGCGGCTTGCACGCAGGGCGCACCTTGCCCGTTCCCAGAAGCTCCGGCAGCGCCGCCGATCATTGCGGCCCTGCCTGACATACGTGACCAGGTCTCCCGGCTCTGCTTCCTCCTACCGGAGCCCCTTCCCGCCGTTCGGCAGTGGTGCTGGCTCCTTCGTCCGCATTACGGTTACTGGGTTAGCCCGGGCTTCGCACCCGGTTCCCACGGCGGCTGCCCGCCGGCGCTTCCGCGCGGAGACGTATGGTATTGAATTTCCTACATTTTATCCGCTTCTGTGCGAATTGTCAACCGATTTTCCCCATCTGCGCGGCTTTGGATGCATGATTTTTCCATAGCGTGGACGTTCCGGCGGGTTTTATGCTGGTTTCTCTGTATATATACGAATATTATTCATTTTATCCGCACCCAGCCTCCGGATTTTTCTTCCGGTTTCTGCGTGTTTTTTTCTGCTTTTGTGCATTTTGTCCGCTTTTGTGGACGTTTTGCACGAAAGACTTGGCGTGTTTTTCTTGCATCTTCTCTTGACAATATGCATTTCGTGTGTATAATTATGAGCATACCAAACAGAACCGACGAACCACTCGTCACAGGAGGAAATGAATATGAAAAAGTTACTTGCTCTGCTGCTTGCAGCCATCATGGTGCTGAGCCTCGCGGCCTGCGCCTCTACCGCAACGACCGACGCTCCGGCCCAGACTACCGAAGCTGCCGACACCACCACCGAGACCGCCGCAGAACCCGCAGCCGACGCCGCTGACGAGACCGCAGCCGCCGCTGAGATCTCCACCGTCGTCCCCGGCAAGCTGACCGTCGCCACCAGCCCGGACTTCGCCCCGTATGAGTTCTACGCCCTCGACGAGAACAACGATCCGCAGCTCGCCGGCTTCGACGTTGCGCTTGCACAGTATGTCGCCGATTACCTGGGCCTCGAGCTCGACATCATCCCGATGGACTTTGACGGCGTGCTCAACGAGCTTGCCACCGGCAATGTCGACCTCGGTATGGCCGGTCTGTCCCCGGATCCCGCCCGTGCCGACGCCATGGACTTCTCCGACATCTACTACTTCGGCGGCCAGAGCTTCGTCACCGTCAAGGACAAGGCCGACCAGTTCACCGATCTGGCTTCCGCCAACAAGGCTGAGTACTCCATCGGCGCGCAGAACGGCTCCATCCAGTACGATCTGGCTGTTGAGAACACCCCGGACGCCGACATCGTCTCCCTGACCAAGGTCACCGACATCATCGGCGATCTGCTGAACGACAAGCTCGACGGTGCATTCATCGAGACCGCTGTCGCCGAGAACTATGCCAAGAACTACCCCGAGCTTGTCATCGTCTGCGACGTTCCTTATGATGTTGCCGGTTCCGCGATCGGCGTCATGAAGGGCAACGATTCCCTGATGAAGGGCGTCAACGAAGCCATCGCCGCCGCGCTTTCCGACGGCTCCATGGACAAGTTCGTCGCCGAGGCCAATGAGCTCTCCGTCGGCAACGTCTACGAAGGCCTGCTCGACGAGAACGGCAAGGTCGCCGAGGGCTAAGATCCCCGGAAGCCACGACCCCATCACCTGAAATCTCACCGCAAGAGCCTCTCCCGCAGAAGGAGAGGCCCTTGTGTGCATTCTGATCGGAGGAAAAACCATGTTTACTGCCGCCGGCTTTGCCAAGGCTCTGGCCTATTGGAAGCTGTTTCTGCAGGGCGTCGTATGTACCGTCTGTCTGTCATTCCTGACGGTCCTGTTCGGCTTCCTGCTCGCCCTTCTCATCACGGGTATGCGGATGTCCGACTTCCGGCCGTTCCGGGCGCTGGCCCTGACACGCGACGGCCATGAGCGCGACGAGGGCTTCCTTGCGAAGCTCAGCCGCTTCAACCCCATCCGCTTCATCGCGTCCGTCTATGTCGAACTGTTCCGCGCAACGCCGATGGTCGTGCAGATCATGCTCGTGTACTACGGCCTGTTCAACGGCGTGAAGGTCCTGCCGGGCTTCATGCTCTTCGGCTTCATCCGCTTTGAGCGGTTCTTCCCCGGCGTGGTGGCGCTGGCGCTCAACTCCGGCGCGTATCTGTCGGAGATCATCCGCTCCGGCATCCAGTCGATCGACGGCGGCCAGACCGAGGCCTCCCGCTCGCTCGGCATGTCCAAGCTGCAGACCATGCGCTTCATTATCCTGCCGCAGGCCATCCGCAACATCCTGCCTGCCATCGCCAACGAATTCGTCACCATCATCAAGGAATCCGCCATCTGCTTCACCATCGGCGTGCAGGACATCATGTCCGCCGTCAACTCCGTCAAGGGCGCGACCTACCGCATCACCGAGGCGCTGGTCATCGCGACGGCCCTGTACTTCTGCCTGACGTACCCGACGAGCAAGGTCATCGCGCACTTTGAGAAGAAGATGAGCGCGGGCTCCAGCCGCAACGCCGCGAACGTCGCGCACAAGCGCAAGGTCCAGGCACAGGAGGGCACGAAATGAGCAGTCTGATCGAGGTCAAGCACCTGAAAAAATACTATAACAAGGGCGAGATCAAGGCGCTCGACGATGTGAGCGTCAATATCGAGCGCGGCGACGTGATGGTCGTCATCGGCCCGTCCGGCTCCGGCAAGTCGACGCTGCTGCGGTCTTTGAACCTGCTGGAGGTGCCGACGGCGGGCGAGATCGACTTTGACGGCGTGGACATCACGAAGAAAAAGGTCAAAAACGAGGCCGGCAAGTGGGTCAAGCTCGATCTTGACAAGCACCGGCAGAAGATGGGCATGGTCTTCCAGCATTTCAACCTCTTCCCGCACATGACCATCCTCGACAACATGACCCTCGCGCCCATCCATGTCAAGCACATGCCGAAGGCTGAGGCCGAGCAGAAGGCACATGCGCTTCTCGAGCGCGTCGGGCTCGGCGACCGCGCGGAGGCCTACCCCATCCAGCTCTCCGGCGGCCAGAAGCAGCGCGTGGCCATCGTCCGCGCGCTCATGATGGAGCCTGAGGTCATGCTCTTTGACGAGCCGACGAGCGCGCTCGACCCGGAGATGGTCGGCGAGGTGCTCGAGGTCATGAAGGAGCTGGCGCAGGAGGGCATGACGATGGTCGTCGTCACGCACGAGATGGGCTTCGCCCGCGAGGTCGGCAACCGCGTACTGTTCATGGCTGACGGCAAGCTCGTCGAGCAGGGCAGCCCGGCGGATATCTTCGAGCATCCGCAGAACCCCCGCCTGCAGGACTTCCTGAGCAAGGTACTGTGATTCCCACAGGGAAGCGACAGCGGCGCTTCCCTGTTTCTTTAATCATGAAGGAGACGATCATATGACACTAAACAAGCAGCCGGCGCTGGACGCCATTGAGAAAGAACAGAATACCATCCTGCACGTGGCTGACGAGATCTGGGACTATGCGGAGCTTTCTCTGCAGGAGTTCCGGTCCGCGAAGCTCTACTGCGAGGTTTTAAAGCAGGAGGGCTTCCGCGTGGAGGAGGGCGTGTGCGGCATTGCCACCGCGTTTGCCGCGAGCTTCGGCTCCGGGCGGCCGCACATCGGCATTCTGGCCGAGTATGACGCGCTGTCCGGTCTCTCGCAGCAGGGTGGGCAGCTGATCCACGCGGAGCGCACGCCCGGCGGCACCGGCCACGGCTGCGGGCACAATCTGCTGGGCGCGGGCGCGTTGGCCGCCGCGATCGGCGTCAAGGCCTGGCTGGAGCAGACCGGCTGCCCCGGCACCGTCACGCTCTACGGCTGCCCCGGCGAGGAGGGCGGCGCAGCCAAGGCTTTCATGGCGCGCGACGGCCTCTGGAAGCAGCTCGACGCCGCGCTCACCTGGCACCCGGAGGACTGCAACGAGGTCATCACCGGCGGCTCGAACGCCTGCATCCAGGTGCAGTACACCTTCCACGGCGTCGCCTCCCACGCGGCGGGCGCGCCGGAGCTGGGCAGGAGCGCGCTGGACGCGGTCGAGCTCATGAACATCGGCGTGCAGTTTCTGCGCGAGCATATGACCGACGATGCGCGCATCCACTACGCCATCCTCGACGCCGGCGGCCGCAGCCCCAACGTCGTGCAGAGCGCATCCACGGTCTTGTACATGGTCCGCTCGAAGCACGTGGCCGAGGCCGTGAAGCTGCAGGCGCGTGTCGACAAGATCGCCGACGGCGCGGCGCTCATGACCGAGACGCGCTATACCCGCAAGTTCATCGACGGCACGGCCGACTGCCTGCCGAACCGCACGCTCGAGACCCTCATGCACGAAAACTTCGCCGCCCTCGGCGTGCCACAGTACACCCCGGAGGAGCTGGACTTCGCCAAAAAGCTCGCCGCGACCTATTCCAGCAACCAGGCCGTCCCCGGCACCGGCAGCCGCATGCAGGCGGACTACGCCCGCAAGATCCGCGCGCTGCAGCAGACCTCCGGCCACGCGATGAACGATTTCCTGCTCCCCTACTTTACGGGCGAAGCCTTCCGCGCGGGCTCGACCGACGTGGGCGATGTGAGCTGGCTGTGCCCCACGGCGCAGTGCTCCGTCGCCTCCATCCCGAACGGCTGCCCCGGCCACAGCTGGCAGATCGTCTCCTGCGGCACGACCTCCATCGCGCACAAGGCCGCGCTGCACGCGGGCCGCGTCATCGCCTGCACGGCGATCGACCTGTTTACCCAGCCGGAGCGGCTGGCTCAGGCGAAGGCGGAATTTGATCAGGCCGCGGAGGGCGGTTATGTCTGCCCCATCCCGCCCGACGCCGTCCCGGTCGTGGCGGACTGAGCGCAAAAAGGGCTTGACTTCCGGCCAAAATACAGGCACTATAGCTGTATAACATTCCGGAAACGAGGTTTTTTTCTATGAACGTCGTCAACTTTGGTTCTCTCAATCTCGATCATGTCTACGCCGTCGACCATTTCTGCCGCGCGGGTGAGACCATCCACACGGCCGGCTACACGCAGAACGCGGGCGGCAAGGGCCTGAACCAGTCCATCGCCGTAGCGCGCAGCGGCCAAACACTCTGCCACGCCGGCATGCTCGGCGCGGGCGGCGAGCCGCTGGCGCAGCTGCTGGAGGGCTGCGGCGTCGATCTGCGGTATCTCGGCCGCACCGAGACCCCGCAGGGCCACGCCATCATCCAGGTCCAGCCCGACGGACAGAACTGCATCTTCCTCTACGGCGGCTCCAACCAGGCCGTCACGCCGGAGGACATCGACGCCGTGCTCTCGCACTTTGCCCCGGGCGATTATCTGCTGATGCAGAATGAGCTTTCGAACTTCACCTACCTGCTGCGCGCGGCGGTCGGCCGCGGGCTGCGCGTGGTGCTCAACGCTTCTCCCATCTCCGGGGAGGTACTGGCGGCCGATCTGACCGGCGTCGACTGGCTCGTGGTCAACGAGATCGAATGCGCCGCGATCGCGGGCTGCTCCACGCCGGAGGAGGGCTATGCCGCGCTGCGGGCGCGCTATCCCGGGCTCGGCATTCTGCTGACGCTCGGGTCCGAAGGATCCGTCAGCTGGAAGGACGGCGTGGAGATCCGGCAGTGCGCGTATCCGGTCCAGGCGGTCGATACGACCGGCGCGGGAGATACGTTCATGGGGTATTTTGTCGGCTGTCTGGCGCAGGGCATGGAGCGGAAGGACGCCATGCAGTATGCGGCCATGGCCGCCTCCATCGCCGTTACCCGCCCCGGCGCTGCCCCCTCCATCCCCATGATGGCCGAAGTCCGCGCCGCAGTGGAGGCCCTCTGAGCCGATCCAAAGGCTCCCCTTCCAGGGGAGCTGGCTCGGCGCAGCCGAGACTGAGAGGTTGTTGCAGATTTGCGACTGCCCGATGCCTCCGGCGGCCCCTTCTTTTCCGTCTTGCCGGAAAAGAAGGGGGAGAAAAGGGGCGCTGGGTTACAGTTGGGTGCGTTCTGCCTCTGAATTCAGGCAGGAACCGATGTTTCGGGTATCGTTCCACACGGTAGTCACCTTACGGGCGTCTGACTGCGCGCCGCCTGATACGGGAGTATCGGATTTGCAGCTAGTTGCCTTAGAATATTTGCAGTCAATAGAAGGTGCAGACCAGGTTTGCTGGTTTGCACCTTTTTGCGGGGAAGTTATCTTTATTTGCTTTGCACTTTGTAGGGGCGGGGCTCTGCTCCGCCCGTTCTTCTGATCAGATCGGCACCAGCGGGCAGATCAGAGCCCCGCTCCTACAGAACGCACCCCAAAGGCTCCCCTTTCAGGGGATGGCATTTGGATCTGCGCACCCCAAGCCTTCCCCTATGAAGGGAAGGCGGCGCGGCGGAGCCGCGACGGATGCAGTGGGGCAGTCCGTTTTGCTCCCGCAATGCGATTTGCACGCCTTTCTATATCGATTTTCATATATGCAATTCGTGTTCTTATATCGATACGGCCATACTGATTTTTGCCGTTCAGAATCCGTCATATTTCACATAAAATCAGAAAAAACTTGATTTTTTCAAAAAAACTGCTATCGTTATTCTAAATGAGGCCGGCCGGGTTTGCGGGCGGCGAGATCTGTGAATGGGACCGGTTTATGAAGCGTTTCTTTTTTTTGCTTTTTCTGTGTCTTCCGCTGCTGCTCTCCGGCTGCGCGGAAAAGGAGGCGTCGCGCGAGTGCTTCGCCATGGACACGGTGATGCAGCTGCGCGCCTATGGTCCGCAGGCTGCGGCCGCGCTGGACGCGGCGGAGCAGGAGATCTACCGGCTGGAGGGTCTTCTCTCCTGTCAGGACCCGGAGGCGGAGCTGGCTAGATGCAACGCGGGCAGCGAGACAGTCAGCGAAGAGACCGCCGCGCTCATCCAGACGGCGCTGGACCTTTCCGCCGCGACCGGCGGAGCCTATGACCCGACGCTCTATCCCCTGACGCTCGCCTGGGGCTTTTCCGGCGGGCAGTACCGCGTGCCGGACGAGGCGGAGCTCTCCGCCCTGCGCACGCAGACCGGCGCGGAGCACGTCCAGGTCGACGGCTGCCGCGTCCGGCTGGACGCAGGCACGCAGCTCGATCTCGGCGGCATCGCCAAGGGCTACACCGCCGGGCGCATCCGCAAAATTTTGCAGGACGCGGGCGTGCGCGCCGCGATCGTCTCGCTGGGCGGCAACGTCGCCGCGATCGGGAAAAAGCCCGGCGGCGGCGACTGGATCGTCGGCCTGCAGGACCCGCAGGACCCCGGCTCGTACTTCGGCACCGTCGCCGTATCCGACGCCTGCGTCGTGACCTCCGGCGGCTATCAGCGGTATTTTGAGCAGGACGGCGTCCGCTATCACCACATTTTAGACCCGAAGACCGGCCGCCCCGCTGCCAGCGGCCTGCAGTCCGTGAGCGTCGTCTCGCAGGACGATACATTGGCCGACGCACTGTCCACGGCGCTGTTCGTCATGGGGCTGGACGCCGGGGCGGAACTTTACCGGGCGGAGGGTCTGGCCTTCGAGGCCGTTTTTATGACGGATGACGGTTCTGTCTGGATCACGCCCGGGCTTGCCGGGCAGTATCAGTCCGACCGGCCGTATCAGGTGCTGCAGCCATGAAGCAGAGGAACTGGATCTGGGTCGTGATCTTCGCGGCCATCTTTGCCGGGTGTCTCGCCCTCTGGCTGCTGCCGCGCGGGGGCGGAGAGGCGGTCCTTGTATATCAGGACGGGCAGCTCCTGCGCACGCTCGATCTGCGGCAGGACACGGTATTTACCGTCGAGGGCCCGGCCGGGGAGAACACGGTCACGGTCACAGGCGGCGAGGTCTTCGTCTCGCAGGCGGACTGCCCCGATCAGGTCTGCGTGCTGCACGGGCCGCTGCGCAGGACCGGCGGGCCGATCGTCTGCCTGCCGAACCGGCTGTCCATCGAATGGGCGACCGGGGCGGACGTGGACGCGCTCAGCGGAACGGGAGGGCTGTCATGAAGCTGCGGAAGCTGACGCTGACGGCGGTTCTGACCGCGGCGGCGCTCGTGATGTTCGTGCTGGAGAGCCAGCTGCCACCGCTGACGGCCATTCCCGGCATCAAGCCGGGCCTCTCCAACATCTTTACGCTCTTCGCCATGCAGGCGCTGGGGCCCGGATGGGCGCTCGGCGTGCTGCTCGTGCGGGTGACGCTCGGCTGCGTCATCACCGGGCAGGGCATGGCGCTGCTCTACAGCCTGACCGGCGGGCTTTTCGCCTACGCGGGGATGCTCGCGCTGCGGCGCTGGTTTTCCGGGCGGCGGCTGTGGATCCTGAGCGTTTTTTGCGCGATGGCGCATAATTTTGGTCAGCTGTGCGCGGCGGCGCTCATTGCGCGGACGCGCGCTGTATGGTATTACCTGCCGGTCTTACTGCCGGCTGCAATTCTTGCCGGTGCTCTGACCGGGCTTTGCACGCAGCTGCTTCTGCAGCGGCTGGGCAGGGCCGGGCTGCTGCCGGCAGACAAGAAGCAAGAGGAGGAAGCAAACGGATGAGACTACACATCCACGGCGTACACGTGCCGAACCGCAAAAACACCGCGGAGCTGGCTGCGCTGCGCCTGCCCATTCCCGAGACGGTGGAGATCCCGATGTCCATGCACATCGGCGCGCCCGCCATCCCGGTCGTCAAGCCCGGCGACAGCGTCAGGGTCGGCCAGCTGATCGGCAAAGCCGGCGGCTTCGTGTCCGCGCCCGTGTACGCGAGCGTCTCTGGCACGGTCAAGAAGATCGGCCAGCAGGTCGGCTCCGGCGGAAGGCTCATGCAGACCGTCGTCATCGCCGCCGACGGCAAGCAGGAACCCGATCCCGAGCTCCAGCCCCCGAAGCTCGAGACGATGCAGGACTTTCTCGACGCCGTCCGCGCCAGCGGCATGGTCGGCCTCGGCGGCGCGGGCTTCCCGACGGTCGTGAAGCTGACCGTCAAGAATCTCGAGCAGGTCCAGGCCGTCATCATCAACGGTGCGGAGTGCGAGCCGTATATCACCTCCGACACCCGCACGATGCTCGACCGTTCGGACGAGCTGATGGAGGGTGCGCGGCTCGTGCAGCATTTTCTGCAGGTGCGCCGCGTGATCTTCGCCATCGAGGACAACAAGCCCCGCTGCATCCAGCTCTACCGGAAGCTCACGAAGGACGAGGACGGCATGGAGGTCTGCGCGCTCAAGTCCCTCTACCCGCAGGGCGGCGAAAAGGTGCTGATCTACAACACCATCGGCCAGATCGTACCGGAGGGCAAGCTGCCGCTCGACGTCGGCGCGATCGTGCTCAACTGCACCACGCTCGCCAACATCGCCCGCTACTGCAATACCGGCATGCCGCTGGTCGAAAAGTGCATCACGGTCGACGGCTCGGCCGTCGCCAAGCCCAAGAACGTCATCGTCCCCATCGGCATGAAGCTCGCGGATGTGTTTGAGCAGTCCGGCGGCTTCTGCCAGGAGCCCAAGAAGGTCCTCTACGGCGGGCCGATGATGGGCATCGCCGTGCCGGATCTGGAGCAGCCGGTGCTCAAAAACACGAACGCCGTACTCGCCATGTCCGAGGCCGACGCCGTGCTGCCGGAGCCCACGGCCTGCATCCGCTGCGGCCGCTGCATCCGCCACTGCCCGCTGCGCCTGATGCCGTCGCATATCGTCGCGGCCTATGAGGCCGGGGATATGGAGCGGCTGGCCGAGCTCAAGGTCAACCTCTGCATGGAGTGCGGCTGCTGCTCGTTCGGCTGTCCCGCGCACCGGCCGCTGGTGCAGACCAACAAGCTCGCCAAGGCGAAGCTCGCCGCCTGGCGCAAGCTGCAGAGCGAAAAGCTCGACGCAAAGAAGGAGGCCGTGCAGAAATGAAGCTTGTGATCTCCGCTTCCCCGCATATCGATTCCGGCGCAACGACCCGGAAGATCATGGGCGACGTGCTCATCGCCCTGTGTCCGGCCCTGATCGCCGCTGTGATCATCTTCGGCTGGCGGGCGCTGCTCGTGACGGCGGTGTGCGCCGCCGCGTGCGTGTTTTTCGAGTGGGGCTTTGAAAAGCTCTGCCACAAGCCCTCCACGATCGATGATCTGTCCGCCGTGGTGACGGGCGTGATTTTGGCCTACAACCTGCCGGTGTCCATCCCGCTGTGGCAGGCCGTGTTCGGCTGTCTGGTCGCCATCGTCGCAGTCAAGCAGCTCTTCGGCGGCATCGGCAAGAACTTTGCCAACCCCGCGCTCGTGGGCCGCATCGTGCTGTTCCTCTCGTTCTCCAAGACCATGACGGCCTGGGTCTTCCCCGACGCCGTCTCCTCCGCCACGCCGCTGGCGCAGCTGGCCGCCGGGCAGAAGCCGGAGCTCTGGACCCTGCTGCTCGGCAACCACGGCGGCTGCGTCGGCGAGACCTGCGCGCTGGCGCTGCTGCTCGGCGGGGCGTATCTGCTCATCCGCGGCGTCATCACGTGGCAGACGCCCGTGTGCTTCGTCGGGACCGTATTCGTCCTCTCCCTGATCCTTGGGCAGGACGCGGTGCGGCAGATCCTCTCGGGCGGTTTGCTGCTGGGCGCGTTCTTCATGGCGACCGACTATGTGACCGCGCCGCAGACCTGCTGGGGCCGGGCGCTGTTCGGCATCGGCGCGGGTCTGCTGACCTGCCTCATCCGCTTCTACGGCAGCTACGCCGAGGGCGTGTCCTTCGCCATCCTCTTTATGAACATCCTCACGCCGTACCTGTCCAAATGGACCAGAAGCAAACCGCTCGGAGGTGTGCCGGCATGAAAAACAAAGAGATCGTAAAATCCATCGTCGTGCTGGTGGTCATCTGCCTGCTCACGTCCGCGGCCCTGGCCGTGGTGAACCACTTCACCGCCCCCGTCTCTGCCGCCAACGCCGAGGCCCGCGCGCAGCAGGCCCGGCTGGACGCCGTGCCGGACGCGGCTGACTTTGCCCCCATTGAGGCGGCGCTGCCGGATGGCGTCGTCAGCGCCTACGCCGCGCTGGACGCAGCCGGGACCCCCACGAGCTATCTGTTCACCGTCGAGGGCAAGGGCTTCGGCGGCACCATCCAGGTCCTGTGCGTCATCGGCATGGACGGCCGCATCCGCACCTGCCGGACGATGGACGTCTCGTCCGAGACCACCACGCTCGGCGGCCAGACCGCAAACGAGAGCTACACCGGCCAGTACGCCGGGCAGGACGCTTCCCTCTCCGGCGTCAGCGCCATCTCCGGCGCGACCATCACCTCCACCGCCTACCGCGGCTGTGTCGAGACCGCGTTCGAGGCGTTTGAGCTTGTAAAGGAGGCGCAGCAATGAGCAAATTACAGAACTTTCTGAAAGGCCTCATCAAGGAGAACCCCGTGCTCGTGCTCGTGCTCGGCACGTGCCCGACGCTGGCCATCTCCACGTCGGTCATCGCGGCCTTCGGCATGGGCATCGCGGCCACGGCTGTTCTGATCCTGTCGAACATGGCCATCTCCGCCATCCGCAAGATCGTGCCCGACCCCGTGCGTATCCCCTGCTACATCGTTGTGATCGCGGGCTTCGTCACGGTCGTGGAGCTGGTGATGGAGGCCTACGCCTTCAGCCTGTATCAGTCGCTGGGCGTGTATCTGTCGCTGATCGTCGTCAACTGCATCATCCTCGGCCGTGCCGAGATGTACGCCAGCAAGCACGGTGTCGTCGACTCCGCCATTGACGGCGCGGGCATGGGCATCGGCTTCACGCTCGCCATCTGCGCCATGGCGGCCATCCGCGAAACGCTCGGCTGCGGCACGTTCTGCGGCCTGCCCGTCCCCTGGTTCCACGAAAACCCCATCGGCATTCTGACCATGGCCCCCGGCGGCTTCTTCGTGTTCGGCTGCATGATCGCGCTCATCAATAAGATCTCCAAGGGCAAGGCCATCAAGAAGAAGGAATTCGGCTGCGCAGGCTGCCCCGGCTGCGGCAAGGCATCCTGCAGCGGAAAGGAGGCGGCTGCGAAATGAAGACCATGATCCTCGTCATTCTGACCGCCGCGATCACCAACAACTACGTGCTCGTCAAGTTTCTCGGCATCTGCCCCTTCCTCGGCGTCTCGAAGAAGCTCGACCAGGCCACCGGCATGTCGCTGGCCGTCATCTTCGTCGAGGTGCTGGCCACCGCCGTCACCTGGCCCATTTATCACTTCCTGCTCGCGGGCAAGGTCGATTTCACGTATATGGAGACGGTTGTCTTCATCCTCGTCATCGCCGCGCTCGTGCAGCTGGTCGAGATCGTGCTCAAGCGCTATGTCCCGGCACTGCACAAGTCGCTGGGCGTGTACCTGCCGCTCATCACGACGAACTGCGGCGTGCTGGGCGTGACGATGAACGTCATCGCCGACGGCATGAACTACGGCGAAGCACTGCTGACCGCGCTCGGCTGCGGCCTCGGCTTCTTCCTGGCGATGGTGCTGTTCTCCGGCGTGCGCTCGCGCGTGGCGGAGGCGGAGCCTCCCAAGAGCTTTGAGGGCCTGCCCATCACGCTCGTCTCGGCGGCGATCGTCTCGCTGTCGTTCTTCGGTCTGACCGGTATCATCGACCGGCTGTTCGGTTAAAAGGAGGGCGTCATATGGAAATTCTGATCCCGATCCTGGCCGTTACGGTCATCGGCCTCATCTGCGCGGTCGGCCTGGCTGTGGCCTCGAGCGTCATGGCCGTCAAGGAGGATACCCGCTTCACTGAGATCCGCGCATGCCTGCCCGGCGCCAACTGCGGCGCGTGCGGCTATACCGGCTGCGACGGCTACGCCAAGGCCCTGCTCGAGCCCGGCACGAAGACGAATCTCTGCGTGCCCGGCGCGGACGCGGTCGCGGCGCAGATCGCGGCGCTGCTCGGCGTGGAGGCCGAGGACGTGGTGGAAAAGATCGCCGTCGTGCAGTGCGCCGGCACCTGCGAGGCCACGAGCGTCAAGGCCGACTACCGCGGCATCCCCTCCTGCGCGGCAGCAAAGCTGTTCTACGGCGGCAACGGCAGCTGCATCTTCGGCTGCATGGGCTTCGGCGACTGCGCCCGGGCCTGCCCGCAGAACGCCATTTGCATGCAGGACGGCATCGCCTGCGTCAACCACACCGCGTGCATCGGCTGCGGCATCTGCGCGCAGACCTGCCCGCAGAAGATCATCGAGATCGTGCCGGATATCATCCGCACCGAGGTCCTCTGCTCGAGCTATCACAACGGTCCGTACACCCGGAAGGTCTGCTCCTCCGGCTGCATCGGCTGCCATAAGTGTGAAAAGACCTGCCCGCAGGGCGCCATCACCGTCGACAACTTCCTCGCCCGCATCGACTGGGACAAATGTACCGCCTGCGGCGAATGCGCCAAGGTCTGCCCGACCGGCGCCATGGTCTCCGGCGACTTCTCCGGTGCCTCCCGCGTCCAGCCCTACAAATCCCGCAACGCGTGACCAACCAGACAAAACCAGCCGCAGCAGGATCCTGCTGCGGCTGGTTTGTTTATCAAAGCTTTCCCCTACGAGGGGAAGGTGGCACGGCGAAGCCGTGACGGATGAGGTGGAGGCACTTCCGTTTGCGCAGCTGCGCCCACCTCATCAGTCAGCCTTCCGGCTGACAGCTTCCCCTCATAGGGGAAGCCATGGGGTGCACACCCCAAAGCCTCCTCTCTCAGGGGAGGTGGCTCGGCGAAGCCGAGACGGAGAGGTCGTCGCAAATTTGCAGCAACCTCTCAGTCTGCTTCGCAGACAGCTCCCCTGAAAGGGGAG
>OLSB01002212.1_pt1 | contig 16683 bp, 14 predicted proteins | sample 1672071 | NCBI WGS metagenome assembly OLSB01 (sample SAMEA3136642, study PRJEB25190) | human gut metagenome | biome: human gut; feature: human-associated habitat; material: faeces | place: Austria | collected 2013 | reverse complement strand
CCGCAGCCGCCGGAGCGGTGCTTAAGCCGTCAGGCGGGAATTGTGCGGTGTTGCCATAGATAAGAGGGGGACTATCATGCAGCTGAATCCGCATTACGCAGAACTGAACGAGAGCTATCTCTTCAGCACCATCGCCCACAAGGTGACCGACTATCAGAAGGCAAACCCGGACGCCGACATCATCCGTCTGGGCATCGGCGACGTCACCCTACCGCTGGCGGCATCCGTGACCGAGGCCATGCACAAAGCCGTCGAGGAGCAGGGCCACAAGGGCACCTTCCACGGCTATATCCCCAGCGAGCAGGGCTATGAGTTCCTGCGCAGCGCCATCCAGAACTATTACACCGGTCACGGCGTTGCGCTGGATATGGCGGAGATTTTCATTTCTGACGGTGCCAAAAGCGATCTGGGCAACCTGCTGGATCTGTTCAGCCAAGACAACACGATTCTCGTTCCCGACCCGGTCTACCCGGTCTACGTGGACGACAACGTCATGGCCGGCCGCAAGATTTTGTACCTGCCCGCCACAGCGGAGAACAACTTCCTGCCGATGCCCGACGAAGCGCCCCATGCGGATATCGTCTACATTTGCAGCCCCAACAACCCCACCGGCGCAACCTACTCCGTCGAACAGCTGAAAGCCTGGGTCGCCTGGGCCAAGACTAACGACGCGGTCATCCTGTTTGATGCCGCCTACGAGTGCTTTGTCTCCGAGCAGGGCCTCGCCCGCAGTATCTACGAGGTCGAAGGTGCCAAGGAGGTTGCCATTGAGGTCTGCAGCTTCTCCAAGATTGCAGGCTTCACCGGCACGCGCTGCGGCTACACGGTCGTGCCCAAGGCGCTGGCCGACGGCAAGCTGAACAAGATGTGGCTGCGCCGCCAGACCACCAAGTTCAACGGCGTTGCCTACGTCGTACAGCGTGGTGCCGAGGCCGTCTTTACCGAGGAAGGCATGAAGGAGATCCAGCAGAACCTCGACTACTACCGCGCCAACGCCGCCGTCATTGCGGCTGCGCTGGACGAGGCAGGCATCTGGTACTGCGGCGGCAAGAACAGCCCCTACATCTGGCTGCGCTGCCCCAACAATATGGGCAGCTGGGAGTTCTTTGACTGGCTGCTGGAAAACGCCCACGTGGTGGGCACCCCCGGCGAGGGCTTCGGCCCCTGCGGCAAGGACTATTTCCGTTTAACGGCGTTCGGCGATGCCGAGCGCACTAAGGAAGCCGCTGCGCGCATCAAAAACGCGCTGGCTGCACTGTAAAACTGCGGGAGGGATCAGCATGAAACCGAATGAAGAGATCATGGAATTCCTGAAAGAGAATCCTACATTCTACCTTGCCACCGTCGAGGGGTATCTGCCCCGCGTGCGGCCCATCGGCTTTGCCATGTGGTACAACGACCACCTGTGCATCGGCCTGGGCAAGCACAAGGCCGCCTACAAGCAGCTGCTGGACAACACGAACCTGGAAATCTGCGCCGCCAATGACCGCGGCGAGTGGATGCGCATTCAGGGCACCGCAAACTTTGACAACAGCCCCGAGGCGCAGGCCGCGGCCTTCCAGACCATGCCCCAGCTGGCAGACCTGTACAACGAGGAGACCGGCCACAAGCTCGGCATTGTCTACCTTGACCACATTTCCGCCAAGCTCTTCTCCATGTCCGGCGTCGTGAAGGACATCATGAGTTATTGATACCGTAAACAGGTATAAAAAATTCCCGGTACGCAGGATTTTGCGTGCCGGGAATTTTTTATCGTATCTTACTTTTCCTGCTCTGCGAACAGCTGGGGGGCTGCCTTGTAGATCAGCACCGCAGCAATCGTAGTCAGGATGGTCTCGGGCAGCATATAGCTGCCGTTGTAGGTCAGGCTGTACGTCCAGGCGGGCAGGCCGTCGCTCAGGTTGCCCCAAATCAGCACGCCGGACAGGAAGCTGCACAGGAAGCGGATGCCGCACACCGCCGCCGTGCCGACAGCCACACCAACCAGGCGGTTCTTAAACGGCTTGGCAATGACGCAGGCCAGGCCCAGCAGGGTAAAGGCCAGCACGTAGTCCAGCAAAATCATACCCACCAGCGGCAGCAGGCCGGGGGCCGGGGGTGCGTAGAAGCCCAGCAGCATCTGCAAAAGGCTGTTGACGAAGCCGGTGAACAGGCCCCATTTCACGCCGTGGCGGAAGGAAATCAGGATAAAGGGCAGCATACTCAGCAGCGTAATGGAGCCGCCGTTGGGCATCTCGAAAATTTTGATGTTCGCCAACACAGTGCCCAGGGCGATCATCAGGGCGCACTCAACGAGAGTGCGGGTCTTGGAATAGGTTTTGGACATGGATTCCACTCCTCAAAAAAATGTAACATAAAAACAAGAAAGCGCCCACAACATACATTGCAGGCGCAAAAGCGTTATGACTGGTGGGTCAAACTTCCTACGCCGGCATTACCCGGATCAGGTTCAAGGCGACCCGAAACTGCGGTTTGTTTCGATCTCAGCCGAGGATGCCCCTCAGCGCCCCTGTTTTTATGTCCAGTTTCCATTATACACGACGGCGGGCGTTTGTCAAGCGCGGCGGTTTAATAATTCACACACAGTTTCTCCCACAATTTCACACCTGTTCAACAAGGTTCTGCCATTTGCAGCGGCTATACTAAGGCTGTACTCAAAAAACACACCACCTATTTCAACAGGAGTGATTTTATTATGAAGCAAAATACACGCATCCTCTGCGGTGCAATGGCCGCCGCCATGACCGTTTCGCTGGCGGGCTGCGCATCCAATGCCGCCAGCAGCACCACGGCTGAATCCAGCGCCGCGTCGTCCTCCGTGGCGGCAGCTTCCGCCACCGCTGCGGCGGCGTGACGTTCAGCGAGTATGAGGTGGAGAAGGCGTAAGGTTTTTCTGTTGCCAACCTTATTGCAGGGGCGGATGCAGGCATCGCTCCCCTGCAACGAAAAACCGGGCACCACAGCAGGTGCCCGGTTTTTTGTAGTGCAATTTACTTGCTGACTTTGATGAGATCAGCGCCCGGCTCGACATCGCCGGAGGCAACGACCTCAACATCCTTGAAGTCGTCGGTGTTGGTCACGACCGTGATGACCACGGCGGGGTGGCCGGCGGCTGCGATCTTGTCCAGGTCCATTTCCAGCAGCAGGTCGCCCTTCTTGACCTTGTCGCCTTCCTTGACTTTCGGACTGAAGCCGTCGCCCTTCATCTCGACGGTGTCAACGCCGACATGGATCAGCACCTCGACGCCGCCTACACCCATAATGCCCAGCGCATGGCCGCTGTCCGGGGCTTGGGTGATTTCGCCGTCGACCGGGGCAAAGACCTTGCCCTCGATGGGTTCGATGCCGCAGCACTTGCCCAGGATGCCCTGTGCAAACACTTCGTCGGGGATGTTCTCCATCGCTACAACGGTGCCCTTGGCGTCAGCCGCCAGGGTCAAGGGGAACGTCGGCTCCACAGGGGTAGCCGGTGCAGAAGCCTTTTTCAGAAAATCAAAAAATCCCATGGTAATCTCTCCTTCTTAAAGCCCCACAAGGGGTTCGTTGTAAGTTTATTATATCCCGCCGCGCCCAAAAAGGCAAGGCTGGCAAGCGGAAATTGCCCGGGTCAAATCCGCTCTTTTACAGCGCGTATGGCCTGCCAGGTAATGCGGGCGATCTCTGCCGGCGGCAGGTCAAACCCAGCCTCCTGCCAGGCAACGATGGTACCAAAGCAGCCGTTCACTGCAAAGACCAGCGTATATTTCTGCTCCTCGGTGCCGCCGCCCGGCGCGAACTCGCCCAAGCAGCGCTCGGCAATCAGCTTTTTGGCGTTGCGGGTAAACTCCGACTCCCAGCTTTTGCCGTAAAGCGCTGTGCAGAGGTCGGGGTTTTCGGTCATGTAGGTGAACAGCGCCACCAGGGCAGGGGGGACCTCCTCCTGCGAGATGCCGGGCAGCAGACTGTCCATCAGGTCATTGAGCCGCGCCAGCTGGGCAGCCTCCATCTGATCCATCAGGGCATAGATATCGGCATAGTGGAAATAGAACGTCCCGCGGCTGATCCCGGCCAGCTCAGTAAGTTCCCGGACCGTGATCTCCCGCAGACTTTTCTGCTGCAACAGCGTAATAAGCGCCTGGTAGAGCCGCTGTTTGGTCATGCGTACACTGCGGTTGGCGTCTCCTTTGGCGTTCATCGTATGCACCGCCTTCCTCGCAAATTTCTACTTTAAGAATAGCCGTTTTCGCGGACATTGTCAAGGATTTTGTACAAAAATGTAGTCTGCTGTTGATGAAATTTTATAAACAATGCAATTTGCGCCCCGGTGCAAATATGCTACAATAGAGGCAAGGAAGTGATCATTATGAAAATCGACCGTGCCCGCGCACAGAAAGCCTTTGCCGACTACGCCGCGCACTACAACGCCGCCGACCCGAAGGTCAAGCTGAAAATCGACCACACCTACCGCGTGGCCGCGCTGTGTGACTGCATTGCCAAAAGCCTGACCCTGCCGCCGGAGGATGTGGATCTGGCCTGGCTTTCCGGTATGCTGCACGATGTCGGCCGCTTTGAGCAGCTGCGGCGGTACAACACCTTCATCGACGCCCAGTCCATCAACCACGCTGCATTGAGTGCAAGCGTGCTGTTTGACGAGGGGCACATCCGCGACTATATAGACGATGCCGCCGAGGACGCCTTGCTGTGCACGGCGGTGGCGTGGCACAGTGCCTTCCGCCTGCCGGAAAAGTTGGACGACCGCACGCGGATGTTCTGCCAGATTTTGCGGGATGCCGATAAAATCGATATTCTGCGCGTCAACGTTGAAACGCCGATGGAGGAAATCTACAACGTCAGCACTGAGGCCCTGCGCCAAAGCCCAGTAACGCCCGCTGTGCTGGACGCATTTTACGAGCACCACTGCATTTTGCACAGCCTGAAAAAATGGCCCGCCGACAATGCGGTGGGCCATGCGTCGCTGGTATTTGAGCTGTGCTATCCCGAGAGCCTGCGCATCGTGGATGAGCAGGGCTGGCTGTGGCAGCTGCTGGAATTTAAGACGGAGAATCCTGATACCGCCAAGGCGTTTGGGGCGATTGCGGATGAGATGAAGCGGTGGATAGGCGAGCATATGTAATAAACGGCAAACGGGCAAAACGAGAGGGGCAAGGGAGGGCGGCAGTCCTCCCCGTCCACGGCAGCTGCGGCAAAGCCCGTCGGAATCCCCCAGTCCGCTAACGCGGACAGCCCCCTTTAACAAGGGGGCCACCCCTTCCCCCTGCGGGGGTTCGGGGAAACACCCGACTCAAAAGTGGCGAAAGCCCCGCTGGCGTTAAGCGCGAACAGTAATACTGCGTTCGCGTAGCCACCGCCCCTTCCGACTTCCGCTTTGGGGGTCTCGGGGGCGTATAGCCCACGAGGCGCGGGTTCGCTGCGTCGCAACAGCGAGACTTTTCTTTGTTACTTTCTTTTGGTCACAAAAGAAAGTAAGACCTCCCGGGAGGCTGCCGTTAATCGGTCACTGCCGCGCCTGCAGCGCGGCCAGCAGCGGGGGAATCAGCTGTTTTTTGCGGCTGACGACGCCAGGCAGCTTGGCAATATCGCCTTCCGGCTCAACATGGAACGCATCCCGGATGATCTCCTCGGCGTTGTGGCCGTAGAACATCAAATCCGTACTCTGGGTCTTCATGTCAGTGAACATATAGAAAATCAGCGGCAGACCCTCGCGGCGGCTGGCCTCGGGCAGATACGGCTCCACCAGCGCCTCAGCGGCGGCGCGGGATTTGTCGGTCATGTAGGTGGACTGGCCGACGCCGAACTTGACGTCGCCGCGGCTGAACGCCTTGAAATCCGAGCTGAACACATCCTCGGCTGTGCGGCCGGTCAGGTCCGCGCCCGCTTCAAACATCTGCTCGGCGTAGATCTGGATATCCTCGCCCGCGATCTCGGCCAGCGCCTTGGCGGTGGCCTCGTCCTGCGGGGTGGACGTAGGCGAGCGGAACACCAGTGTGTCGGACAGAATGGCCGACAGCAGCAGGCCCGCGATCTCGCGGCTGGGCGTCAGGCCCTGCTCGCCGTACATCTGGTACAAAATCGTTGCTGTGCAGCCCACCGGCACATTGCGGAAATAGACCGGCCCGGTCGTTTCCAGGCTGCCGATGCGGTGATGGTCAATGATCTCCAAAATATCCGCCTGTTCCAGACCGTCCACGGCCTGGGTGCGCTCGTTGTGGTCAACCAAAATCAGCTGCTTGCGGTGCAGGTTCAAGAGGTTACGGCGGCTGACGACGCCGCAGTACTTGCCGTTCTCGTCCAGAATCGGGAAGTAGCGGTGGCGCACGCTGGCCATGACCTTTTTCGCGTCCTCGATCGGCGTATTGACGCTGAATTTCAGCAGCTCTTTCGTGCGCATAAAGTGGCGCACCGGCGCGGCGGTGGAGATGAGCCGCGCGGCGGCGTAGGTGTCGTAGGGGGTTGCCAGCACGGCGCAGCCCTTCTCCTGGGCGCGGGCCACGATGGTACGGGGCACCGCCGAGCCGCAGCAGACGATGATGGCCTGTGCACCGCAGTCGATGGCGCACATCTGCGTCTCGTACCGGTTGGAGACAAGCACGATGTCGCCGGGCTTGACCAGTTCTTCCATGATTTCCGGGCTGGTGCCGATGCAGATGACGCCGCTGTCAATGTGGGCGTCGGCGTTGCCGACGATGAGCTCCGCTTCCAACGTCTCCAACACATTTGTGCAGCGGGTGTTGGCGGCGGCCAGCACGGCCGTGTCAAACAGATCCATGTTTGCGTCGGCAATGTCCTTGATGGTGATAAGGCCTTGCAGCTCGTTCTCGTCATCGACGATGCAGAGCGTGTCGATTTCCACATCGCGCATCAGGTTCCAGGCGGCGCGCAGGCTCATTTCGCCGTCAATGCCGGCCTGCTTGCGGATGTCGATATCTTTAATTTGCGGGCTGACATCGGTACACAGGCGCGGCGGCTCGACGCCGAAATGCTGCAAAACAAATTTCGTCTCGCGATTGACGTGCCCGGCGCGGCGGGCCTCATACAGGCCGGTCAGGCTGCCGCGGTTTTTCAGCCACGCATAGGCCAGCGCGGAGCAGATGGAGTCCGTGTCCGGGTTCTGGTGACCAATGATATTGATGTGGCGCATCGTATTTGCCATAGTGGTTCCCCTCATTGCATGATTAGTGTAAAATATAACTATAATATTCTGTATTATAGCACACTTTTTTGCGTTTTGCGATTCTTGACAAATTGAACATAATAGCGTATTATAAAATAGTATGTGGATATTGGGGTTATACCCCTGCAAATATCAGTATATCGGCATTTCTAATTTGAGAGGGAACGTATATGATTCAGGAAAATCTCCGCAACGTTGCGATCATTGCGCACGTTGACCACGGCAAAACGACGCTGGTCGACCAGATGCTGAAGCAGTCCGGTGCTTTCCGTGCGAACCAGCAGGTCGCCGAGCGCGTCATGGACTCCGGCGATATCGAACGCGAGCGCGGCATCACGATCCTTGCCAAGAACTGCTCCTGCGAGTACAACGGCGTTAAGATCAACATCGTCGACACCCCGGGCCACGCGGACTTCGGCGGCGAGGTCGAGCGCGTTTTGAAGATGGTCAACGGCGTTCTGCTGCTGGTCGATGCAGCCGAGGGCTGCATGCCCCAGACCCGCTTTGTTCTGCAGAAGGCTTTGCAGCAAAACCTGTCTCTCGTCATCGCGGTCAACAAGATCGACCGCCCCGACGCCCGCATTGCGGAAGTCATCGACGAGATTCTGGAGCTGCTGATGGACTTGGGTGCTACCGACGAGCAGCTGGACAGCCCGATGGTCTTCTGCTCCGGCCGTAACGGCACGGCCAGCTATGACTGGACCGATCCTTCCTCCGGCACGGACCTCAAGCCCCTGTTTGACACCATCCTGAAATATGTGCAGCCGCCGGAGGGTGAGCCTGACGAGCCGCTGCAGATGCTGGTTTCCAGCGTTGACTACAACGATTTCGTCGGCCGCATGGGCGTTGGCCGCGTGCAGAACGGCGTTATCAAGGTCGGCAGCCCCATCCAGGTCTGCGACTGGCACAACCCCGATGTGCATATGAGCGGCCGCATCACCAAGCTGTTCGACTTCAAGGCCAATGGCCGTGAGCCGATCGAGAGCGCCCAGGCGGGCGATATCGTCGCCTTCGCAGGTCTGCCCGATATCTCCATCGGCAACACCATCTGCGACCCCAGCAAGGTGCAGCCTCTGCCCTTCGTCAAGATCAACGACCCCACGGTCGAGATGACCTTCTCGGTCAACGATTCCCCGTTCGCCGGCAAGGAGGGCAAGTACGTCACCTCCCGCCAGATCCGTGACCGCCTGATGCGCGAGCTGCTGAAGGATGTCGCCCTGAAGGTCGAGGATTCCGCCACCAACGATTCCTTCCGCGTCATGGGCCGCGGCGAGATGCATCTGTCCATCCTGATCGAGACGATGCGCCGCGAAGGCTATGAGCTGCAGGTCAGCCCCCCGCACGTTCTGACTCACGAGGAGAACGGCAAGGTCATGGAGCCTATGGAGCGCGTTGTCATCGACGTGCCCGAGATCTATCAGGGCAACGTTATGACCGCTCTGGGCGCGCGCAAGGCCATCCTGATGAATATGCAGATGATGAATAGCCGTTCCCGCATTGAGTTCCGTATGCCCAGCCGCGGCCTGTTCGGCTATCGCAGCCAGTTCCTGACCGACACCCACGGTGAGGGCATCATGAACACGATCTTCGACGGTTACGAGGAATGGTGCGGTGATATCCAGACCCGCTCCACCGGCTCCCTCATCAGCTTTGATACCGGCGACGCCGTCACCTACGGCCTGTTCAACGCCCAGCAGCGCGGCACCCTGATCGTCAACGCCGGCGAGAAGGTCTACGCGGGCGAGGTCGTCGGCTACACCCCGACCGGCGAGGATATCACGGTCAACGTCTGCAAGACGAAGCACCTGACCAACACCCGCGCCTCCGGCAGCGACGACGCCCTGCGTCTGGTGCCGGTTTCCAAGTTCAGCCTGGAGGGCTGCCTGGAATTCCTGGCCCCCGACGAGCTGCTGGAAGTTACCCCCGAGAACCTGCGCATCCGCAAGCGCATTCTGGACCACGACCTGCGCATGAAGGCCGCCAGCAAGAAGAATAAGTAATTTTGCACGATACAGCAAGAGCCGCCCCGAGTGGAGCGGCTCTTGCTTTTTTATTTACGATTCTGCGCTAAAACATTGCCGCATTGTAGGGGCGGCACATGTGCCGCCCGCGCGTGTACGGAAAACGGTCGTTTATGGGAAGTCCTCGGGCGGCATATATGCCGCCCCTACTGTGCCCACATCTGCACGGGTTGGTAGTCGGTGCTGCCTGCCAGATAATCATCCAGGTCGATCAGTCCATAGGCATCCACCGTGTAGCCGCCGCGTTGGGCGTAACCGTCAATCACAAGCACACGGCCATCCCCGGTCACGGCGATGGGGCGGCCGTAGTTTTCCTCGATACCATAGGCGGCGTTCAGCGTCGGGTCGTGGCAGGGTACGTTGTACATCTGGCCGTCGGCGATGTTATAGATATGCAGCGCGTCCGGCGTGCTTTGCAGGAACACCAATTCCAACTGCCCGCCGCGGCTAAAGCTCTTCGGGCTGTTAAAGGCACCCACACAATCGGTGGCTTCCTCTGCGTACAACTCCTGCATGGTGCCTGTCGTGAGGTCGTACCCCAGCAAAAGCTCTTTGTAGTCGTCGCCATCGGGGCTTCCCTGCACAAAGTACAGCATATCTCCGCGATATCCCAGGTAAGTTTTCCAACCGCCGTCCGGGTAGAAGTCGTCGGCAAACAGCTTTTCCAGCGTGTTCGACGCAAGATCGTATAAATCATACTCCATCAGGGAGTTTTGCAGCACGGCCTCAAACATTTCGGCATCGGTGGGCAGCGGCATGTCGGAGACGATGCGGGTCAACAACACCTTGCCGCCCGCACCGCCAAGCACGGTATGTATCTGTGGAATCGACGCGTCCCACGTTGTAACCTCTCCGGTTTGCCAGTCCAAGCGGGCAACATAGTTGTCGCGCAGGACATAGGCCGCATACTCGTCATAAACAGTGGGCGTAATTTCCTGGCTGGCAGTCCGTTCTTCACTGCGGCCATCCGGGTAAAAAGTCTTGAAACGAAACTCTGATCCGTCCGCGTTCGACAAAAACATGCGAACTACATTATCGTTTGTGACAAGAAAATCGGAGTGGGGGGTATCGGCAATATCGAGCGACATTATCTTGGTCTGCACACCGTCGGCATAGTCCAGCTTCAGCCCTGTAAGCTCGGTCGTGTCCACGTCGCCATACAGCGTGTAATAGGCTGTGTCCGTGTCACGCCGCCAGTCATCACACAGCCGCAGCTCCCCCACCGGGAACTGCTCCGCGTCCGCATTTTCCTCGGTTGCCGCCGCCTCGGCGGGCGGGTCGGCGGCAGGGACGGTTGCTGTCTCGGTCGGCGCAGCGGTGCAGGCGGTCAGGGCCAGCGCAGCCGCAAATACAAGAGCAAGTTTTTTCATGGTGATTCCCCTTTCTGGTTTGATTTGCGGGTAGTATACCATGGGGTTGTGTCCTACTTGTTACACAGAAGGGCGATTTTGGCAGTATTTACAAATTTTTTTGTTAAACTGTGCGCCAAATAAATACACTTGACTTTACACAAAAATCATAGTATAGTAATAAAGTCACCCGCATTGCGGCGGGGTATTGGGATGTGAAAGAAATAGGGGGTCAATATGACGGCATTTACCACGTTTGTTGAGCAGTTCAGCGACATTGTCTGGAACTCGTTTCTGCTGTTTTTGCTCGTAGGCACAGGCATTTTCTTTACGATTCGGCTGCGGGGCGTGCAGGTGCGCCGCTTTGGCGAGGGCTTCCGCCGCGTGTTCGGCGGGTTCACGCTGCGCGGCAAAAAGGCGGACGCCGAGGGCATGAGCAGCTTTCAGGCGCTGACGACGGCCATTGCGGCGCAGGTGGGCACCGGCAACATCACCGGCTGCGCCACGGCGCTGGTCAGCGGCGGCCCGGGTGCATTGTTCTGGACCTGGATGTCAGCGTTCTTCGGCATGGCGACCATCTATGCCGAGGCCGTGCTGGCGCAGCACTACAAGACGACCGTGAACGGCCATGTGACCGGCGGCCCGGCGTACTACATCCGGGCGGCATTCAAGGGCAAGCTCGGCAAGATTCTGGCGACTGTGTTCTCGGTACTTATCATTCTGGCGCTGGGCTTCATGGGCAACATGGTCCAGTCCAACTCCATCGGCGACGCATTCCACAACGCCTTTGGCGTGAACCGGCTGGTGGTGGGCGTCGTTGTGGCGGCCATTGCGGCGTTCATCTTCCTGGGCGGCGTGCAGAGAATTGCCGCTGTAACGGAAAAAATCGTACCTGTCATGGCGGCGTTTTACATTGTGGGCTGCATCGTTATCCTGGTCATGAACGCGAAGGTCCTGCCTAACGCTTTGAAGCAGGTGTTTGTGCTGGCATTCCAGCCGCAGGCGATGGCAGGCGGCCTGGCCGGTGTGACTGTGCAGCAGGCCATGCGTTTTGGCGTGGCCCGCGGCCTGTTCTCCAACGAGGCGGGCCTTGGCTCGACGCCGCATGCCCACGCGCTGGCAAAGGTCAAGCAGCCGCAGGATCAGGGCGCAGTGGCAATTCTGGGTGTGTTTGTCGACACGTTCGTTGTGCTGACGCTGACCGGCCTGGTGCTCATCACGTCGGGGCTGATCCCTGAGGGACTGACCGGCACGGCGTTGACCCAGGCTGCGTTCAGCCAGGCGTTCGGCGGGTTTGGGCCGATTTTCATTGCGGTGTGTATGTTCTTCTTCGCGTTTTCGACGATCATCGGCTGGTATTTCTTCGGCCAGTCAAACTTTAAAACGCTGTTCGGTGAGAAGATGCTGCCGGTGTACAGCCTTATCGTGGTCGTGTTTATTTTGGTTGGTTCCACGCTGAAAGTGGATTTGGTGTGGGCGCTGGCCGACCTGTTCAACGGCCTGATGGCTGTGCCCAACCTGCTGGCGCTGCTGGCGCTGTCGGGTGTGGTCGTGGCAATCGACCGGAAGTAAGAACGGATGGATAGATAGGAATAAAGCAAAAAATCCTGCCGATGAAAGTGTCGGCAGGATTTTTTGTATGATGGAAGGGGTGGTAAAGGCAAACGGCCCGGGGCGTCGAGGACGCCGCCCCCCTACAACTAAAGTGGTGAGTTGCAGTAAGGGCACTGTGCGGCGGCCAGAGGGCTGGCCGCCCTACAACTCTACATACTTTAGTTTTTCCCTAAAGTGCGCGGGGGAACACCCGACTTCCTCTTTGGGGTTCCTAGTGGCGTGGGTACGCTCCGTCGAAAAATATCTCCCGGGAGACTGCCGTTTACACTTTAGCAGAGCACCTCGCCGTGGCGAATCACCTTCAAGATATCCAGCTTATCGTCAACGAGGACAACATTGCCGATCCGCCCGGCATCCAGGCTGCCGTAATCGGCATCGATGCCGATGCTGCGGGCCGGGTTCAGGGTAGCGGCGCGGACGGCACTCTCGAGGGGGACGCCCATCTCCAGCACCGCACGCTTCATGCAGTCGAACAGGCAGGTCGCACTGCCCGCAATCGTGCCGGGCTGCTCGGTCAGGGTCGCGCGGGGACCGCGCACCGTGACAGCCTGGCCGCCCAGACTGTACTCGCCGTCCGGCAGGCCGCAGGCCATCATGCTGTCAGCGATCAGAATCACATGGTCATCGCCAAAGGTGTTGAAGGTGAACCGCACCATGGCGGGGTGGATGTGTACATTGTCGGTGATCAGCTCGACCTCGGCACCCTCCTCCAGCGCGGCGATGATGGGGCCGGGCTCACGGTGGGTGATGCCGGGCATCGCGTTGTACAGATGGGTCATGTGGGTGGCACCGGCGGCAAAGGCGGCCTTGGCCGTATCATAGTCGGTGCAGGTGTGCGCAATGGAAATGCGCACCTCATCGTGACATTCCTTGATAAAGTCGAGGTTGCCCGGCTCCTCTGGCGCCACATCGACCAGCTTGATCAGTCCGTTGCTGCGCGCCTGCAGGCGGCGGAACATGGCTGCGTCCGCCCCCATGACATACTTGGGGTTCTGGGCGCCGACCTTGCGGGGGCTGATGTAGGGGCCTTCCATATTGATGCCGACCAGATCTGCGCCGCGCTCGTTCCTGTGCGCTGCGGCCACATCCATGATGCCGTTCAGGATCTCCTCGCTGAAGGTCATCGTGGCGGGGCAGATGGCCAGAACGCCCTTGCTCGCCTCAAAATCCGCGATGGCCTGCAGGCCTGCCGCATCGGCATCGCAGAAATCATGGCCGACCGCGCCGTGGAAATGGATATCCACCAGACCCGGCAGCGCGTAGGCACCGCCCGCGTCAATGACATCCTCGCCCTCCAGCGGGGCTGCGCCAAAGACGATGCGGCCGTCACGGATGATAAGGTCCTTCTCTACAAAGCGGCAGCCGTCGCTGTAAACTTTTGCATTTTTGATGATCATAGCAGTATTCCTCCGCTGATCAGATCTCGCTCAGGGCTTCCTCGTCACCAACCAGAATGAAGTCGGGGTGCATCTGCAGGATGCTGGCGGGGACCTCCGGCGTGACAGGGCCGAAGAACGCCTTCTTGACGATGTCGGCCTTGCCCTTGCCGTTGGCGACCATCAGGACCTTGCGGGCCTGCATGATGGTCTTGATGCCCATGGTGTAGGCCTGCTTGGGGACCAGATCGGCGTTGCCATCGAAGAAGCGCTTGTTGGCCTCAATGGTCTCCTCTTTCAGGTCAACGCAGTGGGTGCCCAGCTCGAAGGCCTCGTTCGGCTCGTTGAAGCCGATGTGGCCGTCGTTGCCGATGCCCAGCAGCTGCAGGTCAACGCCGCCGACACTGTGGATGATGGCGTCATAGCGGGCGCACTCGGCCGCAGCATCGAGGTTCGTGCCATCGGGCAGGTTGATGGCCTCGGGGCGGATGTTCACATGGTCAAACAGGTTGCGGTGCATGAAGCTCCAATAGCTCTCGGGGTGCTCCTTCGGCAGGCCGCGGTACTCGTCCAGATTGACGGTCGTGACCTCGGAGAAGTCGATATCACCCTTGTTGTACCACTCGACCAGCTGCTTGTAGGTGCCCACGGGGGTGCCGCCGGTGGCCAGACCCAGCACGCAGTTGGGCTTCATGATGACCTGCGCCGAGATGATGTTGGCGGCCTTGCGGGACATGTCGTAGTAATCTTTTGCGCGGATGATCTTCATAAGACAATACCTCCTGTTTTTTCGGGGCGCGTTGCCCCGGTTCTCCTATCTTCATTATACCACGCTGCGGGTGGGATACTATAAGCAGAAATTGCTTTTTATCCCAAAATTCCGCAGCAGTTTTTGCTATGGCAAAAATAAAAGCCGCGGGTGGGCTTGACGCCCGCCCGCGGCGGATTTGATAAAGGGAACCAGACCTTTACCTAGCAGTGCTGATTTTTACAGCATCTTCTTCAGCTCGTCATACACGAACTGAACCTTGGGTCCGATAACGACCTGGCAAGCAGTCTTGCTGGGGCGGATAACGCCGGCAGCACCAGCAGCCTTGACGGCCTTCTCGTTGACACCAGTGCTGTCCTTGACCTCAAAGCGCAGACGAGTGGCGCAGTAGTCAACGTTGGCAACATTGTCCTTGCCGCCGACAGCAGCCAGAACGCCGGAGGCGATGGCGGTGAAGTCGTTGTTGGCGAGGGTGATGTTGGCCTCAGCAGCTTCGGCATCCTCGTCCTCACGGCCGGGGGTCTTCAGGTCGAACTTGACGATGGCGAACTTGAAGACCAGATAGAAGACAACGAAAGCGGCGATGCCCAGAGGGATGATCATCCAGGTCTTAGCATGTGCGGGCAGGCTGGCGGAGAAGATCAGGTCGGTAGCACCGGCGGAGAAGCAGAAGCCTGCGCGGAAGCCGGAGTAGTAGGTGATGATGGTGAAGATGCCGTACAGAGCAGCATAGACAACATACAGGGGGAAGCAGAGGAACATGAAGCCGAACTCGAACGGCTCGGTAACGCCGCAGACGAAAGCGCAGATAGCAGCGGAAACAACCAGACCGATAGCAGCCTTCTTGTTCTTGGCAGTCTGGACCATGGCCAGAGCAGCACCGGCAATACCGAACATCATGCAGGGGAAGAAGCCGGACATGTACATGCCGAGGTCCCAATTGACACCATTCTGACCGGTGACATCGCCAGCCCAGTAGTGGCTCAGGTCGCCCAGACCGATGGTGTCGAACCAGAACACGTTGTTCAGAGCGTGATGCAGGCCGGTGGGGATCAGCAGACGGTTCAGGAAAGCGTAGATGCCGGCGCCGATGCCGCTCATCTTGGCAATGCCGTTGCCGAGGGCAACCAGAGCGCCGAAGATGATGGGCCAGACGAACAGCAGAACAACGGAAACCACGATGGAAACAACGGCGGTCACGATAGCAACGCTGCGCTTGCCGCTGAAGAATGCCAGCCAGTCAGGCAGCTGGGTGTTCTTGAACTTGTTGTAGCAGGCAGCACCGATGATGGCGGCCAGGATGCCGATGAAGGAGTTGCCGGCGATCTTGCTGAAAGCAATGTAATCGACGGTGCCTTCCTCCAGCGTGCGGACAGCACCGACAACGCCGGGGCTGAGCAGCTGCTGCATCATCAGGAAGCTGACCAGACCAGCCAGACCGGCAGTGCCGTCGTGGTCGTCAGACAGACCCACAGCAGCGCCGATGGCGAACAGCCAAGCCATGTTGTCGATCAGGGCGCCGCCGGCCTTGATCAGCAGGAAACCGAGAGTGTAAGCGAAACCGGAAGTTGCGCCCTCAGCACCCATAACAGCGGGAGCGAAAGCGTAACCAATGCCCATCAGGATACCACAGACGGGCAGTGCAGCTACGGGAAGCATAAGAGCTTTGCCGAGCTTCTGCAGATACTTCATCATAAAAGCATTCCTCCAAATTTTTGAGTGGGTCTTTCCCAACTCGGTGCGGGGCCGCCTGGTTCTGCGAACAGCGCACTTTGTTAATCTCATCTTAACATATTCTTCACAAAAAAGAAAGCGTTTTTCGCAGAATCAGCGAAAAGCTGAATTTTCGACGGACTTTTTGTGCATAATTCAAACAGACCATTGATTTTTGCCCAAAAATGTTAAAAAATCAATGATTATTAAGAAAGTGATTTTCATAGCATAGGCGTTCAGAGGGGAAATTCTTCACTTTTGGTGTCGCAATACCAAAAATCTGCACAAATCTTTGGTACATTTGCCACGCGCATAAAAGATGAACATCCTGTATAATAAAGGCAAATATCGGTTTTCCATTATTATAAAGGATAAAGGAGAATTGCGATGGCTAACCAAAAGTACATTATGGCGCTGGACGCCGGTACGACGTCGAACCGCTGCATCCTCTTTAACGCCCGGGGCGAAATGTGCAGTGTGGCACAAAAGGAATTTACCCAGTACTTCCCAAAACCGGGCTGGGTCGAGCATGACGCCAACGAAATCTGGACCACCCAGCTCGGCGTGGCGCTCTCGGCCATGAACCAGATCGGCGCGTCGGCGGAGGATATCGCTGCCATCGGCATCACGAACCAGCGCGAGACGACCATCGTCTGGGATCGTGACACCG